>Ga0105242_10002109_pt1 | contig 15679 bp, 11 predicted proteins | sample KBSM24metaG_FD_81521 | JGI IMG/M metagenome (GOLD analysis project Ga0105242, IMG submission 81521) | Miscanthus rhizosphere microbial communities from Kellogg Biological Station, Michigan, USA - KBS M2-4 metaG | ecosystem: Host-associated > Plants > Roots > Rhizosphere > Soil | place... | reverse complement strand
CTCCGGATCGGCGCCGTCGACGGGATAGAGCGCGATGCCGATGCTCGCCGAGGTGGAGACCGGCGTCGCGCCGATCGCCACCGGCGCCTGCACGGAGTCGAGAATTTTCTGGGCGATGCCGAGCGCGTCTTCGGGCTGGCGAAGGTCGGCGAGGATGATCGTGAACTCGTCGCCGCCGAGGCGTGCGACGGTGTCGTCGTCGCGCACGCAGAAGCGGAGGCGCTGGGCCATCTCGAGCAGCAGCTCGTCGCCGGCCGTGTGGCCGAGGGTGTCGTTGATGGTCTTGAAGTGATCGAGGTCGATGAACATCACCGCCACCGCTTTTCCGGAGCGCTTGGCGTGCGTCAGCGCCTGGCGGAGGCGGTCGGTGAAGAGCTTGCGGTTCGGCAGATGGGTGAGCACGTCGTGATACGCGTGAAACTCGATCTGCTCCTCGGCGCGCTTCCGGTCGCTGATGTCGACGACCGTCGCGTGGACCACGCCGGTGAGGCTGTCGCCGACGAGCACGAGGTTCTCGAGCACCCACAGCGGCGTTCCGTCGGCGCGCCGCAACTCGACCTCGACGCTGTTCAGCGTGCCGATGCCACCGAGCATCTGGCGCAGCTCATCCGACTCCTCGCCGCGCACGAAGAGCGAGGCCATGTGACGTCCGATGACTTCATCGCGGCGGAAGCCGAGCAGCGCCGCGAACGTCGCGTTGCAGTCGATGATCTCTCCGTCGAGGCGGCTCACGCAGACGCCGGCGGCGTTCTGCTCGAACAGCAGCCGGTAGCGGATCTCCGACTCGCGCAGCGCGGCCTCGGCGACGAACCGCGCGGTCACGTCGCGGAAGCTCCACACGCGCACGTCCGCGATGTCCTCGACCCGCCGTCCGATCGAATAGCGCTCGAAGCGGCGTCCGTCTTTCAGCTCCAGCAGATCGAAGCTCTCCGCCTCGGGCTGCGCGGCGAGCATGCGGATCGCGCGCAGGAACTCCTCGGGCACGGTGAGCTGCTCGACGATGGCGCGCATCACGCGCTGATCGTCGCCGCTCTCCATCAGCGCCGGCGCGATGTGCCACATCTCCACGAAGCGCTGGTTGTACGAGACGACGCGGCCGTCGCTGCCGATGACGAGAATGCCGTCGGCCGTCGAGTCGAGCGTCGACTGCAGGAGCGTCACCGCCTGCAGCACTTCGCGCTCGGCGCGTTTCCGGTCGCGGATGTCGCGGCCGATGATGACCGCGCCGGCCGAGTGTCCGTCGCGCAAGACGGGCGCGATGGAGAGCGTCAGCTCGACGCGCTCGCCGCTCTTCGAGGCAAACACATATTCGTCGTTGCGCAGCGACTTGCGGCTCAGCTTCGCCGACAGCTGGTTTTCCTGCGCCAGGAGATCATCGATGCGCCGGTGCGCGAGCTCGCTCTCCGAGTATCCGAGAAGCGTCGCCGCGGCGCGGTTCGCGAACTCGATGCGCCCGCTGCGATCGCACACGAACAGCGCGTCGGCCATCGTGCCGATGATCTCCGGCGCGGCGAGCGACGGCGTGATCGCGATGAGGTCGTACTTGCGCATCGCGTATCCGGCGATGACCACGAATCCGAGGATCGCGAGGTAGCCGAACGGATACGCGGGGATGCCGTACTTCGGGAGATAGTCGACGCAGCCGAGGTACGCGACGCCGAAGCCGGCGATGAGGCAGGCGATCCGCTTCCGCTCCATCCCTTCCGACGACGGATACGCGCGGATCAACTCGAGCAGCGCGATGACGAGGAAGCCGAAGAAGAACGTCAGGAAGAGCGCCGAGATCGACGGGCGGTAGCGCGGATAGAAACCCCACCAGTAATGCTGCACGCGCGGGATGAGGCGGTCGGTGGTCACGGCGATCGCGCTGAAGAACGCGGCCGCGCTCCACGCGCCGATCAGAACCACGCGCCGGCGGGCGTCGATGCGCAGCAGCTCGACCGTGAACCAGTAGAGCGTCGGGGCAATGAAGGGGACGCCGAGGTAGGCGAGCCGTGACCAGAACAGCGCCGTGCGTGCATCGACCGCCGAGTACATCGCCGCAAACGCGGCCATCCAGACCGCCACGACGAGCGTCATGGCGAAGAACGCGGCGCTCACGCCCGTCACGCGGCGGATCAAAACGCGCGTACCGAAGGCGAGGATCAACAGGGCCGTCAATGCGACCGGCACGGCGTACGCGGAGAACGCATACGCGCCTGGTGTGAGCACGACCATCCCAATTCCTGACTGTTGTAGAGAGAGAACGTTATTGTAGACGCGATGGGGAGACAAAGCGAGATCGTCATTGCAGGCGCCGGCGTGATCGGCGCAAGCGTCGCCTACCATCTCGCCAAACGCGGATGCCGCGACATCGTCGTTGTCGATCGCGCGCCCGGCTTCGGCGCGGGCAGCACGGCAAAGGCGACAGGCGGCTTTCGGGCGCAGTTCGACAACGAAACCGAGGTGCGGCTGTCGCTCCTTGCGCGCGAGAAACTGCGCGCATTCGAGGAGGAGACCGGCGTCGACTCCGGCTACCGGCCATGCGGATATCTCTTTCTCGCCTGCAACGAAACAGAGCTCGACGATTTACAGCGCGCGCAAGCCGTCCAGCACGCGTGCGGACTCGCCGAGGCGCGCATGGTGTCGCTGGAGGAGGCGCTGGCGATCAATCCCGCGATCGGCGACGAGTCGATCGTCGGCGGCACGTTTTGTCCGACCGACGGATTCCTCCGTCCGATGAACATCCTTCGCGGCTACGCGGAAGCGGCCCAGCGCCTCGGCGTGCGCTTCGAGTTCAACACGGAGCTGCGCGACTGGGACGACGTGGATGCACCGATCAAGATCGAGGCGCGCGGCGCGTGGAGCGGCCCGCCGGTCGTTCCGGTTCGGCGCAACATCGCCGCCACCGTTTCGACGAACGTGCTCGACGAGTCGATGCCGATGACGATCTGGTCGGGCGACTGGTATCACCTCCGCGTCCGCGACGGCCGCGTGCTGCTGCTCTGGCCCGACGATCCGCCCGACGATACGGTCTGGCTCCGCGAGGTGGTCCGCCGCACGCACGAGCGCGTGCCGTGCCTGCGCGAGGTTCCGCTCGAGGAGCTCTGGTGGGGTTTCTACGAGATGTCCCCCGACGGCCACGCGCTCCTCGGCCCGTCGCCGCACATCGAGAACCTCTATCTCGCCACCGGCGCCTCGGGACACGGCGTCATGCACTCCCCCGCTCTCGGCCAGTTGCTCGCGGAGATGATCGTCGACGGAAGAACGTCGATCGACGTGAGCGCGCTAAGACCGGATCGGTTCTAGGAGTGCGGCGGCAAAGCCGCCGCTCTGGAGAGCGGTAGCTGCGCTACCGCACTCCTAGACAACAACACGTGACGCCTCCCTCCGCTTTTGCGAGCTCCGAGGCATCCACGGTGCGCACGTCGATCCCTTCCAGCCGCGCGCGCGTCTTCGGATACGCGTCCGAATAGATCACCGTCTCCCCGATCAGCAGCGCGTTCGCGCCGAACGGTTCTTCGACATCGATCAGCGTCCAATCCGAAAACGGGGAAACGTCGATCCACTCGCGATTCACGAGCAGGGCGTTCTTCGACACGCGCGTGATTGCGCTCTTCAGGTGAAGGCAGCCGTGAACGCCGACGGGAATGACCTCGCGCCGCGTGTGAAAGCGCAACTGCGCGATCGCCGCTTCGTTCGTGCGCGCGGAGAGGCCGACGTAGATGCGGTCATCGAGCACGAGCACGTCGCCGCCGTCGATCGTGGCCGGCGCTTCGATGTGCACGAGCGGACGATAACGCTCGAGCACCTCCGCCACCGCGCGCGTCTCGCCGCGCCGCGACGGAGCGCCGGGGCGCGTGATGACCGCCATGTCGTCGAGCACGATCGCCGTGTCTTCGATGAAGACGCAATCGGGATACGCGGGATCGGCCGGAATGCGCACGACCTCGAGACCGAGCGACGCGAGCAGCTCGCGATATTGGCGATGCTGCAGCTCCGCGAGCATGACGTCGATCACTTGCGACTGGAGATGCGTCAGTTCGCAGGCGTTGATCGAAGGGCTGACGTCGCGCGTGATGGCAATCATCGTCGTGTCATCCTGACCCTGAGCGAAGCGAAGGGGAAGGATCTTCCCCCGTGCCACCGGAGAAGATCCTTCGCCGTCTTCGCGGCTCAGGATGACACAGTGGCTTCCACGATCGCCTCGCGGATCGCGTCCGCGTGCGAGACGAGTCCGTGGTCGCCCTCGGCGAGCTCAATGAATTTCGAGCCGGGCGCGAGTTGCCCGGATGCGCTCCAGCGCTCCCACGTGCGGGCCACGTTCTCGAACGGCACGGTCTCATCCTGCCGCCCCATGATCACGGTCACGCGCGAGGGTGGCGGATCGTCGTCGACGCGCAGGTTCGCCATCTGCTCGAAAAACGCGCGGTGGATCGGCGCATCGGCCGCGAGCGCGTAGTTGTAGACGACGACCGGATCGCCGGGCGGGATCTTTTCGATCCAGCGGCCGGCGACGCCGAGCGCGGGGGCGATGAGCACGAGCGGGACGGAGACGCCGCTGTGCGCGAGCGAGAGCGCCACCAGCGCGCCCATCGAACTGCCGACCACCGCATGCGGCGGATCGCGACGCGCGACGGCGGCTGCCGAGGCGACGATGGCGTCGAAATCGAGTTTCTCGAATGACGGCACGTTGAGATCGGGCGTATTCAGCCGGATTCCGTACGGCTCGAGCAACGGCCGCAGCGCGACGACCTTCGCGCTCTCCGGCGACGACGCGAATCCGTGGAAGTAAAGGACGGATCTCATGATCGACGGCGATTGTAGTTACAATCGCATCTTCCCCTCATGACCACGCCCGATCAGGAAAAGACTGCGCGTATCGATTCGGATGCGCGCCGTACTCCGCGCGGACGCGGAACGGAAGCGCAGTTCGCGCCCGGAACGATCATCGCCGGACGCTATCGGATCTCGAGCATTCTCGGATCGGGCGGCATGGGCGAGGTCTATCGCGCCGACGACACCAAGCTCGGGCAGGCGGTCGCGCTCAAGTTTCTGCCGGCGCGGCTCGCGCGCGATCCGCTCCTGCTCGAGCGCCTGCACGATGAAGTGCGGCTCGGCCGCCAGATCGCGCATCCCAACGTCTGCCGCATCTACGACATCATCGACTGGGAGGACGCGCACTTCGTGTCGATGGAGTACGTCGACGGCGAAGACCTCTCGCGCCTGCTGCACCGCATCGGCCGGCTGGCGCACGACAAGGCGGTCGACATCGCGCGCGGCATCACGGCGGGACTGCACGCGGCACACAACAAAGGCATCCTCCATCGCGATCTGAAGCCGGCGAACATCATGATCGACTCGCACGGCGAGGCGAGGATCATGGACTTCGGCCTCGCTCTCGCCGCCGAAGATGAATCGCAGGAAGGGGTCATCGCCGGAACTCCCGCGTACATGGCGCCCGAACAGATCGCCGGGCAGACCGCCACGATCCAGAGCGATCTCTACGCCCTTGGCCTGGTGATGTACGAGCTGTTCACCGGGAAACGCGCGCACAGCGGAAAAACGCTGCGCGACCGTGCGCACGACGTCTCGAGCGAGATCACGACGCCGTCGAACGTGATCCGCGACATCGATCCAGCCGTCGAGCGGACCATCCTCCGCTGTCTCGAGCAGGAGCCGTCGCGCCGGCCGCGCTCCGCGCGCGAAGTAATCGACTCGCTCCCCGGCGGCGATCCGCTCGCGGCGGCATTGGCCGCGGGCGAGACTCCGTCGCCGCGCATCATCGCCGCCGCGGGGACCGAGGGAACGCTGAAGCCGGCCGTCGCCGCCGCGCTGCTGGCCGCGATCGTCGCGCTGCTGGCAACGCTGTTCGTGCTCGTTCATCGGGGCGGCCTCGCGACATTGATCCAGCTCGACAAGCCTCCCGAGATTCAGCTCGAGCGCGCCACGAGCATTCTTCGACAGCTCGGGATTCCTCCACAGGAATTCACGACGTACGGCTTTGATGAGAAGGGGACCTACGCGGCGTGGGTGTACGTGCATGACTCCGCGAATCGCCGCCGGCGTTACTCGCGCGGGTTACCGTTGATTTCGTTCTGGGCCCGCGAACAGCCGGTCGCGTTCGCACCGCTGCCGCCGACCCTTCCGAAGCCGTCGATCGACATTCCAGCTCAGCATCTTCCGGGCTCGTCGACGATCGAGATCGATCCGCGCGGCCGGCTCGTGAGTCTCCGTGCGATCGCGGCGCCGTCATCGAAAGCGCGGCCTCTCGATTGGCGGCCGCTCTTCGCTTCCGCGGGACTCAGCACGGCGTCATTCACGCCCGCCGCGCCTGCAGCAGTGCCGGTCTCGATGGCGGACGCGCGCGCGGCGTGGACGGGACGTCATCCGGAAGACGGCACGCCGATTCGCATCGAAGCCGCAGCGTGGCAGGGCGTGCCGGTTCTTTTCCAGATCATCGCGCCGTGGGATGAAGTGGACGTAAGGAATCGCGTGCCGTTCGGCGGACCGGGATTCCAGGGCTTCATCATCACGCTGATGGTCGTCGCCGCGGTCGGAGGCGTTCTTCTAGCGCGGCTCAATCTCCGTTTGCGGCGCGGCGATCGCCAGGGCGCATGGCGCGTCGCCATCGCGATCTTCTTTCTCGTTCTGAGCGGCACGCTTGGTGTGGCCGAACACCGTCTGCAGGTGGGGTACGAGCTCGAGCTCATTTTCGTCTCGCTCGGCGTGGCCTTGTTGTGGGCGGCGATCGTCGGACTGCTCTACATCGCGGTCGAGCCGTTCATCCGCCGCCGGTGGCCGGACCGCCTGATCTCCTGGACCCGCCTCATCGGAGGCCGCTGGCGCGATCCGATGGTGGGCCGCGACATTCTGTTCGGCCTGATCGGCGGGTTGCTGCACGCGGTTCTCGCTGCCCTGACGATTCCGATTCCCAGCGGCGAACTGACCGCCCTCGACCGGCTCAGCACGACGTCCTTCCTGTTTACGGTCGCTGCGGTGCAGGAAGGAATCCTCATGGGTCTGATCCTGACGTTCGCGCTCGTGATTCTCACCGTTCTGCTCCGCAGGCGCGAGCTGGCGGCCGGCGGTATCTTCGTGCTGATGTTCGCGGGGCTCTCGTTCGCCTCACACGAGCCGGCGAAGCTCGCGATGTTCGCAATGGTCGCCGCACTCTACGCGGTCGTTGTCGGGCGCTTCGGGCTGCTCGCCACGGTGGCGTTCCATACCGCGTTCCAAGCGGTCTTCTTCAATCCCACACCCGACGCGATCGCCTGGTACACCGCGCGCGGTTTGATCGCGCCGCTGTTCATCCTCGCCATCGCCATCTGGGCATTCCGCACGTCGCTGGGCGATCAGAAGCTGTTCGTCACAGACGAGTTGTGACGCGGTCCGCTTTCACGAAAACGGATGGCTCTGCGGAACGCCCCAGCGGAATCCCTGCGCGAGGTCGATGCCGAGGTCGCGCAGCACCGTTTCATGCGCGTGCGTTTCCACCCCCTCGGCGATCACTTCCTTGCCCAGCGTCTGCGCGACCGTCATCACCGCCTGCACCAGCGCGCGATTGGTCGGGTTCGTGTCGACGTCGGTGACGAAGGAGCGGTCGATCTTCACGTAGTCCGCGGAGAGCGCGCGCAGGTACGAAAACGACGAGAAGCCGACGCCGAAGTCGTCGATGGCGAAGAGACATCCGAGGTCCTTCAACTGCCGGATCCATCGCTGCGCGACCGCGAGGTCGCGGATCGCCGCCGACTCCGTGATCTCGAATGACAGCCGTCCCGGCGGAATGCGCAACGCGGAAAGACGCTCGTTGATGAATGAAAGCAGCGCCGCGTCGCCGAGACTCGCTCCGGAGATGTTGACGAAGATGCGCAGCTCCGGCCCGGACGAGGCGAGGATCGACAGCACCTTGTTGACGACCCAGCGGTCGATCTGCGGCATCAGTCCGAATCGCTCGGCCGCGCTGATGAATTCATCAGGCGGCACGATCGCGCCGTCGACGTCGACCATCCGGATGAGCGCCTCGTAGTGCTCATGCTCTCCGTTTCCGAGGCGTATGACCGGCTGATATCGAAGGATGAAGCGATCCTCGGCCAGCGCGCTCCTGATCCGTGAAGCCCAGCGGCTCGCTTCGATGACTCGGATTCCCTCGTCTTCACCGAACGGATACGTCACCACGCGATTCTTACCCGCGTCTTTCGCCGCGTACATCGCCGAGTCGGCCCGGACCATCGCGCCCGACGCGTCGCTGTCGGCGTCGACCGGCGCGATGCCGATGCTGATCGCGAAGTCGAAGGTACGCTCGCCGAACGTGAAAGGATGCGCCGCGACCGCCGCGCGGAGCCGCTCGGCAATCGTCTGCGCTTCCTCCATCCGCGTTTCCTGCAGCAGCACCGCGAACTCGTCTCCGCCCAGGCGGGCGATGAAGTCGGCGGGCCGGAGCGTGGAGCGAAGGAGCTTCGCGAGATCCGCGAGAAGCTGATCGCCGCCGAGATGTCCGAGGGTATCGTTGACCGGCTTGAAGTTGTCGACGTCGAGAATCAGGAGCGCGCCGGGACGTCCGTGCTGCGCGGAGAAACAGATGCGCTCCATCGCTCCGTCGAGCGCGCGCCGGTTCGGAAGCGCGGTCAGCGCGTCGTGCAGCGCCAGGTGGCGGATCTCGTCCTCGTGCCGGCGCCGCGCGGTCACGTCCTGCTTGATAGCGACGAAGTGCGTGATCTGCCCACCCGCGGCGACAGGGGTGATGGTCTGCTCTTCGATGTACAGCGTCCCGTCCTTGCGGCGGTTGTACATCTCGCCGCGCCACACCATCCCGCGCAGCAGCGTCTCCCACATCTGCCTGTAAAACGCATCGCTGTGATTGCCGGACTTGAGCAGCGACGGACGCGCGCCTATCGCTTCCTCCAGCGTGTAGCCCGTCAGGCGCGTGAACGCGGGATTCGCCCACTTGATCGTGCCTTCCGCGTCCGTGACCAGCACCGCGTTCGCCGCCGACTCCAGCGCCACGGTCTGCAATGCGATCTGCTCGTGATTGCGCGCCGCGAGGAGCGAGAGCGCGATCTGGTCGGCGCAGGCGAAGAGGACCGCGAGCGTGTCGGGGTCAGCGCCGGCATGATTGCGCGAGAACATCGTCAGCGCGCCGATGACCTGGTCCTTGCTCATCAGCGGCAGCGCGAGCGCGGAACGGAGCCCGCGCTCCAGTGCCCGCTCGCGCCACGGAGCGAAGCAGGGGTCGGACGCGAGATCGCGGAACTGCAGGCGTCCCGTGCGGATCGCCGTGCCGGTCGGACCGCGTCCCGCGGGCGTGTCGTCCCAACGCACTTCGATCTCCGACAGAAAATCGACCTCCGGACCGGCACCGTTGCGAATCGTCACGGCGCCGCCTTCGCCCTTGAAACTGAACTGCACCAGCGCGTAGCCGAAGATGTCCGCGATACAGCCGCAGGTGAATGAGAGGATCGCATCGAGGGGCTGGTTCTGCAGGATGCGCCGGTCGATCTCGTGCAGAAGGTGCTCGAATTCGTGAGCGCGCTGGCGGGCGGTGATGTCGTTCGCGAGCGCAACGATGCCGCGCTCCGTTCCATCATGTCCGTTCAGCGGTGCCGCGCCGATCGAGAGCGCGAGGCGCGTTCCGTCCTCGCGCGTGCGAATGACCTCCGCGCCGGTGAACGAGGTTCCGTTCTTCGCGCAGTCGGCGATCATCCGCGCCACGCCGGGCGATTCCCGCGGTGAGACGAGCAACTCGCCGGCAAGCTGCGAGGCCGTCTTGCCGAACATCGTTTCCGCGGCGGCATTCGTGCTGCGAATGCGGCCCTGCGCGTCGAGCGTGAAGATCGCCACCGGCGACGCCGCGACGACCGCTTCGAGCATCTCGATCTGCTGATGCCGCGGCCAGCGGCGAAACATGCTTTCACGCTTCACGGTGAAACATCATGTCGAGCACCGATCACACGCCGGATGACCGGCATCACCTCTGCGCGTGCCGCACGGCACGTTCCGTGTTCGGATCGCAACCGGACGTTCACCGCGGCGCCACGACTCGCGACCTATGATCGGCCGCACAACGAAAGGAGATCGTCATGCGTTCTCTCCTCGCAGCCATCGCGCTGCTCCTGGCCGGGTTCGCGTCCGCCCAGACCCTCACCCTCCCGCCCGACGGCGACAATCAGCATTCCACCGTGACCCAGCACCTCGGACTCGTCAGCGTCACGATCGACTACAACAGCCCCGATGTCCACGCGCCGAACGGCAGCGATCGCCGCGGCAACATCTGGGGAAAGCTCGTGCCCTTCGGCACGACCGACGAGGCGTTCGGCACCTGCTCGCAATGCCCCTGGCGCGCGGGCGCGAACCAGAACACCACGTTCACCGTCTCGCACGACGTGAAGATCGAAGGACAGCCCCTTCCCGCCGGAAGCTACGGGCTGCACATGATCGCCGGCCCCGAGGAGTGGACGCTCATCTTCTCGAAGAACAGCCAGTCGTGGGGCAGCTTCTTCTACGACCCGAGCGAAGACGCGCTGCGCGTGAAGGTCAAGCCGGCCAAGAGCGAGTACCACGAGTGGCTGACCTACGAGTTCACCGACCGCGATCTCGATCATGCGACCGTGGCGTTGAAGTGGGAAGACCTCGAGGTGCCGTGGAACATCAACGTCGACAACATGACCGATCTCTATCTGGCCGCGATTCGCAATGATCTGCGCAACAACATCGGCTTCGACTGGCAGCCGTGGGTCTCGGCGGCGCAGTACGCGCTGCAGCAGAAGCGTCCGAGCGACGCGCTCGAGTTCGCGGACGCCGCGGTTCACCGCCGCTTCATCGGAGAGGAGAATTTCCGCACGCTGTCGACGCTCGCGATGGCGCAGGAAGCGGCCGGAAAGACCGCGGACGCGGCGACGACGCGCGATAAGGCCCTGAATCATCCGACCGCGTCGCCGCTCGATCTGCATCAGTACGCGCGCCAGTTGCTCACCGCGGGAAAGAAGGACGAGGCCCTGCGCGTGTTCGAGCTGAACGCGAAACGCCACCCGAACGCATGGCCGGTGAACGTCGGCCTGGCCCGCGGCTACTCCGCGGTGGGACGCTACAAGGACGCCTTGAAGTACGCGAAGCTCGCCCTAACCCAGGCGCCGGACGATCAGAACAAACGCGTGCTCGAAGAAGGGATCAAGAAGCTCGAGGCGGGGAAGGATATGAACGTGTAGCTGTCATCCCGAGCGTAGCGAGGGACCCCCGGCGTTCTTGCGCCGCTGGTCCTTCGCCGTCTACGCGGCTCAGGATGACACGGTGCGCAGTCGCATCATCGCGATGATTCCGAGGAGCGGGCCGGGCGCGAGGAACGCGAAGGCCCACTCCCACCCGACCCGGGCGACGAGCAGCGGCATCATTCGAATCGAAAGCGTGGTGATCAGAAATCCGATGCAGGTCTGCAGCGTGAGCGCGGTGCCGAGGTAGCGCGGGTCGGCGAATTCGGTTACGCATGCCGAGAACTGCGCGGAGTCGGCGACCACCGTCGCGCCCCAGAACGTGGCCACCATCAGAAGCGCGAGCGGCGCTTTGCCGAACAGCAGTCCGATGACCAGGCAGCACGCGCCGCTTCCGGCCATCGCGGCGGCGGCGACGACCGGACGTCCGATGCGATCGGCGACGAGGCCCGCGGCCACGCATCCGATCGCGCCCGCGCCGATCACCGCGAACGACGCCGCCTCCGCGAGCCTCCGCGAGTCGCCGCTCGCGGCGACGCTCGCCCGGATCATCACCGGCGCCCACGTCCACATCGCGTACAGCTCCCACATGTGGCCGAAGTAGCCGAAGTTCGCGAGACGCACGCCACGATTGCTGAAGACGCGCGTGATCTGCGTGATGTCGAACGGCTGATTCGGCAGCGCGTACGGGCCTTCGCCGACGAAGCGGAGCACGATCAGCGACGACGTGACCGCAAGGATCGAGAGAATGCCGACATTCACCCGCCAGTTGCCCGAGCCGATGACGTTCACGAGGTACGGAGAGGCCTTGCCGAGCGTGAGCGCGCCGATCAGAACGCCGAGGGCGAATCCGCGTCCGCTCTTGAACCAGGTGGCGATGATCTTCATCCCCGGCGGATAGACGCCGGCGAGAAAGACGCCGGTGAGGAATCGCAGCACGATCGCCGCGGGGGCGCTCGTCACCATCCAGGCCAGAACCGCGTTGGCGATCGCGCCGAGGAGCGCGCACTGCGCGAAGAGATACCGGACGCGGATGACGTCGGGGAGATTCAGCGTCGCGCTGACGAGCGTGCCGGCGACGAATCCGAGTTGCACCGCCAGCGTGAGCCAGCTCGTGGTCGCGGGATCGAGCTGCCATTCACGCGCGATCTGCGGCGCGACCGCCGAGACTCCGAACCAGAGTCCCATGGCCAGGAGCTCGGCAACGGAGACGAGCGCGAGGGCGCGATAACGTTGCATGGCGCGCGCGATGGTAACGCGGCGCGCGAATTCCTCAGCCGCCGCCTATGGACAGCCGGACCCGCGGAACGACACTCTTCTTGATCGGCATAGGGACGGCATTATGCATGTTTTCATTGAAGGCACAACCCCCCGCCCGCCCCGGTTGCGCGGTTTCCACCGCCCTGCCCCCGGTTTTCCGCCGGCCGCACACCCGTTCCGCCACGCGCGCCTTCGGCGCGCTGTGTTTCGCGAGAAACCCACCCACCCGCGCGCGCTTTGCGCCGCGCTGTTGATCGCCACATTCAGCGCGAGAAACAGCCGCGCGCCTTTCGGCGCGCGGCGTGGCGGAACGGGTGTGCGGGCGGGCGGAAAACGGCGGGCCGGGTGGGCGGGAGCAACCGCGCAACCGGGCGGGCCGGGCGGGCGGCGGGTTACGCGGTCGGCCGCACTGGGATCTTCGTGTCGGGGGGAGGGGCGGGTTTCACGGCCCGCATCGCCATTTGCAGCATCGACGTCACGTCCGACAGGTTCGCCGGCACGATCATCGAGTTGCCGGTCTTCGCGAGGTTTCCGAACTCGGTGATGTACTGCTCGGCGAGACGGCGCTGCATGGCCTCGAAGCCGCCTGACATCTTGATCACTTCCGCGACTCTGCGAATGCCTTCCGCGGTCGCGGTGGCGATCGCCAGCGTGGCCTGGGCCTGACCTTCGGCCTCGTTGATCTGCGACTGCCGCTTCGCTTCCGAGTTCTTGATGACCTGCTGCTTGTGTCCCTCGGCATTGTTGATCGCCGCGTCGCGCTCGCCTTCCGACTGCAGAACGACCGCGCGCTTCTCGCGCTCGGCGCGCATCTGCTTCTCCATCGCCGCCAGCACGTCCTTCGGCGGCGTGATGTTCTTGATCTCGTAGCGCAGCACCTTCACGCCCCACGCCTCAGATGCCTTGTCGACTTCCGTCACCACGGAGATGTTGATGTTCGTGCGCTCCTCGAACGTCTTGTCGAGATCGATCTTGCCCATCTCGCTGCGGAGGTTCGTCTGCGCGAGCTGCTGGATCGCCCAGGAGTAGTCGGAGATGCCGTACGACGCGCGCTCGGGGTTGAGGATCTTGAAGTACAGCACGCCGTCCACCGCGACCTGCACGTTGTCTTTCGTGATGCAGATCTGCTCCGGCACATCGAGCGCGATCTCCTTCAGCGAATGCTTGTAGCGGACCGTGTCGAGAAACGGCCAGAGGATGTGCAGGCCCGCTGCGAGCGTCTCGTTGTACTTCCCGAGCCGCTCCACGACCCACGCCTGCTGCTGCGGAACGACCCGAATGATTCTCGAGATGAGGATCATCGCGAAGACGGCGACGACGACTGCGACGATTAGAGTGCCCATGATCTCCTCGTGTTTTGGTTGTTGGTTATGAAGCCTTGATGTGGAGAACGAGTCCTTCAATTCCCGCGACGACGCAGCGCTGGCCGCGCGTCAATGCAGTCTCACCGACGTTGCGCGCGTTCCAGGTCGTCCCGCGCATCTCTGCCTTGCCGAGCCCGGCCACGGCGATGTCCTCGGTGGCGAGCGCCGCCTCCCCGATCATCGTGTCGACATTCGGCTTGAAATCGAGCTTCAGCTTGCGCACGAGAATCGGACGGACGAACACGAACGCGAGGATCGAGACCACCGTGAAAATCGCGATCTGTCCCCACAGCGGGATGTCGAGGCCGGCGCCGACGAGCAGCGCCACGACGAGCGCGCCAACGGCAAAGAAGCCGATGTGCATCGTCGAAGTCGCGAACTCGAGCGCCAGTAGAGCGAGACCTGCGAGAACCCAGATCCACCAGGACATGTTCGTGTGCGGCGGAGGTTAGCACGATTGGAGATGGCGCCGAAGGATCGCGTACTCCTCGGGATGGGGCACGAGGTCGAAGCGATCGAGCTGGTCGGGCGCCGCCAGCGCGACCTCGCCGACCTCGAGCGGATCGAGCGTCAGCGCCGCGAGATCGATGTCGCAACAGAGGAGGAAGATCTCGTGGATTTCGTTGTCGACGTACGCGCCGCCATTCAGCACGCACTGCTCGCGCACCGTGCCGATCTGCGCGAGCGCGCCGCGATCGACCGCGAGGCCGATCTCTTCACGCGCCTCGCGGACCGCGGCGGTCATCGCATCCTCGCCGGCCGCGACGTGCCCGGCGACCGACACGTCCCACTTCCCCGGCCAGTTCTCTTTCACCGCCGCGCGTTTCTGCAGTAGCACGCGCCCGTCGCGATGAACGATCCAGAGATGCGCTGCGCGGTGCCAGTCGCCGTCGCGATGCACATCCGCTTTCGTCTTCCGCGTACCGGCCGGCGCGCCGGCGGCGGTGAGCACGTCGATCCATTCCATCGCGAGTACCATACGCCGCATGCCCGAAGAGCCGCTCATCCGGAACATCGCCGACACCGCGCGGTGGATGGCGGTGTATCGCGCGATCGAGAGCGAGCGCCCCGACGCGCTCTTTCGCGATCCGTACGCGCGGCGGCTGGCCGGCGAGCGCGGCGAGCAGATCGCGAGCGCGGTTCCTGAACGTTCGCAGCCGGCGTGGGCTTACATGGCCCGCACGCTCCTCTTCGACGAGCTCATTCTCGAAGAAGTCGTGCGCGGCGCCGACATGGTCCTCAATCTCGCGGCCGGTCTCGACACGCGACCTTACCGCCTCGCCCTGCCGCCGGCGCTGCAGTGGGTCGAAGTCGATCTCCCCGATCTGCTGGCGTACAAGGAAGAGGTCCTCCGCGGCGAACAGCCTGCCTGCCGCCTCGAGCGTGTCGGGCTCGATCTTTCCGACGTCGACGCGCGGCGCGCACTCTTCGCGAGGCTCGGCGCGAACGCGCGGCAAGTCGTGGTCGTGTCTGAAGGACTGCTGATCTATCTGACCGCGGAAGAGAACACCGTGCTCGCGCGCGACCTCGCCGCGCAGGAGACGTTCCGGAGCTGGATCATCGATCTCGTTTCGCCGGGCCTGTTGAAGTTCGTGCAGAAACAGGTCGGCGAAACACTGAGCAACGCCGGCGCGCCGCTCAAGTTCGCCCCCGCCGAGGGCCTGCAGTTCTTCCGCAACCTCGGATGGGAGCCGGTCGAGGCGCGCTCGTTCCTCAAAACCGCCGCCCGCCACAAACGCGTCTCCTGGCTCCTCGGCTTCTTCGCGCGCTTACCCGATCCCAAAGACGGCGCCGCCGGCTCCCGCCCCTGGTCCGCCGTCTGCCTCCTCCACAAACCCGAATAGTGGAGCGGCGGGCTCTCAGCCCGCCGGG
>Ga0105242_10002108_pt1 | contig 15681 bp, 13 predicted proteins | sample KBSM24metaG_FD_81521 | JGI IMG/M metagenome (GOLD analysis project Ga0105242, IMG submission 81521) | Miscanthus rhizosphere microbial communities from Kellogg Biological Station, Michigan, USA - KBS M2-4 metaG | ecosystem: Host-associated > Plants > Roots > Rhizosphere > Soil | place... | reverse complement strand
TTGCACAATGTATTTTGCCGAGCACCGAAATCTGGAGCGAGGAGCCAACTTGTATAAGTTGGCCCGAGTGAAGACGAAGGCGCGCAGGTAAAAGACACTGCAATTTATGACTTTATTTTTTGCGAATGGTATAAATAGGGATAAGAGACTCTCTACGGACTTCGTTTCAGCGAGTTTTTGGTTGATTTTGAAGGAAGAAAGAGTGAGATACAGGCCTGATCGAAGTGATAGATTGATAAGAAATCGCCAAATCTGACATTCTTTTCTCGTGAAAAAAGTCATCTTAGTCACTGGCGCATCGGGGCTGGTCGGCACTGATCTTGTCCTTGCCCTACAGAAAAAGGCAGGCAAAGAGAACGTAATCGGCTTTGAAAGGCATCAAGCGCCTCCTTCGTTTCAAGGCATTGTAGAGCTAGGCGACGTCCGCAGCCGCGATACCCTCGAAGCAATCGTTAAAAAATATAAGATTACAGAAGTGTATCATCTAGCAGCGCTTCTCTCAGCCCAAGGAGAAAAAGATCCAGACTTGGCTTGGGATGTGAATGTAGACGGGCTGCGAAATGTGCTCCATGTGGCTGCTCAGCACCAGCTTAAAGTCTTTTGGCCCAGTTCCATTGCAGCATTTGGGCCGACAACTCCTAAGGAAGAGGTTCCGCAGCATACCTTGCTAGAACCAACGACAATGTATGGGGTCAATAAAGTCACCGGCGAGCTCTTATGCCAGTACTTTTTTACAAAGTTTGGGGTAGATGTACGTAGTTTGCGCTTTCCTGGCCTCCTCGGCTATAAGGCGCCTCCCGGAGATGGGACAACGGAATATGCCATCCATATGTTTTATGGAGCCATCAAGCACAATCATTATATCTCTTATATCGATCGGGGTTCGGTGCTTCCCATGATGTATATGGACGATGCCATTCAAGGCACGCTCGATCTTATGGAAGCCCCCAAAGAAAAAATCTCGATCCGCATGGGTTATAACTTCTCTGGGCTTCCATTTGCTCCAGAAGATCTCGTCAAAGAGATCCAGAAGCTGAATCCCCATTTTAGATGTGAATATCAGCCTGATAGCCGCCAGAAGATTGCCGACTCTTGGCCCCGCACCATCGACGATTCCCAGGCCAGAAAAGATTGGGGCTGGTCTCCTTCTTATAACTTAAGAAGTCTCACTGAAATCATGTATGAACAAATCAAGAGAAAAATCGAGAAAAATCCTCCATGAGCAAAAAGCACTTCGTCGACGTCCTTCATAAAGAACTTGCCCGCATCGGACAGGCGAAGACATCGAAACGTTTTGAAAAAGTGATCGAGGGCTTTACCAAAAGCCACTCCCCCCAAGCGCTGATCGGAGGAAAACCTTACCGCGTCTTCAATTCGAATGATTACCTTGGACTTCGTTTTCATCCTCGCCTTAAAACCGCAGAACAGGCCGCATCGGAAGAATTCGGCACAGGCCCAGGCGCTGTCCGCTTCATCTCTGGCACTCTCAAGGTGCATCGAGATTTAGAGAAGGCCATTGCCTCTTTTCATGGACGGGATGACGCCATTGTTTTTTCGAGCGCCTTTGCGGCCAATGTCTCTGTGTTATTCTGCTTCATCAAAGGGCAAGCGGCCGATTCCGCCGTGAGCGGCAGTACGCTTGTCATCTCCGATGCGCTGAACCACAGAAGCATCATCGACGGCATCCGAGTCGCTAATTTGCCAAAAGAACAGCGGGCTATTTTCAATCATCTAGATCTAAATGACCTAGACCGGATACTCACAGAAAAAAGAGGCGATTTCCAACGCGTGATCATCGTCACCGACGGCATCTTCTCGATGCTCGGGGAGGCTCAAGATTTGAAAAAAATGCGCCAGGTGATAGATGCGCACGAAGAGCACTTTGCAGATGGCGTTTGGCTGTTCGTGGACGATGCGCATGGCATCGGGGCGTTTGGCAAACAAGGCCGCGGCGTGGAAGAAGTCTTTCATGCAAAGGCGGATATCCTGATCGGCACATTGGGAAAAGCGTTTGGCGCCGATGGGGGCTATGTCGTGGCGGATCAAGTGATCATCGATTATTTGCGCGAGTCTGCTGCCACCTACATCTATTCGAATTCCATTTCCCCAGGAACCGCAGGAGCAGCTCTGGCTTCCGTAGAGCTCATGCAGACAAGCGAAGGGGAAAAGCTGCTTAAAAAACTCACACAGAATCGAGAGCATTTTCAAAAGGAGATGCAAAAGACAGGCTGTATTTTCGCAGCGCACTCGACCCATCCGATTCAGCCGATCCTGCTCGGAGATCCTGTAAAAACGGCCGCTTTCAAAGAGGGGCTTTTCGAAGGGGGGATTTTGGTAACCAATATCAATTATCCCGTCGTTGCGAAAGGGCGCGATGAGATTCGAGTACAGATTTCTGCCTCCCATACAGAAGAAGACCTCAGTGTCTTTGCCGATCAATGGAAAGCGATTGTTTCCCGGAAATAACACTCTCTTATTTTTTGGGTAAGTTTAAGCAAATGTCGAGTGTACCATAAAGATTTTTCTGTCAGTCTAATGTAAATCTTATGAGAGCGGGTTTATGAGCCGCTTTTTTTGTCTTGAAGAATGTCCAGCACGGCCTCTTGAGCATCGGGGTCGTTCTCGAAACCGATCAAGAGCAGACCGGGATGAGAGAAGAGAGAAAGTGCGTAGGGAGTGCCAAACAGGCAGAGAATGCTCTTTGGCAAAGAGCGGATCAGGTCGATGCAATCGGACGAAAAACCATAGTTCTTTTCTCTTGGCCCGAACTGGTGGACGGCGATCGCCACAGCGTCGAAATCCTTGAGCTGATCCAATAATCGGATGCGCTCGGAAAAATTGAGATCGGGAGCTGCGGAAAATACAGCGCTGAACGCCTTGGACATCTCATCGGGGCCACCGATGCTCAAATAGGCTGTATTTTTGGGTGGAAGAGAGAGCAGATCTCCTTTCAAGACGACCGCTTGCCTAAACAGCCTCTTTTTCAGGCGCACCGCTGCTTCCGAATGGAGCGATGCGGCGATCTCTTCCTCGCTCAGTTTCGTCGATAGATGCAGGCCGAGCCGCTCTTTCGCCCTCAGGATCTTTGCTACACTCCCGTTCAGCCGTTCTTCTGATAGCGTCCCATCCTCGAATTGCCTCTTCAAGGCTTTCCAGGCTCTCGGGACATCCTCTTTTAAGATCTTATCGATATTGGGATCGAAATGGTCCCCATAGAGCAGAAGATCGCATCCCGCTTGAAATGCCCCGACGGCGATCTCTTCCGGGGTATCGGCAAGGGCTTTCATATTCAGCGCATCGCTGACGATCAGGCCGTCGAAACCAAGTTCTTCCCTTAAAATGCCGGTGAGGCACGCGAAAGACAAGGTAGAGGGCCGTTCGGTATCGATAGCAGGAACGAGCAAATGGGCGCTCATGATCGCGCCAACACCTTCCTGGATCGCTCTTCGGAAAGGGATGAATTCCACAGTCTCTAGACGATCCCTCGAATGGGGAACAAGTGGCAGCGCATGGTGAGAATCGACACTCGTATCGCCATGTCCAGGAAAATGTTTCGCGCAAGCTAAAATTCCTGCCGATTGCATCCCCCGGACCATGGCTGCAACGCATGCTGCCACTTGAGTTGGATCTTCCCCGAAAGCCCGCATTCCGATGATTGGATTGGCGGGATTGGTATTGATATCGGCAACAGGCGCGAGGTTGAGATGGATCCCGACCTGTTTCGCTTGGCGCCCTATCTCCGCTCCTACTTGAAAGATCAAATCCAAATCTCCCATCGCTCCAAGTGTCCGGTTCTTGGGGAAAGCGATCGTCTGTTTCATCCGCATCGCAAGGCCCCATTCGGCATCCGCCGCGATGAGAAGAGGGATGTTAGAGCCGCTTTGAAGATCGTTGAGAAATTTGACCTGGGTCAAAGGGTCCGAGTGTTTGAGAATCGCATTGCCGATATGGAACCTTTCGACAAGAACGGCCCAATCCCTTCTATGATCTTCTTCTCTCAGCGGACAGGCGGGAGGCATAAAAAGCTGGCCGATCTTTTGATCGAGGGTGAGTTCGGAAAGGGTTTTCTCCGCCCAACTTTGAGCGAGTAGAAGGATGGGAAATAGAGCGAAAAAAACGAGCAATTGCATAGATTCACAGCAAGATTCGAAAGATACTATGCCATGAAGAGTTTAAACTGACAAACTTACCTACGCATCATCGCTTGAAAGTGAACGGCTCCAGAATTTAGAATGGCGATCGGTGGAGATCCTCTGAATTCCGGGTTGATGGATCTGACTACTACTTCGCCGGACGGCTGCGCTTGAATGACAGCGACAGATCTTTTCTCCATATCGCTAAATGCGATAATTTCAGGTTTTCCTCCCCAAGTCCCGGGTTTAGACATCCATTCTAGATAGGATTCAAATGGGTCTGCACTATCTGCAAAACCTAAGTGGTCTTCTTTCATTCGCTCAGCTATGAAAGGAGCAAATTTTTCTCTATGCTTTCTCATATGCGCTACAACTTCGCTTCTGACTCGAGAGTGGTTCGCATCTGCGTCGCTTTTGGCCTTTGCACCTTTCGGACTCATCGCGCCTGCCAATGACCTGAACAAGCAGTCCCCGCCGCCGCCCATATCTTCGACTTTAAATTTCGCTGTTAAAAACTCTCGCATTTTACGGCACCTATGGGCATGAAAATGAGAAAGAGGATTGGCAACACCTTCATACCTTGTCGATAGACTTGTGTGAACCTTTTCGAGCTCGGGTCCTTTTCTTGCGTTGCGGACATAGGTTAAGCCGTGGGGAGAATTAGCTAGTAGATTAGGATGTAGATCGACCCCATGCTTTGTATGAAGATTTTCAATTGTACCTGTTTTCAACTGGTCCAGTTGTTGAATTAATTCTGTTTCTCTTTGTTCTATGCGCAAAAAATCATCGAGCAAGCATTTTGAAAAATCTAAGTGGGACAGTTCATCTTCTAAGTCTCTAAGTTCCTCAACAAGAGGATCAATCTTTTTTCCAAACTCTTTATCGATTGATTGGGGAATCACGATTGCAGAAAATTCGGCTATCAGTGCATCGATTTCATCGATCAAATCCCCTACTTTTTTATTTCCGAATCGATCGTCAACGATCAATTTTTTCTGATCCAGCATCTTTTGAGCATTGGCTGCATTAGGTTCTGCCTTGAACGCTTCAACCGCTTGATTTGCACCTTGTATTCTAAAGGCTAAACTCTGAACTGGTGGTTCGGATTTGCTGACGCTCTTTGACCCAGTCTTGGCTCGATCTTCAGCAGGCGGTACAGAAGGGGTAAAATGAGGTTGGAAGATCTTATTATAAAGACGATTGATTCTCTCATCCGTTCCATCTAAACCGCTAGTCATCTTCTCAAGTCTTTCATAGTATCGATCAGGAAGACCTGCACCGTCTTGAAGAGCTAAGGACTCCTCATACAATTTCTGAACGGCTGCCATGTCCACCTTTTTGGCTTGGTCCTTCAAAGATGCCGATGCTTGCACCGAGGTTCTTCCTTGTCTGGAGCCTGGGATAGTTGGGATTATTGGTGATTGAAGTCTTGCAGCCATAAAAAATCTCTTTGTTATATATTATTAATTATAATATATTTTATATTAATTTTAAACTAAAAATTTGATAATTAAATAAAAATTTAATCCATTTATTTGGATCGAAAGTCAAATATAACACTTTGACCCTTAGAGACTTTGGGCAAACAAACTTAAAGGTTTAATTTACAAGAACTTAGAGAGGAGGCGCGCGAGATCCTGATAGGTGATGTAGATAAAGAAGGCGATGAGAAGCCCGACAAATGGAATAATCAGTCTTTCCATGGTCTTTGCGCGCAAGGGCCGCTTCCTGATCGCTTCGAGAATAGAGAACATGATATGCCCGCCATCGAGCACCGGGATAGGTAGAAGGTTGACGATGCCGAGGTTGAGACTGATGACGGCCATCCAGAAAAGGGCTTCTTTCATTCCGACCATCCAACTTTGATGGACGACATGGACGATTCCAACGGGGCCGCTCATATACTTGGGATTGAGCATCCCCGAAAAAAGGCCAGTCAGGGTGCGCCACGTATCAACGACGACGGCCTGAAACTGCTGGATCGGATTGGGGTTGTAGGTTACTTCCCGGTCGCGGAGAGCTAGTCCCAGAATGAGTCGCCGCTGGGCATTTTCCAATAGCTTGAGCGCAGCGCTCCTTTTTGCAGGATCGCGGATCGACTCGATTTCTTTTTTCGTCGCGGCCAATTCTTTAGATAGCGCCGCTTGCTGCTGAGGACTCAGGGAAAATTCACTTTTGGACTTGGGAACGATCGGTTTTAGGAGGTGAAGAGACCCGCTATGGTCGATCTGTCTTGCGGTTCCGATCGATGCGATGAGAGAAGAGAGCTCGGTTCGGTTGAAATCATCATATTGGCCATCCGCCTGGGTCCATAGAGTTTTTTCGATCGAAGCGGGATTTCTTTCGACGATTACGATGACATGCCGGGTTTGAAGAGCCTGTAGTAATTGATGGGAAAATTGAATCGGCGTTCCATCAACCGCGATGATCCGGTCTCCTTCTTCAAGCGGAGTGAAATAGGTGCATCGTTTACATTTTTGGAGGGCGACCTCTTGCTCGCTCGGATCCAAAAAGTCGATCCGGCTTTCTACTACATTCTGAGGAGAAAGATTATAAGAAATGAAATAAAGATCCTGCAGTTTTCCTTTCAATCCGGTTTCATATTGCCAATCGCCGATTTCCGCCCGTTCCGGAGAAGTCATTTTGAGATCTTCCAATTGGATGCGGGGAACTTTCGTTTGAAAAATTTGATCGCCTCTTTGAATGGTCAGAAAGGCGGTCGATTGATTTGTAAGGGCGCTCAATTGCTGAATGGAAAAGACCATCTCTCCATCAGCCCAAAGGATTCGATCTTCAGGTTCGATCCCGCTCCCTTCGATCGGCGATCCGGCGAGATCGGCTTCCCGCCCATCGTAAATCAAGTAGGATGCAGGAGAAAAAACTCCAATCGTAAGAAGTTTATCTTTGGTCATCTGAGGATTTTCATAGGTCTTCAGGGTATAATCGAAATCGGTCTTTTTTCCTGAAAGAGCATCGATTTTGTAGCCTTCGATCCGGGTCGTTTTGTCATCCATGAGAGAAGCGACCAGAAGGTCTTTGAATCCATGAAAAGGACGGTTGTCATATCGTTCGATGACATCCCCAGGACGCACTCCCAACTTATAGAGAGCGGATTGAGGATCGACCCAACCGATGCGGCTTGTAAATTCTTGAAATTGCTTCGATCTTCCGCCTGCTGCCCAAAGAATTGTAAATACGACGATGGCGAAAGCGATGTTGACGAGTGGTCCTGCCAGAGCGACTTTGATCCGCTGCCAGGGCTTCTTGCCATAGAACCCATCGGAAATTTCATAAGGTTCACGGCTTCCTTCTTGCTGCATGCCGGCAATCCGGACATAGCCGCCGAAAGGAAGGATGCAGATCATCCACTTTACCCCGTCGTGCTCCCAGGTATAGATCGGCTTGCCGAACCCGATCGAAAAGGCTTCAATACGCATTCCTTCTCTGCGGGCAATCCAATAATGGCCAAGTTCATGGATGAAAACGAGAAGACCTAAACCTAAGATCGCAAGAAGGGCGTAAAAAATACTTTCCATGATCAATCGTCCAGATCAACTCTCGTTCTTAACTTGCCACTGCAAGCTGACGCGCGGAGGCGTCGACCGCAAGAATTGCCTCTAAGCTTAGCACATTCTCCGGTAGGTGTGAAGAGATTAATTTGTCCAGCTTCTCGCCGATAGCTGTCCAAGGAATTTTTCCTTGCACGAATTTTTCGACCAGAACTTCATTAGCAGCATTGAGAAAGCAGGGATAGCTCTTCCCGGCCTTGAGGGCGTCAAGAGCGAGCTGCAAACAAGGAAATCTTTGATTATCAGGAGGATAAAAAGTCAAAGTCCCATTCTTCAAAAAGTCGTAGGGCTTGAGCATTCCCTGTTTTCTTTCCGGATAGGTCAGAGCGTATTGAATCGGCAGCACCATATCAGGGTCTGCGATCTGGGCCAGGATCGAACCGTCTATGAATTCGACACAGCTATGAATCCGGCTTTGAGGGTGGATCACCGCTTCAATCTGCTTGGGTTCGATATCGAAGAGAAACCGAGCCTCGATCATCTCCAGGCCTTTATTCATAAGAGTCGTGCAATCGATTGTAACCTTGGCGCCCATGTGCCAATTCGGATGGGCCAGAGCCTCTTGGACTGTGACTTTCTTCAATTCTTGAGCAGTTTTGTCGCGTAAAGCTCCGCCGGACGCGGTCAAAATAAGGCGGCGCACCGCTGACTTTTCCTGCCCTTGCAAACATTGATGGAGCGCGCAGTGCTCGCTATCGACGGGGATGAGTTCGATCCCGTTCCGTTTCGCGAGCCCGCTGATCCATTCCCCTCCGCAGACGAGAACTTCCTTATTGGCCAGGCCGATTTGTTTGCGCGCCTCGATTGCAGCGACGGCGGGAAGAAGCCCCGCGCTTCCCGTCATGGCAAGCATCGTAAAATCGGCGCCCTCGAAAGAGGCGGCCGCTTTCAGACCTTCCATTCCTCCTAAAACAGGGATGTGGGGAAGTTTTTTTTGTAAAACGAGCGCTCGATCTTTATCAAAAACGGCGATGAGTTTCGGATGGAATTCCAAGGCTTGGGTGTAAAGGAGATCGATATTGGATTTAGCGGCGAGCGCCGCGATTTCGAAATTTTCGGACAGATGCTGGACGACGCGGAGAGTGCTCGTGCCGATCGACCCGGTGCTTCCTAAGAGGGCGATGCGTTTTCTTTTGGACATGGTTGCAATTTACCACGCCTGATCAATTTCAGGAAAATACCAATCCCATAAATCAAACCGATTGCGCAAACGACGACCCCTCCTGTTGAAAGAGGCAGTCCGAAAGCGCTCAGCGCATGACGGGAAAGGGCGACTCCGATGCCGGAAGCGAAGATCCCTAGAGCGGGGCTGATCCAGAGGAGGCGGGACAAGCGGCTGCTAAAGAGGCGAGCCGTCAGATAGGGACCGGTCAGGAAAACCAAGACGAGCAACACGCCAACCGCCCTGAAAGCTCCCACAGAAACCGCAGACGAGAGAAATAGAAGCAAAAAATGGAAAAATGAAGCGGGCACTCCGAGAGCAGAGGCATATTGGCGATCGAACGCGGAAATTTTAAGCTGTCTGTAAAACACGATCAGCACAGAGAGGTTCAGAGCGGCAAGGAGCGAGGCGAATTTGAAATCGCCGGGTTGAAGGGCATCTGCATTTCCCATGATGGCTTCGACGCTTAAATGAACATCCCGAGTATAGAGAGTAACCAGCAGAATCCCGAGGGCGAAGAGCGCCGAAAAGACAAGGCCGATGCTCGCATCTTCCTGAAGACGGAAAAACTTGACGAGCCCTTCGGTAAAGGCCGCGGTCAGAAAAGCGGCGGCCAAACTGCCGAGCATTAGGGTCGACGGGGAAAACATCTCGCCCCCCCATAGACTCGAAGCAAAAAGAAATGCCAAGACGATGCCGAGGAGAATCGTATGGGAGAGGGAATTTGCGAACATCGTCATCCGCTTTAAGACGAGGAACGGGCCGAGCAGGCCGCATGAAAGAGCGACGGCTGCCAGCGTGCCGAACTGGATTTCATCGGAAGCGGCTTCGATCGGAACTCCGGTTAAAAAATCGAACGCCCTAGAAAAGAAGATCCGGAAAAATTCACAAAATCCGCAATCCCAGTAGGGGTTCATAAAAACGACCTTTCGGGAATGGGTTGGCTGTGCGGGTCGACCTTCGGATTCGCAAGAAGTCGGGTCAGCCTCTCTTCAATATCGGGGGTTAAAATGTGCTCCATCTCTTCGGCGTTCAAATGAATTTTCTCATGAGAGACGCCGAGTTCGCTGGCAAGATAGAGTTCCCACAGGCGATGGAGGCGGACGATGGAGGCTGCCTTCCGGCGGCCGTCGGCGGTAAGAATATACTGCTCTTTTGCTTTAACGATCCATCCACCCTGTTTCAAACGCCAAAGGATTGCGTGCAGCATCAGGGGGACGACCCGGTGGATTTCCTGAAACTCATTGAAAAGATAGGACTCTTTTTTCCACATCGCTTTCAAAACATTCTCTTGTAAACACCGGAAGCGGAAAGCCGCGATCCTGCAGATGCGGAAGGCCCAGCCCCTTTTTGGAGCGAAAAGAAGGGAAAGCAGGGCTATTGCCGCTCCGATTAGGATGATGGACGGGCCGGTTGGAAGGGTGAGGCGTTCTCCTGATTTTGAAAGAGCGATCGTCCCCATGACCGAAATGATATTCCCCGCAAGGCCGCTCAAGGCGCCGAAGAGCGCGGAAAGACAGAAGAAGGACTGCAAGCGGTCGGTGAATTGCCGCGCTGCGATCGCAGGGGCGATCGCCATCCCGGACATGAGCACAATCCCGACGCTGCGTATCCCTAAGATGAGAGCAAATAGAAAAAGCCAGAAGATCGCCCAGTCGATCCAGCGAACGGGCAGCCCGGCAGTCTTTGCATAATCGGAATCGAATAAAACGGCTTGGAGGTGACGGAATCCGAAAAAGAGAAACAACGCGACGGCCGATGTGAGCATTGCATAGAGAGCGATGTGGAAATCAGACATGGTTGCGGCCTGGCCGAACATGAGCGCATGGATTTTTGTGCGCCACGAAGGAAGCGATGATTGCATTGCGCTGGCGGCCACAGTGCCGATTCCGAAAAAAAGGGCTAAAACGAAACAAAGGGCTGCGTCAGATCGGACTTTTTCTTTTTTCTCCATCCATTCGATCGCTTTGAATCCAAGGAACGAAGTGGCGAACGCTCCTGCTAGCATGCCGAAAAAAGCGCTTTCGTCATGTTCAGGGAAAAGGAGGGCGAACAGGCTGACGCCGGCAACGATCCCCGGATAAGCGGCATGGGAAAGAGACTCTCCGAGGAGACATCGCCGCTTTAAGAATAGGACGCCGCCCATCAGGGAAGAGGCGATGCACATGAACAGCGTGCCCCAGGTCGGACCGCGCAGAACGGGATCGGTGAAAAAATCGAGTAGGCTCATAAGAATCCGCTTTGACTCTTGGCCAATGAATCGGCTGCTTCATCGAACAGCATCTGGCCTTTTCCGAATGTCCGGATCAAGTTTTCTCGATGAAAAACTTCAGTCAGCGGTCCGCATGCGATGAGCCTGGTATTAAGCAAGATAGACCATTCGAAATATTCCTCGACAGTAGAAAGGTCATGATGGATGACGAGAATTGTCTTCCCCTGCTGTTTTTGCACCTTCAAAAGTTCCATGATCGCTTTTTCAGTCGCCATGTCGACGCCGGCAAAAGGTTCATCCAACAGGAAAAGATCCGCATCTTGCACGAGGGCTCGAGCGATGAAAAGGCGCTGCTGCTGCCCGCCTGAAAGTTGGCTGATCTGCCGCTTTGCGAAAAGTCGCATCCCCACGAGATCGAGCGCGTTTGCAGCGGCTTCCCTATCCGCCTTGCGCACGCGGCCGAAAAGCCCAAGACGGCCGTAGCGGCCCATGAGTACGACCTCTTCTGCAGTGATCGGAAAATCCCAATCGATCGATTCCCGCTGCGGAACATAGGCGATTTTTTGCCGCACATCGGAGACTCGGCATCCGCCAAGCAAATCAATTTTACCGCTCAAAGGCTTGATCAACCCCAAGATCGCCTTGAACAAGGTGCTCTTTCCCGCTCCATTCTGTCCGAGAATTCCTACGATGCAACCTCTGGGAATTTTAAAACTGATGTCCCACAACACTGCCGTTTTGCCGTAGTTGACATGAAGAGATTCAGTTTCGACTGCATATTGATTCATATTTAATCCTGCAAATATTCGGCTATGACTTCTGCATTGCTGCGCATCATCTCAAGGTATGGCAATCCGCCCGTCGAATCGCCATAAAGCGGCTTCTTGCAAAGCAGTACATCGATGCCCATCTCTCGGCTCGCCGATGCAATTTTCGCGACGGCGTCGCGGCTTACGTTAGACTCAGGAAATACGACTCGGATCCGATGCTTGTGAAGAAAATCGATTGCGCTCCGGATATCGGCCGGGTTAAGTTGGCCGTCCGGAGCCAGCCCTTCAGGCGCAGTAAACCGCCTTGACCAGTCTTTCTCTCTAGGCTCAGCCAAATAACTCCTGGCGAAATAACGGAACGCATCGTGGCTGGTCACAAGGAACCGCCGGTCTGAAGGAATTTTTTGCAAACGATCTCGCATATAGAGATGCGTGCTTTCCATCTCCTTTTCCAGCAGCGCCGCCCGAGCCGTGTAGTATTCCGTCCCGTCAGGGTCTGCCTTCGAAAGCCTTTCCGCGATTTGACCCACCGCTTTCTGCCATAAGGACACATCCATCCAGATATGAGGGTCGACTACCTTGTCTTTTTCCAAAATCTCATGAGGCGAAATCCGCCGGATTTCGTCGCCTACAGGAACCGCTTTATCGCTGGATTTGAGAAGAGCGGAGAGGCTCGCTCCATGCTCCAGCCCCAAGCCAATATAGAAGATCAGATCGGCCTTCAAGAGCTTCTCGCCATCTCCTTTCACGAGTTCGTAGCTGTGTGGATCTAGTTCGCCCGGAACGAGAACTAAACTGTCGACTCTCTCCCCTCCCACTGCAGTCACAAGATCTCCGATCTGAGCAATGGTAGAAAGAACTTTAATTTTACCGTTTTCGCTCATCCAATCGGCAAGAGGAGATACAGATTTTTTTTGAACGCAGGAAACGCACAGCACCACCGCTAAAAGAGCCGAAAGAATATTTTTTATTACAGGACTCATATTTCTATCTCGCATGAATGAAAGAATAGAGCTTAACAAAGATGAAAAAAAGAAAAAAATCAAATTCTTGCAAGAAATACAGGACCTTTATATAATGCCTAATGATTTCAGAAACACTGGAGAAAGCCGAAAAGGAAATATTGAAAATTATATTCCTATCGGTTAAAACAACGACACTGTTTCGGAGAAATAAAGTTAGGAACTCCGAGAGTATAACTCTCGTTAAATTTTGAATTTAGGATGGTATTCATGAGCGTATTAAATAAGGAAACAATGGAAACAAAACCAATGAAAGGCGCCAAAGACATTGAAGAAGTTATTGTAAAGGCGATCAAGAAGGTCGGAGCCAGAAAAGAAAATGAACTCTGCAAATATCTCCCGATGAAAACTGGCGGCTACATGCACCACTTCACTTTAAAAAAAATGAAGAACAAGCAACCATCTGAATTGGCCAGCATCATCGAACGCCACGTCGTCCAGGCCGAAAAGCCTGTCGTAATCGCTCCGAAACAAAGAGCCGCGCGCGGGTCCCGCAAGCGCCGCGAACACATGAATTTTACGAGAATCCAACTCGAGAGGATGCTCAACATTGCCCGTTTGGCCGGCGATAAAGAAATCATTACAATTCTTAGCCCGAGAAAATCAGTTTCGAGCTGCAAAAGAGAGTTGATCCAATCGATCCGCCACAACAAGATCGAAACTGAACTCTGGAACAGCTATGTCGAGTCAGTCCAAGCGCAGCAAGCGATCCTCGCTGATCCATCTCTCATTCTCCAGAACCAAAATTAATTTTTTCTTCCTTTAGTCAAATTGCCCTTGAGGTCTCAATAATCTCAGGGGCTTTTTTTACCTTAATTCGTAGACAGTTTAAAATGCCATTGTGGAACGGGCATAGATCAAAATATTTTAATAGAGATCAAAGATTCCGCTGTCAAAAAACGGATTGATCCGCCTTTTCTCTTGCATTTTAAACCGATTAACTTATGATGTTAGGTTGGAAAGCTAAAAAGCTTATTCAATTGAAACATTAAGAACTTTTCTGAGGACAAACTGATGTCGCAGCCCGCAACGAAAGAATTTGGGAAGTGGCGCTCTCTTCTCTGGCCTATCCACGGCTTCGAGTTAAAGAAGTTCCTGCCTATGTTCTTCCTATTTTTCTTTATTAACTTCAATTACACGATCTTAAGAGATACTAAGGATACGTTGATCGTAACAGCCACCGGAGCTGAGACGATTCCCTTCTTGAAATTCTGGGGAGTCGTACCCGGCGCAATCATCTTCATGCTCATTTTCACCAAGTTGAGCAATGTTGTGAAGCGCGAACGCCTCTTCATGGGGCTCATGGCCTTCTTCGGAGTATTCTTCGGCCTTTACGCCCTAGTCCTCTATCCGAACCGAGATGCTATTTCCCCGATCGCAATGACCAACTGGATGTACGACCATTTCCCGCAAGGACTCCGCGGACTGATCGGAATGATCCGCTACTGGCCTTCCTCGATCTTTTACATCATGGCTGAATTGTGGGGCTCCGCCGCTATCTCTCTCCTTTTCTGGGGATTTGCGAACCAAATCACCAAAGTCGCTGAATCGAAGCGATTCTATGCTCTTTTTGGAATCGGCGCCAACCTTGCCATGTTCCCTTCAGGCATGTTGATTAAAAAATTCGCCAACATCAAAGACATTCTTCCTCCTGGAGTCGATGCCTGGGGCGTTACTCTTCTCTATACAATGAGCGCAGTAGTCATCGCTTGCGCCGCCGCGATCGCAATCTACTGGTGGATCAATAAAGAAGTTTTAACTGATGCCCGTTTTTATGATCCGAACGAAATCAAGAAAGACAAGAAATCGAAGCCGAAAATGTCGATCAAGGAGAGCATGCTCTTCCTGTTGAAATCGCCTTATCTCGGCTGCATCGCGATGCTCGTGATCGGGTACGGGATGTCGATCAACCTCGTCGAAGTGACCTGGAAAAAGCAGCTCAACCTGCAATATCCAAACGCAAACGACTACCAGAACTTTATGGGCGGCTTTTCGATGGTTACCGGCGCGCTGACCATCTTCATGATGCTATTCGTCGGCGGCAACGTAATCCGGAAACTCGGTTGGGGTGTTGGAGCTCTCTTCACGCCTATTATTCTGGCGATTACAGGACTAGCATTCTTCGGCTTCGTCATCTTCAATAGCCAACTTGCTGGATTCATCGCCATGTTCGGCACGACGCCGCTCATGCTAGCCGTTATTTTCGGTATGATCCAGAACGTGATGTCGAAAGCGACGAAGTACTCGATGTTCGATCCGACCAAAGAGATGGCCTATATCCCTCTTGACTCTGAAGTTAAGCTCAAGGGAAAAGCCGCTATCGACGTCGTAGGGGCCCGCCTAGGCAAATCAGGAGGATCCCTAGTGCAACAATTCTTGTTTATAGCATTCAATACCGCTAGCGTAATTACGGTGGCGCCTTACATTGCCATCGTCTTGATCGTCGTACTTGTCGGCTGGATCTTGGCTGCGCGCGCGCTGAATCGCCGATTCACTGAGCTGTCAGCTCAAAAAGAGAAAGAAGCCGCAGAGGAACAATCTGCTGATTCTGTGCGTACTCCCGCAAAAGCGGAAGCCGTTACCTCTCAGCGCTAAAATCGTTTTAACAACGAATGTGCGAAGGGCTTGGCCGTTTGGCCAAGCCCTTTTTATTTTATTAACCTGAGTTTTGGGTTCGTTTCCCTCAGCATCAAGAGAAATTTTCGATGAAATTTTGCATTTTTTTGTGAAATCCATAGCCGAAGGCTCTATGGATGAGTAAAAAAGTGCGAAAGATCGCGAATAGATCCTTGAGGCTGAGTCGGATCGAACCA
>Ga0105242_10002104_pt1 | contig 15686 bp, 15 predicted proteins | sample KBSM24metaG_FD_81521 | JGI IMG/M metagenome (GOLD analysis project Ga0105242, IMG submission 81521) | Miscanthus rhizosphere microbial communities from Kellogg Biological Station, Michigan, USA - KBS M2-4 metaG | ecosystem: Host-associated > Plants > Roots > Rhizosphere > Soil | place... | reverse complement strand
GTCGTCGATTCCCACAGCACCGACGAGACCGTCGCGATCGCGCGCCAGTACACCGATCGCGTCGTCGTCCACGACTGGCTCGGCCACATCGAGCAGAAGAACTATGCGGCGTCGCTGGCGAGCCACGACTGGATCCTGTCGCTCGACGCCGACGAGCGCATCACGCCGCCCCTCGCAGAGGAAATCCGATCGACGATGACCGCTGAGGGTCCGCACGCGGCATTTCGCATTCCGCGCGTCACCTGGCATCTCGGCCGATGGGTGCGCTCCACCGACTGGTATCCCGACTATCAGAGCCGTCTCTACGATCGACGCCGCGCACGGTGGACGGGACGGTACGTCCACGAGGCCCTCACGGTTCAGGGCTCACTGGGACAGCTGACCGGTGAAATCCAGCACTACGCCTATCGCGACATCGCCGATCATCTGGAAACGATCGACCGGTACACGACGCTCGCGGCCCGGCAGATGCACGAGGACGGCCGGCGCGCCGGCCTGCTGCAGCTCGCCGGTCACCCGCCGCTGGCGTTCCTGCGCAATTACATCGCCCGCGGCGGCATCCGCGAAGGCGTCCCCGGATTCATCATCTCCTCGATGAACGCGTATTACGTGTTCCTGAAGTTCGCGAAGCTCCGCGAGCTCGAGGCTAACGGCTCGATAGCACGAACTGGTTCCCGTCGGGATCGCTGAAGATGGCGAACATGCCCCACGGCTGCTTCTGCGGCGGCGTCTTGAATTCGACCCCTTTGGCGACCATCTCCTGGTAGGTCTGCTCGACGTTGTCGCAGGCGAGCGCGCCATTGAACGGCATCCCGGGCTGAAGGCCCTGTTCGCCGAACTGGAACAGCACGATTCGCGTCTCGGACGATCCGACGCGCAGCTCGATCCAGCGCTGCTTGTCGTCGAACGGCTGGTCGGTGAGGACCTTGAAGCCCGCGCGTTCCGTCCAGAATTTCAGCGCGCGATCCTGATCCCGGGTGGGAATGCTGACGAATTTCACATGAGAAATCATGGCGGACAGCTAATCACACGGCGCCGCGGCCCACAACGGGCTTTTTTATTGCTGTAGTGATAACTACTATAGGCCGATGCGCCGCTTCACCCTCGACGCGTACGTGATGGACACGCTGATGCCGGACCTCGTGCTCCACGATCGCCAGCCGTCGGCGTTCCTGGTGTACCTGCAGCTCTGGTACCGGTCGGCGGGACGCAAGGCACCGGTGCGTGTGAGCCATCGAGACATGGTGGACGCCACAGGGCTGTCCAAGAGCGCCGTCCAGGCGGCCATCCGCGCGCTGTCGCGCCGGCGGTTAATCCGCGCGACCCGGGAGACCGCCACCGCCGTGCCCGAGTACACGGTGCTGCGGCCCTGGAGGCGATGATGTTTTCGCTCCACGTCGACACGGCGCGCACCTGGCGAGGCGGCCAGAACCAGGTCCTGCTGACGGTCAACGGCCTGCGATCGATCGGCCAGCGGGCGGCGCTGGTCGCACATCCCGATGGCGAGCTGCGGCGTCGCGCCGACGAGGGCCTCGAACTGATTCCAATCGCACCCCGGACGGAGATGGATCTCTCGGCCGCGTGGAAGTTCTCGAGGATCATCAAGCGGCTGCAGCCGGACGTCATCCACGCCCACGACCCGCACGGCGTCGCGATGGCCTCGCTGGCGCTCTCGATCGGTTCGGCATCGGCCAAGGGAAAGCCGATGCCTGCGTTGGTGGCCGCGCGGCGCGTCGACTTCCACCTCAAGGGCAATTCGTTCTCGCGGTGGAAATATCGTCAGGTCGACTGCTTCATCGCGGCGTCAGAGGCCATCCGCCAGGTGCTGGTGGGAGACGGCGTGCCGCCCGATCGGACGGTCACGGTTCACGAGGGGATCGATGTCGAACACGTGCGGCACGCAGATCCGGTTGACGTCCACCAGGCGTTCTGGCTGCCCCATGGCTCGCCAGTGGTCGGGAATGTCGCGGCCCTCGTGCCTCACAAGGGTCAGCGCTACCTGATCGAGGCGGCGCACCTCGTGGTGCAGCAGGTGGCCGACGCGCGGTTCGTCATCCTCGGCGAAGGTGAGCTGCGCGAGCATCTCGAAAAGCAGGTGCACGAACATCACCTGGAAAAGCACGTCCTGCTCCCCGGCTTCCGGACCGATGTGCTCGGCTGCATCAAGGGATTCGACCTGTTCGCGATGAGCTCGGTCACCGAAGGGCTCGGGACATCGCTGCTCGACGCGATGGCGTGCGCGCGGCCGATCGTCGCGTCACGAGCAGGCGGCATCCCCGAAATCGTCGAGGATGGTGTCAACGGCCTGCTCGTCCCGGTCCGTGATTCGCACGCGCTCGCTGAGGCGATCGTGCGTGCGCTGAAGGATCCCGCGATGCGGCTCCGGATGGGCGAGGCCGGTCTCGCGCGCGTCGAGGAGCGCTTCACGGTGGAGCGCATGGTGTCGGAAACCGCGGACGTGTATGCGCGGGTCGCGAGCCGGCCCCATATCGCCGGGACCGAGAGCCCGCCCGCGGTCTAGTGCCGACCACACTGGGCAAAGTAGTGCAGGCGTTCAGGCCTGCGACACGCAGCCCTTCAGCCCGGCTGTGGCGCAGGTCTTTAGCCCTGCGTTTTCGCACGCCTGAAGGCGTGCGCCACTTTAGACGGACGTAGGCGACGCCGAGGCCGGCAGACGCCGCGTAGAGGGCATTGCGAATCGCCCTGCGATCGTGCGAAACCGCACGCGTTCATCATGCCCAGATGGCAGATTGAGAAGTCGTACTTGACCGGGTCGCCCGGGTCCAGCTTCCTCAGCGACGCCGTGATGTCCTGCGCCATCGCCCAGCCCGGACTCGCATACCGGGTGAGCCGCAGGCACTGACCGACCCGGATGACGTGCGTGTCGAGCGGCACGATCAGCTTCGCGGGAGACACGCGCGTCCAGACACCAAGATCCAGCGCGTCGCGCCGCACCATCCAGCGAAGGAACAGATTCAGGCGCTTGCAGGCCGAACCGGCCGACGGGCGCGGAAAGAAGTAGCAGACGCCCGGACGCTTCGGGACGCGGCCGTACGCCGCCTTCAGATCGAGCGCCATCGCGCGTGTCGAGAAGCTGTCGAGCGCGTCGGCGATGTCGTCCGCATCTTCATCGTAGCCTTCGAGAAAGAAGCCTTCCACGGATCCGGCGCGGTCGATCATCTGGCGCAGCAGCCACAGCATCGCGACGATGTCGGCCTCCCGCGTCCAGCGGTGGACGATGCCGGCGAACGCCGGGCCATGCCGGCGCGCGTCGAAGCGGCGAATGTACGCAGCCGGCGCCGGTCCCACGACAGCGAGTACCCGTTCGATCGACTGGATCACGCTGGACACGCGGCCAAAGGCGAGCGCCGCGGCGATGAAAGCGACCACTTCGCGGTCGTCGTTACGTGCGAAGCGCCGGACGATGTGAATCGGATCGGTCGCCGAATCGGGATGGTTGAAGCCGGCGTACAGCTGATCCAGCGCCGGTTTCAGCAATCCACAATCCACGAATGACAATTCGCCACAATAGGTATGATTTTGCCATGCGCAGAGTCATCCTGAAAGCGATCGCCGTCATCGCGCTCCTCGTCGCGATCGCGGCCGCCGGCGGATATCACTACCTCCGGCGATCGCTGCCTCAGATGGACGGCACCACCCGGGTCGCCGGACTCTCGGCGCCGATCGAGATCATCCGCGACGCCGACGCCATTCCGCACATCATCGCCTCGACCAAGCTCGATGGCCTGTTCGGTCTCGGATATGCGCATGCGCAGGATCGGCTGTGGCAAATGGAGTTCCAGCGCCGGATCGGTCACGGACGGTTGTCGGAAGTGCTGGGCGCCGCGACGCTGCCGCAGGACCGCTTTCTTCGCACCGTCGGCTTCGGCCGCGCGGCGCGCGCGGCGTGGGACTCGATGCCCGCGTGGGCCAGGGAGCAGGTCAACGCGTATGTCGCGGGCGTCAACGCGTTCATCTCGAGCCATCACGGCGCACAGCTGCCGCCTGAATTCACATTGCTTCGCTTCGAGCCCAAGCCGTGGAGCGGCGTCGACGTCGTGGTGTGGGTGAAGATGATGGCGTGGGATCTCAGCGGCAACTATTCGTTCGAGTTGCTGCGCCGCGATCTGATGCAGTCCGTCGGCGAAGCGCGCATGGCGCAGTTGATGCCGCCGTATGCGGCCGATGGACTGAGTATCGTGTCCACGCCCGGTGCTGCCGAAGACACGAACAATGCCTCGACGAAATCGACGGCCAGGGGCAAGGTTCCCGTGCAGACTGGCGGTCACGAGCCGATGGAGTCGTGGGCGCGCAGCCTGGCGGCGAGCTTCTCTGGCGGGAACCCCGCCGTCCGCGATTTCCTCGCGGGGAGCGCGGCCGGCGAAGGACTCGGCTCCAACAACTGGGTCGTGGACGGAACGCTGACGGCGTCGGGCAAGCCGCTCCTCGCGAACGATCCGCATCTCGGGACGCGTCTACCGTCGACGTGGTACCTCGCGCATGTCTCGGCCGGTGATTTCGATGTGATCGGCGGTACGTTTCCAGGAACGCCGGCGGTGGCGCTCGGGCGGAACCGGTTCATCGCGTGGGGCGCGACCAACGTCGCCGCCGACGTGGAGGATCTGTTTCGCGAGCGCCTCGACAGCAGCGGAACCCACGCGGAGTACCGGGGCATTCAGGAACCGATCACGCTGATACCGGAAACGATCGTCGTCAAAGGCGGCGCTCCAGTGCAGTTGAGCGTGCGCGTGACTCGTCACGGCCCGCTGGTATCGGATGCGATCAACGCCAACAACGCCGAATCGAAAACCTCGCCGAAGCCGCAGCCGCTCGAGCCGCTCGCCTTCCGGTGGACGGCACTCGATCCGGACGACAGCACCCTGACCTCGTTCCTCAAAGTGAACGAGGCGCACAGCTGGGCCGAGTTCACCGACGCACTGAAAGGGTACGTCGTCCCGTCACAGAATTTCGTGTACGCCGATGTCGAGGGGCACATCGGCTACTACGCTCCCGGCCGCATTCCGCTTCGCGCGTCAGGGGACGGATCGCATCCAGCTGACGGGTGGAGCGGCGAGGCCGAGTGGACCGGCTGGGTGCGATTCGAAGATCTGCCCCACCTGTTCGACCCGCCCGAGCATGTGATCGTCACCGCCAACCACCGGCCCGAGCCGCCCTCCTATCGGTATAACCTCGGCGTCGACTGGACGGAACCGTATCGTGCGCACCGGATTCACGATCTGCTCGCGAGCGGCACGCCGGAGTTACCGGCCAGCCGACGCTTCAGTGCGGATGACTTCGCGAGAATCCAGGCCGACACGCTGTCGCTGCACGCACAGACGCTGCTGCCGCTGCTCTTGTCTCACACGCGTTCGATCGATCCGGTCGATCGTCCCGCGGTGGATCGCCTTCGGCAATGGAACTTCGACGCAACGGGCGACAGCGTCGCGGCCGCGCTCTTCCAGGCGTGGTTCCTCCGGCTCACACCGGTCCTCGTGGGAGACACCCTCGAACCGGCGGCGAGCGAGCTCTATCAAGGCAAGTTCTCATTCGTCTCGCGGTTCCTCGTCGACACGCTCAGCGGACCGCGTGAGAACCCCTGGTGCGACGATGTGAAGACGGCCACGCGGGAGACGTGCGACGACGCCGTCGCGACGGCCTTGCATCAAGGCGTCGAGGATCTCCAGCGACGCCTCGGCGGGGACATGGCCAGATGGCGGTGGGATGCCATTCACATCGCGATGTTTCCGCACGCCCTCGACTCCGTCGCCGCCCTGCGTCCCTGGTTCAGCCGCACGATGGGCATCGGCGGTGACTGGAGCACCGTCAACGTCGGCGTGAGCGCGGCCGACCATCCGTACGAAGTGCACACCGTGCCGGGCTACCGCGAGATCATCGATCTGTCGCCTGCGAACGACAGCCGTTTCCTCGACGCCGTCGGCGAATCGGGGCATTTCCTGTCGCCACACTACGCGGACTTCATGAACGACTGGCGGGCGGTGGCGCACAGGAAAATGCGGATGAATCGCCCGGATATCGATCGAGGGGCACTGGGGCATCTGCGGCTGCTGCCGAAATGAATCCGGGCCCGGACAACCGAATCGATCGGCGGTCATTCCTCAAAGGCGCAGGCGGCACAGCCGGCCTGGTCTTCGTCGGGTGCGGGGTCACCGAAGCGGCAGCGCAGACCTCGAACCGCTCGACGCGACGGCCGCTCGTCCTGAAAGGCCGGCGCATCCGCACGGTCGATGTGCACGCGCACTGTACCGTCGCCAAAGCCGCTGAACTACTCCGAAGCGGATCCCCGCCACAGGCGGGCGCAAACCAGGGGCTGCCGCTGGCACTCGAAGGCCAGGCTCTCGATCGCCGGATCGCAGAGATGGACGCTCAGGGAATCGACGTCGCGGTCCTCAGCATCAACCCGAATTGGTACGGCGCCGATCGCGATCTGGCGACGCAGGTCATCGCCGTGCAGAACGAAGCGGTCGCGGCCTTCTGCGCAGCCCACGCGGACCGCTTCGCGGCTTTCGCGTCGGTCGCGCTGCAGTATCCCGACCTCGCCGCGAGCCAGCTCGAGGAGGGCATGAAGAAGCTGGGATTCCGCGGCGCCGCGATCGGCGGCAGCGTCGCGGGGCGGGAGTTGTCGGACCCGGCGTTCCATCCGTTCTGGGCCAAGGCGGAGGAGCTCGGCGCGGTCGTCTTCATCCATCCGCAGGCTTCATCATCCGCGGAGCTCAATGCCAGGCTGAAGGGCAACGGCATGCTGGGTAACGTGATCGGCAATCCGCTCGAGACGACGATCGCGCTCTCGCATCTCATATTCGAGGGCACGCTCGATCGATTCCCGGGACTGAAAATCTGTGCGGCGCACGGTGGCGGCTACCTGCCGTCCTACATGAACCGCTCGGATCACGGCTGCAGGACGTTTCCGGCGCAGTGCACTCCGGGCGTTCCCAAACTCGCGCCGACGGAGTACGTGAAGCGGATGTACTACGACTCGCTCGTGTTCACGCCAGAGGCGCTGCGCCACCTGGTGGCCGAAGTGGGCGCGAGCCGCGTGCTGATGGGCACCGACTATCCCTATCCCTGGGTCAACGCACCGATCGACCATGTGCTCGAGACACCGGGGCTCGCCGACACCGATCGCGAAGCCATTCTGGGAGGAACGGCGGCGGCGTTGCTCCACCTTGCATAGTGCCTCTTCAAACTCGTGTGGTGCGGACCTTCAGGTCCGCCGTGGAAGCAGGCCTAAAGGCCTGCACTACACCGGCCCGCCCGCAGGACACGTTACCTTGATGTCTCAGAGACACGCGTGAACGGCGCCAGCTCACGCTCAGCGTCGCGCGGATTCGAGCGCGCGAGCGCTGCGGAGGACGTTCTCGACGGCGTGGTTTCCCTCGTGACACGCGTACTCGAAGATGCGGTACTCGTCGTCTCGCTCGAGCGGAATCGCCACTGTCCACGGGCGCGTGTACATCTTCGGATCGTCGATCGTCACGTCGTAATGAATGGTACGTGCGCTCGCGCGTGTAAATCGCTCGACGACGTGGAGCGCGTCGCTCTGGAGAATGCCGCGCATCCGGCCGGCGGCGGCGTTGGTGGCGATCCAGCCTTTGCCGTTGTAGTTCGTGACGTCCACCACGAGCGTGTCGCCGTCCCATCGGCCGACGGAATCACCATCCCAGGATCGGAGATGCGAGGGGCGATGCGGACGGCCGTCGGTCGGGATGATGCGGGCCGCGTGAATCATCTCGTAGTGAATGACCACGTACCCGGGGATCTGGAGAATCTGGTAGCCGTTGTTGTAGCCCGCGGGGAAGAATCCGCCGGGAATCCCTCGCGTGATGCACCGATCCCAGGGGCTCATGAACTCGGGCGAATCTCCATTGTGCGCGTCGTACTCCTCGCGCTGGCGTAGCGCTTCGGGCTTGAGCGGCACGCGGCCGTCGGGAGGATCCACCACGAGCGACGCCTGCCGGGTCGAAACCACCTTGGTACCCGAGTCGAACCAGACCTGGTTGTAGCTGCCGACGTCGCCGGGACGCGCCACATCATCCGCGGTCTCCCGCTGACGGGCCGCGCGCGCTTCGAGCGCAGATACTTCGGCTTCGGTCAGAAACGGTGTGTTGGCGAGCGACGCGGGCCGTTCGAACGGCGTGATCGTTTCGTTGGTCCAGATGCCCTGCAGATCAGGCTCGCCCCAGGGAGTACGCATCGCTGTCGACGGACCGTGTTTTGGTTGCGCGACCATCGTCACCGACGAGGCCGCGATCGCGAGAGCGATGGTCAGCGCCGGCAATTCGTCCTTCATGGCGTCGACTCCTGCCTGTGATGCCCGCCAGCTGCAGCTCGAGGCTCGGGTTATACCACGCCGCGCACGTCCACGGTGTCGACTTCAAAGCGATTTTCGGAGCGAAGCGCCCGCGGGCACGACCATTGCGCTTCGCGGACGATGCTAAAATGGCCGTCCGCACGCGGCCGGTTTTCCAAGGAGATTCGGCCGATGGACGACGTGATGATCGCAACGCACTTCGAAAATATCGATCGGCGGCTCGATCGGATAGAGCAGATTCTGCCAACTCTGCCGGGCAGAGAGGAGTTGCACGTCGCAATCGCGCCGCTCGCAACGAAAGTGGAGATGCGCGTCGCGATCGCTGAGGCCGTCGCGCCGCTCGCCACGAAAGAGGAGCTGCGCACGGTGATCGCTGAGGCTGTCGCGCCGTTAGCGACCAAGGAGGAGCTTCGCCTTGCAATCGCGCCACTCGCGACGAAGGACGAGCTCCACGAACTGCGCCGCCACATGAACGTGCTGTTCGAAACCCTGCGTGCCGACATTCAGCTTCTCGCCGGGCACGTGGCATCGCTGATGCCACGATCTCGGGAGTGATCGCGCAGCGCTATTTCGATGGCGCAGGCGTCGCGAGCGGCTTGCCCTTCTCCACCACGTAAGTCGCGAGAATTTTTCCGGGACCGGTGCCGGTATTCGTCGCGTTGTGGATCGTGCCGGCGGGAATGAGGAACGAGCCGCCGGCTTTCAGCGTCACGGGCGCCTTACCTTCCTGCTCGATGAGGAAGGTGCCTTCCAGGATGTAGCCAATCTCTTCGCCGAAATGCGTATGGCGTCCTGGCGTGGCGCGCGGTTCGAAATCGGCGACCGCGGACACCACTTCGTGACCCGCTACGGAGATATCGCTCTGCTGGAGCACAGTGCGCTTGAACGCCGGCTGTTGAGCGGCGAGCGCTCCGGTCAACGCAAACGCGGCAACGGTCATGATGACAGCTCTCATACTGCACTCTCCTCGCTGGTGATTGTTCGAGGCAGGCCTGAAGGCCTGCACTCCGTCGACACGAGAAACTAGAAACGCGTGATCGGCAGCCGTTGCGCGCAGAGTGGGCAATCCGCTGCCTTGAAGTTTTCCGGCGCCTTGTACTCGGCGAGTGCGACGTTCGGGACTCCGAGATCGACCTGCGCCTCGCACCGATCGTAAATCTCTGCCGTCGCCACCACGATCCCACCGGCTTGCGTCACGAGGGCGGCGCAGCGCGCAAACGTCTCTCCCGTATTCCGCACGTCGTCGGCGAGGAGGACGCGTTTGCCGCGCAGCTCGCGCGCGTAGAAAGCCCGCAGCGCGAAGCCTGCGGCGCCGTCGTAGTTGAACGGCGCGAAGCTGCAGGGCGGATGGGTCAGGCTCCGGCGGCTGTCGAGCAGGCCCGCGATCGTGTGCGCGAGCAGCGCTCCGCCGGTGACGGGACCGGCTACGACCTCGGTCCGCTGAACCAGTTCGACCGGCATCACGTCGAGCAGATCCTGCGCGAAGCGCCAGATGGTCGACGGATGGCGGAACAACTGATGCGGATTCAGGTACACGCGCCCGTGATACCCGTTTCCGTAGTCGAAGTGCCCGTCGATCATCAGGACCTCGGACTGCTGCAGGTCCCTCAGGGCTTTCTCGCGAAGCTCTGTGCGCTTATCCACGCCTCTCCTCAATCGCTAAACCCGCGGCCTCGTTCCGATACACCACTCGCCCGCCGACCATCGTCGCCGCAACGCCGCCGCGCAGGCTCCAGCCATGAAACGGCGTGTTCTTCGACATCGACACCATGGTCCTCACGTCGACCGTGACCTGGAGATCCGGGGCAAGGATCGTGATGTCGGCCGGCGCGCCTTCCGCCAGCGACCCGCCGGGAATCCCGAGCACCCTGGCGGGGTTGACCGACAGGAGCTCGACGAGCCGCGGGAGAGAAACCACGCCCGCATGGACGAGACGATCGAAGCAGAGCGACACGGCTGTTTCGAGGCCGGTGATCCCGAACGGGGCGCGATCGAACTCGACGTGCTTCTCGTCGGCGTGATGCGGAGCGTGATCGGTCGCGATGACGTCGATGCTCCCGTCCTTCAGCCCCGCGAGCATCGCGTCGCGGTCGGCGGCTTCGCGCAGCGGCGGGTTCATCTTGACGTTGGTGTCGTACGCGATCGGCGAGCCCAGCATTTCGTCGGTCAGCACGAAATGATGCGGGGTCACCTCGCATGTCACGCGCGCTCCGCGCGACTTGCCGTACCGCACCGCATCGAGCGTCTGGCGTGCGCTCATGTGCGCAATGTGAACGGTCCCCTTCGTGAGCTCCGCGAGCGCGATATCGCGCGACGCCATGATCGACTCGCATTCGCCCGGAATCCCGCGCAGCCCGAGAGCGGACGCGTGAAAGCCTTCGTGCGCGACGCCGTCGCCTTTCAGTGTCTGCTCTTCGCAATGCTCGATGATCGGCATGCCGAACATCGCCGCATATTCGAGCGCCCGGCGCATCAGCATCGCCGTCGACACCGGGTGGCCGTCGTCGGTCAGGGCGACACATCCGGCTTGCTTCAACTCCGCGATGTCGGCGAGCTGCTCGCCTTTCTGGCCGCGCGAGACCGCGCCGATCGGGTACACGCGAGCCAGGTTCGCTTCGGCGGCCTTCGCGAGAATGTAGCCGGTCACCCCCGCGTTGTCGTTGACCGGGCTCGTGTTCGGCATGCACGCCACCGCGGTGAATCCGCCCGCGACGGCGGCCGCGGTGCCGCTCGCCACGGTCTCCTTGTGCTCCTGGCCAGGCTCGCGCAGGTGCACGTGCATGTCGATCAGCCCTGGCGTCACCACGAGGCCGGCCGGCACATCGACGACCGTTGCGCCGTCGACCGGCAGATCGCGGCCGACACGCGCAATGCGATCACCGTCGATCAGCACGTCGAACGTCCCGTCACGTCCGTTGGCGGGATCGACGATACGACCGCCCTTGAGTAACCACCTCGACATCCCTACTCCTCTCAGGAAACAGAGGATACAGAGTGAACGGATCCACACAGAGGAACGGAGAAACGGAGGACGAACGGAGAGGGCGTGCAGCCGACGGCTGGCGTAGCCAGCCGTCTCGCGGACGGAAGGAGCCGCGCACACGCAAACGACATCGACAACCTGCTTTGCGTGTGCGCGGTTCCTTTCGTCCGCGAGGCCGCTTCGCGGGTCGGCTGCACGCATGCGGTTTCTCCGCTCGCCTCTGTTACTCCGTTGCTCTGTGTGAATCCGTTGACTCCGCAACCTCCGTTAACCGCACGCATCGCTAATCGACTTCTACTCCACCGGCCAGCAAATACAGCACCGCCATCCTGACCGCGACGCCATTGGCGACCTGCTCGAGGATCACCGAGTATGGGCCGTCAGCGACGTCGGACGCGATCTCGACGCCGCGGTTCATCGGACCAGGGTGCATGATGATCACATCCGGCTTGGCCTTCGCGACGCGCGCCTTCGTCATCCCGAACGTGTTGAAGTACTCGCGGAGTGACGGGATGAAGGCGCCCGACATCCGTTCCTGCTGGATGCGGAGCATCATGATGACGTCGGCGTCCGCGACCGCCTCGTTGATGTCCGCCGACACGCGAACACCGAACTGCTCGATGCCCGACGGTACGAATGTCGAGGGGCCGCTCACCCAGACTTCAGCCCCGAGTTTCGTCAGGAGCCGGACGTTCGACCGCAGCACGCGGCTGTGCAGCAGGTCGCCGACGATGGTGACCTTGAGCCCTTCGATGCGCTGCTTGTGCTCGCGAATCGTAAACGCGTCGAGCAGCGCCTGCGTCGGATGCTCGTGCATGCCGTCGCCGGCGTTGATGATCCGCGACCGGCAGACCCTGGACAGCAGGTGCCCTGCACCCGAGGACGCGTGGCGCATGACGATCATGTCCGGCTGCATCGCTTCGATGTTCAGCGCGGTATCGACGAGCGTCTCGCCTTTCAGCACGCTCGACGAGGCGACGGCGATGTTGAGGGTGTCGGCGCTGAGGCGCTTCTCCGCAATCTCGAACGACGTGCGCGTGCGCGTGCTCGGCTCGTAGAACAGGTTCACGACGGTTTTGCCGCGCAGCGTCGGCACTTTCTTGATCGGCCGCTGCCCGATCTCGCGCATCGCCTCCGACGTATCGAGAATCAGGTAGATCTCGTCGCTGGTCAGGTCGTCGATGCTGAGCAGGTCCTTCTTCATGACTCGAGGACCTCCACTTCGTCCCGGCCGTCGATTTCGGTGAGGCGCACCTGCACGCTCTGCGAGAGCGACGTCGGCAGGTTCTTCCCGACGTAGTCCGCCTTGATGGGCAGCTCGCGGTGCCCGCGATCCACGAGCACGACGAGCTGAATCGCTTTCGGCCGGCCGAACTCGATCAACGCGTCGAGCGCCGCACGAATCGTTCGCCCGGTGTACAGCACATCGTCGACGAGCAGGATGCGCTTGTCGTCAATGGAAAACGGAATCTCGGTGCGCCGGATGAGCGGCTGCGCCGCAATCGCCGTCCGCATCAGGTCGTCGCGATAGAGCGTGATGTCGAGGGCACCGGTCGGGATCTCGGAGTGGTTGATTTCGTGAATCGCATGAGCCAGGCGCTTGGCAAGCGGCACGCCGCGGCGGCGAATGCCGACGAGCGCCAGTTCGTCGATTTGATGATTGCGTTCGAGGATTTCGTGGGCGATGCGGGCGAGCGAACGAGCGATACGCTGAGCGTCGAGGACGACGGGCATTGGACACCTCTTCGCGTCCTCGCAGGGACGCGTTAAAGAGAACGAACGTGATTATATCAGTACACGGTCGCGATTCCTCATCGCCGCTTCCAGGCGATGTGTTCCTGCACGTGAGATGGCGACTTCAATGGAAGGCCGACAGCCAACGCCTGACGTCCTATTCGCAAAAGGGGAACCTATGACCATCAGCTATCGCATCGTCGTCGCATTGCTATGGCTTGTCTCACTGGTCACCGTCGGCACGGTGATCGCTGCACAAACGCGCCGGGAAGCTGGCGCCGTGATTGCCGGCGACAACATCGGATTCCGTCCCGAAGGTTGGAACGGAAAGGCGCGGACCGGCACCTTTGTCGTCAAGATCAATGGTGAGTGGGTCGAGGCACAAAGTGTGATGAAGACCGTGCCGGCCACGACGCGCTGAGTCCGGAAGCACGAGCGCTTCTAGCGCATTCTCCAGAACTGCGCGTCGTAGTTCCACACGGTAAACGCGATCTGTCGGCCGTCAGGTGACCATGCGGGCTGTGTCTTGTTCGAGCGATCGGTCGTCACCTGCACCGGCGGCTCGCCGGCCCGGAGGCCGCTCAGCGGCATCCGGAACACCTGGAAGAATCCGTCGGGCGCCGGCGCGATGAACGCGATTTCGCGACCGTCCGGCGACGCCGCCAGGCCCGGCGTGTCGTGCTCCGACACGACTCGATGGACGACCCGCTCGTCGCCACCGTCGCGCGCGAGCGTGACGATCACGTGCCGACCCGGCGCCTCCCTGGCGATCACGACGATGTGCGTGCTGTCGGCGAGCCATTCCGCGTGGCTCACTTCCACGTCGACGCTGCGTAACGCGAGCTCGACCGGTTCTTGCGTCACATTGCCGGTTTCCTGATCGAGCCCTGCGACGAACATGACCGAACGGTGCGACGACTTGCTCGCGCCATCGAACAGCAGCCAGCGGCCGTCAGGCGACCATCGCGGCCAGCCGGCCTCCGCGCCTCGTCCCAGAAAACTGATCCGGCGGGGCGGCGTCTCGCCGACGGCGGGCCGCAGCCAGATGTCGTCCGACTGTTCCTTGTGGGAATGGAACGCGATCCACTTTCCATTCGGCGACCAGCACAGCGACTGATCCTCGGAGACGGAGGCGTGCACGATGCTGGACGGCTTAACGGCGGGTTTGGCCGGATCGACCGCGATGATGCCGGCGTCCTGCGCGATGTCCGGATAGCGCGCATCGTCTGGCACGCGTCGCCACGTGCCGTAGGTGATGCCGAGAAAACGGCCGCTGGGATCCCATGAGGGCGTCTCGCTCTGGAAGGTTGCGAGCGGCCGGCTCGACCCACCCGACGCGCCCACGAGCGCGACGGCGGTGCGATAGCTCTGGACTTTGAACAGCACACTCCCGTCGCCGGAGACGGTCGGCGCGTACGTGTCGCGAGCGAACGACGTCAACCGGCGCGCGCGTCCGCCGGCGCGAGGAACCGCCCACAGGTCCAGCGTGCCGGTCGCGTTGGCGAGGCCGGCGTAGATGATCGTGGCGTCGGGCGAGAAGGCGATCGGTCCGTAGACGTCGAGATCGGGATCGGTTGTGACTGCTGCCCCTCCGCAGGGGATCGTCACGCGCGGCCGGCCATCGGAGGTGGTCAGGCAGGCCAGCTCGCCGCGCGATGTCCAGGCGGGAAACGCGATGCGATGCGGCATCCGCTGCGATTCCGCCGACGACCCATCGGCCGAAATTTTCCAGAGATCTTGCCCATCGCGGCCATTCACGATCGCCGCGATGAAACGGCCGTCGCCGGACCAGGCCGGCTGGCGGAGATCCGCGATGCTGCCGCCCTTCAGCGGATCGCGCCCGCTCCAGAGCGGACGGCGCGTGCCATCGACGCGGTCGTAGAGGCACCAGCCGGTCTGTGTCTGAAATCCATCGGTGAGGATGGTTCGGCTGTCCGGGCTCCACGCGATCGTCCGGATCTGCGCCTCGCCCGACGGAAGCTCCACGAGCGGCCCGCCCTCGATCGGGCGGACCCGAAGAAACCGTCCCTCCGAGTACGCGATCCAATTCCCGTCGGGCGAGATGGCGCCCGCCGGATCGCGATAACCGACCGGGCCCAACTGGTGAGCGTCGGCCACCCAGGCGAGTCGATGGGCGTCTGGCGCATCGGCGCGTGATCTGGCGAACAGAAAGACGGCCGCGCCTGCCGCCACAAGCACGAGCAGAGCCGCGACTCGAGCAGCGCCGTTGTTCACGCGGATTTCTTCCTCTCTGCACGAATGTGCGTCGTGCCCTCGAATCGTCGCGCCGCAAGCCAGCAGATCGACGCCCAGACGAGCCCCGCGATCCAGCCGCCGACCACGTCCGTTGGATAGTGCACGCCCGCGTAGATCCGGCTGATGCCTGCCAGCGTGCTGAGCAACACGGCCACCAGCACAATGTAGATCTTCGTCGGCCTATCACTGGATGCGCGCACCAGAATCGCTGCCAGCGTCAGGTAAACGATAGTGGACTCCATGGCGTGGCCGCTGGGAAAACTGGTCGAATAGACCGCGCGGAGGTAAGGAACCACAGTCGGCCGCGGACGGTTGAACACTCGCTTCAGCACGAAGCTCAGGAGCTCGCCGCTGCCTGCCGCGAGCACGACGACGATGGCCGTG
>Ga0105242_10002103_pt1 | contig 15688 bp, 12 predicted proteins | sample KBSM24metaG_FD_81521 | JGI IMG/M metagenome (GOLD analysis project Ga0105242, IMG submission 81521) | Miscanthus rhizosphere microbial communities from Kellogg Biological Station, Michigan, USA - KBS M2-4 metaG | ecosystem: Host-associated > Plants > Roots > Rhizosphere > Soil | place... | reverse complement strand
CGTCATGAAGCAGGAGGACCATGCCGGAGCGCGCGAGACGCGTCGCGCGCCGTACCAGCACGGCCGGATCGGGCCGGTCGGTGTCCCACACGCCGCGGCTCCAGGCCCACAGCGTCAGCCCGTGGCGCGCCGCCACGTCGAACACGCCGGGTGATTTATAGCCGTGCGGCGTGCGATAGACCCTGGACGGCGTCACGCCGAGACGTTCGAGCACGCCGGTCACGCCCGACACCTGCTGCTCGATCGCGTCAGCCGGCGCGCCCGCCAGCTTGGCGTGGGTCATTCCGTGAATGCCGACCGCATGTCCCTCGTCGCGTGCGCGCTGCACGATCCCCGGATGCCGCTCGGCATTCGCGCCCAGCACGAAGAAGGTCGCCGGCACGCCTTCCGCCGCCAGAATGTCGAGCACCGCCGCCGTCGCCGGGCTCGGCCCATCGTCGAAGGTCAGGGCGCATCGCCTCACGCCGCGCGATGACGGCAGCCGCCACCGGATGCGGCCGAACGGATCGAAGGCCGGCAGACGACGGAACGCCTGATCGAATCCGACCGCGATCAGCGCGGCAAGGAGCGCGACGCGGAGCCACAACGGCGCCGGCGCGCCGAGCACCGCGGCGACCAGCCCGGCAATCGCCAGCGACATCACGATGCGAAAGATCCAATTGCGAAGCGGCGCACCCACGCTGATGATTGTACTTTGCACGCCACCTGGGACTTCGTCGCACGCAGCCTGGAACGCCTGTCGACCGCTCGCCCCGGCTTCGCTGCCGCGGCCTGGCTGCTCTACGTGATCAGCCTGGTCATCGCCGGCGCCCGATGGCGCGGCTTCCTGCGCGCCCTGGGCGGCGAGGTCACCGTGCTCCGCGCCACGCTCGCGACGCTGGGTGGGATCGCCGCGGGCAACCTGATGCCGGCGCCGGGCGGCGAAGCCTGCCGGATTGGGCTCGTTCGTCTGGGCGGCCGCACCACGTGGCGCCAGGCGACCGTTGCCGCAATCTGGGATCGCTTGTCCGAACTGCCGCCGATCGTGGTCCTCGGCGGCATGGCGATCCTCGCGGTGCGGTCGCTCGCTTCTGAATGGCGGTCGCCGTCGATCGCCCTTGCGCTCGGTGTGGCGGTCGCGCTCGGCATCGCCGGCGTCGCGGTCAGGCGCCTGAGGCGTTCGGAGGCTTCCGCGGGCGGATGGCGATCCCGTCTGGCGCTCGATCGCGTGAGCGCCGGACTCTTCGCCGCGGGCGTCGGCTACTCGTCGCTGTTGTGGCTCCAGGACTTTCTGCGCCTGACGTGCGTCACGCTCGCGTTCGACGTGAGGCTGTCCCCGACGAAAATCGCGACGCTGTGCATCCTCGCCATGCTCGGCGGCGTGGTACCGGGAATCGCCGGGCTGGGGCCGGTCGAGGGTGGGCTGGTAGCCGGCCTGATGGCGTTCGGCGTCGATCTGCCGACGGCGGCCGCGGTCACGGCGCTGGAGCGCGGGATCTCGTACGGGTTCAGCACCGCGGGAGGGGGCGTCGTGATCGCGCTCCTCGGCGGCCGCTCCATGTGGAGCCGGGCCCGGGCTCAGGCGCCCGACAGCGAGGCGGACGCGGCGCGTTCCTGACGCGTGGGAATCGTGACGCAGGCCGGACGCCTTACCGGCGCGGCAAGCCAGTCGCGATACAGGTTCACGGTCTGCCGCAGGAACCCCGTGCCTTCGGCGAGGCTCATCTTGCTCTCGCCGGCCGCTCGCCCGACGAAAACGTAGCCGACCTCGGCGAGCCGGCGCGGCTGCGATCGCACGAACAGCTCCAGCCCGATCTTGAATCCCTTCACCGACGTCCGGAACTCGTCCAGGTGAGTGCGCCGGATCAGGAAGAATCCCGACATCGCGTCGCGCACCGGCGTCAGCGGCCGCGCGAGCCAGCAGCCCAGCCGGGACAATAGCCAGCGCCCGATCGGAAAGTTTGCGGTGCCGCCACCGGGCACGTAGCGGCTGGCCACCACGAGATCGAAGCTGCCGTCGACGATAGTTCGAAAGAGCCTTGGCAGGAGTTCTGGAGGGTGGCTGAGATCGCCGTCCATCACGCCGACGATCCCGCTCTGCGCCAGGGCGAACCCTTCGAGCACCGCGGTGCCGAGACCCAGCTTCCCGGCTCGATGAATGACGCGCACCCGCCGGTGGCGAGCCCAATCGTCCGCGACCGCGCCGGTCCCGTCCGCCGAGTTGTCGTCAACGACGACGATTTCGATCGCGAGGCCCTCGCGATCGCAGGCGTCGAACACCCGCCCGATCAGCACGCCGATGCGATCGCGCTCGTTGTAGGTCGGGATGACGATGGTGAAATCGGCCGGTGCGGACACCATCAGGGCACCACTCTCGAGGCGCTGAGGATCAGATCGGGAAACAGCTCGCGCAGCGTCGTATCCACCCGCACGCCCGCGTCCAGCGCGCGCTCGATGATGTCGGGGATCTGGGCATCCCGCGCCTCGAGCCTGACGCGAAATCCTTCCACCTCGGGGCACAACGCCTGGCCTTCGCGCCAGATGTCGCGAGCCTTGTCGTGCTGGTTCAGCCGCCAGTACCCGTCGCCGAGCGCGACGAGAATGCGGCGCGCGTACGGCACCTCGGGGTGGGCCGCCGACAGCTTGCGCGCCGTTTCGAGATCGGCGACGCCCTTGTCGGTGCGATGGAACACGAACTGGTCGTAGTACAAATTGACCAGGCCGCGAATCAGGTAGGCCAGATCGGTCGGCTCGAGCGCGATGGCGCGCGTCAACGCGTCCAGCGCGTCTCGCCCGAGCAACGCGCGCCGGACCGACCCGGACACCGGCACCTTGTCGACGTTGGCGAGCGCGAGGTTCACGAACCGGTTCGCCCCGCCGCGCGGATCGCGGGCGAGCCGCTCGAACATCTTGATGCTGCGATCGTAACGGCCGGTTTCAATCACCAGCTGGCGGTACTCGGCGGCGACGCGCAAGCTCGCGGGATCCTGGGCGAGCCGCGCCTCGAATTCCTCCAGCCGGCGGTTGACGGCCGCCGGATCGGACGCCGCCGCGAACGGCGGCGCCGCAGCTGCCATGGAACTGCAAAGCGCCACCAACAGAAATGTCATCACGCCTGTACGAGGTTCGGGGCGGGCCATGTCATGCAAACGAGACGGAACGCCACCGGCAAGGGACATTCGGCACCGCACGAAGCCTCATCCTTCTCCGGGAAGCAAGACGTGTGCTCGCCGGCGCCTCATTGTGCCTGATCAGCGCTCGAATCGCACTTGCAGACGATACTGCCGGAATTGTGAGTTGTAAAAAGATCCGAAGGCCGGCGACGAGATGTTCGCCTGCACGTCCGAAGGCAGAAAGGCGTTGAACGCGTTATAGGCGCGGATGCCAATCCACGGCTGCAGCTTGCCGATCTTGAAGCGGTGCTCGAGACCCAGATCGAATCTCAAGTAGTTCGGCATCCGCTCCTCGTTGCGCGGGCCGACGAAATCGAGCGCCGCGTCGACCAGCGAGTACGGCAGCCCGGTCCGCCAGTCGGCGACCGTGGTGATCAGCCAGCTCGATGCCGGCAGCAGCCGTCCCCTCGCCAGGAAGCGGTGGGGCACGTCGGTCGGCAGCGCACCGTAGCCCCGGGGCGGCACCACCGGCCACAGCATCGTGTCGAAGTAGTTGGCGAAGGAATTGAGATCGCCTTCAGCGAGCGACCGCGAATACGACGCGGTCATGTCGAAGCGGCTCGTGTGACTGGCGTGGAAGCCGACTTCGAGATCGCGATAGGTCGAATGGCCGTCGGACTGGAGGCGCAAGGCGCCGAAGTTCCCGACCTGTTCCGAATCCAGCATCAACTCGTGGCTGCCCTGCCGATCGAGAAAGCTGGCGTGCACCGAGAACGACGGCTTCCAACGGTACTCGTAGGTGACGTCCCAGGTCGCCGCCCGTGCGGTGCGGAGGTTCGGGGACGTGGTGTCGACGAAGGTGACCGGCGGTCCGAGCGGCGTGACCCCGTCGGCGGCGAACCGCGTGTCGGTAAACGTTTCGAACTGTCCGTACTTGAACGAGCCCGCCGCGGACGGGGTTCGCTCGAAGAACAGGCCGTAGCCGCCGCGAAGCACCGAGCTTCCTGCCTGGTTGAGCAGGAGCGCGGCGCCGACGCGCGGCGTGACGTTCCAGCGGCCGACCACGCCGTCGCGATCGAGGCGCGCACCGAACTCGAGATACCAGCGCGCGTTGGGCTGGACGCGGTCCTGGGCGTAGAGCGCGACGTCGGTCGTCTGCAGCATCTGCGCCGACGGCCCGGACGCGTCGAGCCGGCGGACGAGCGTGCCGTTCGAACGCTCGATCAGGAACGGACGGCTGTCGCTGGTGCCGTCGTAGTTGTTGACCAGCAGATCGAGGCCGACCTTGAACAGGTGCAGTCCTGACGGCAGGTTTGCGGATCCCGACAGATTCTGGATGAGTTGAAAGGTTGTCGGCGATCGATACTGGGTGTTGAAGAAATTACCCAGTGTCACTTCCGGCAGCAGGCGCATAGGTTCCGTGCCCTGCGGCTGCACGGATGCCTGATAGCCGCGGACCTGGACGGTCGACTCCGACACCAGGCTGTCGCTCCAAAGCGCGCGCTCGGTGACGGTGCCGAGCATCACGCGCTCGTGCGTGTCGACGGTCGCCTCGGGCGGCGTGAACGTACCCAGCGACGCGAGCGAGGTGACGCTGGGAAAGAACCCGGCGGTGCCGATGAGCGAATGCTTCGCCGTCAGGTTGGCGTCGATGCGCGTGTACGAGCTGAGCGACTGGGTGTCGCGCCGCTCATCCTCAGGCCGGCTCGGCACGTCGTCGCTGGTGAAACGGTACTGCGCCGTCTGCTCGAGGAAGACGCGGTTCTTGACGATCGGCCCGCCCATCTCGAAATTGGGCGCCCAGCCGGCAATGCCGTTGATGTTGTACAGATCCTTATGCCGCTCGCTGCGGAAGGTCGGGCTCAGGTTGTTGAGCCTCAGGTGCCAGTCGTCGCTGCCCCGCCGCGTCTGAATCACGACGAGGCCCGATGAGAACCGGCCGTACTCCACCGCGTACGGGTTCGGCATGACGGCGACCGAATCGATCGCATCGTCGGGCAGCGTGAGGTGGACCAGGCCGAGGACGGGGTCGGTGATCGTGCTCGCGCCGATTTGCACGCCGGCCTGCGTCGGGCGTCCGCCCTTGATGCTGACGCCGCCCGGCACTTCGATCACGCTCGCGAGCAGGCGAAGCGCGCCATCGAGTCCGTTGCCGCTGGCGAACTCGTCCGTCTCGCGGCTGTTGATCGACTCGGTCGAGCCGAGCGTGCTGGCCGCCGACACGATCGACGCGGACGCCTTCACTTCTACCGTCTGCGTCAAGGTTGCGAGCGGCAGGTCGAGCGACCGATCCGTCGTCGCCCCCGAGGTGACGAGGACCACCGCGCGCGAGATCGCAAAGCCTTCGAGCGACGCCGTCAGCGCGTACTTCCCTTCCTGCAGCGCGGTGAAGCGGAAGTGGCCGTCGCCCTCGGACAGAACCGTCGAGACTTCCTGATTCGAAGAATTGTGCAGCACGACCTGCGCGCCGCCGAGGCGGATCGTGCCGCTCTGGGTCGTGACGAAACCTTCGATGACGCCGCCGCCCTGCGGGGCAGCCGCGGACACCGGTGCACACACGAGGCACAGCACGCACGCCACCAGAGCGACGATGGATTTCAAGCGGGTAGCCACCCGATCTTATTGTGTTCCATCTCCGAGCGCTATGCGCGATCAATTCACGAGCCACAGCCCGACCGCGACCGCTGCCCCGGCCACCACGTCGATGACGTAATGGTAGCGTCCGACCACGCAAGCGACACAAATGGCGGTTGCGAGCACTAACAAGATGGCGCCCGTCCAGGGCAGCGCGCCGATCACCGCAAGCGCGACCGCGATGGAGGCGGCGGCGTGGCCGCTCGGGAACGTGTTCACACAATGGCTCACGTGCTGCACCATCTGCACGGCGAGCCGGTGGACCGCCGGATCGGCCAGCTCCGGCTTGCGCTCCAGCGCCCACGGCGGCCGGGTCTGGATGAATGCCAGAGGTGCGAACGCCGCGAACTCCGCCCCGATGACCATCGTCCAGTAGCGATCTATAAGGATGGCGTGGCCGGCGAACAGCAGCAGCGCCGCGCCGGCGGGAATCAACAGGAAGCATCCCATGTAGACGAGTTCGAGCAATGCGACGAGCGCCCGCGGCCATGTCACGAATCGCGTCGCCGGATCGCCCAGCAGACGGCGATCCCATCCGATCAGCCATGACTCCGTCGCGATCGAGGGTGACGCGAAGAGCTGACCACTGAGGTAGTAGCCGGCCAGAATGTAGGCAGGCGGCGCCCAGTCGCGCAACCACGCCACGTTGGAGCGCGCGATCGCGACCACCAGCCCGGCGGCGATTGCCGCGGCGGCGATCACGAACGCGCGCCGCGCGCTCGGCAGAGGCGGCAGCCAGCAGGCGGCGACGAGGTACAGGAAGTACGCGCACGCAATCCACTCGAACGAACGCACCAACGAACGATACCTCATCGTTTACCATTGCTGGACGCATGGGCGACTCGATCGAGATACGCGCGGTCAGCGGACGCGGGGAGCTTCGCCGGTTCGTCGACTACATCTACGAGCGCAACGCCGGCGACCCGCACTGGGTGCCGCCGCTGCGCATCGGTGAATTCGAACGCCTCAACCCGAAGAAGAACCCGTTCTTCGAGCACGCCGCGGTCGCATTGATGCTCGCGTGGCGCGGCGATCGCGTCGTCGGCCGCATCGCGGCGATCGACGATCGCCTGCATCAGGAGACGCATCGCGACAACGTGGCGATGTTCGGCTTCTTCGAGGCCGCCGACGGCGACGCGGCCCGGGCGCTGCTCACCGCGGTCGAAGGGTGGGCGAAGGCGCGGGGCCGCGCGAGCGTGCGCGGCCCAATCAGCCCGTCGCTGAACGAGATGTGCGGCGTCCTGGTCGACGGCTTCGACACCGACCCGATGCTGCTCATGCCGCACAACCCGCCCGAGTACGGCCGGCAGATCGAAGCCGCCGGCTACGCGAAGGTGAAGGATCTGTTCGCGTGGATCCACGACCTCCGCCGTCCCGTGCCGGCGGCGTTCATCAGAGGGTCCCGGCGCCTGCGCGACAAGCACGGGATCACCATCCGGCCGCTGAACCTCGGCGAGTTCACCCGTGAAGTCGAACGCCTGCGCGCGATTTACTGCACCGCGTGGGAGCGGAACTGGGGGTTCGTGGCGCCGACGATGGCGGAGTTCAAGAGGATCGCGACGGAACTGAAGCCGATTTTCGATCCCCGCTGCACGGTCTGCGCCGAGGTCGACGGGAAGATGATCGCGTGCCTGGTCGCGGTGCCCGACATCAACCAGGCGCTGAAGGGAACCAACGGCCGGCTGCTGCCGCTCGGCCTGATCCGCCTGCTGCGGCGCAAGCGATACATCTCCCAGGTCCGCCTGCTGCTGCTCGGCATCGACGAGCGGCATCGCGGTCTCGGCCTGTTTCCGCTGCTGATTACCGAATGGCTGCGGCAGATGCAGACCACGCCGTACGTGCACGCCGAATTCTCGTGGGTGCTCGAGGACAACCGCGACGTCAACCAGCCCGCCGAGGCGGGCGGCGCCCGGCACTACAAGACCTATCGCATCTACGAGAAGGCGTTGTGACGCAGCGGGTGGCGGTCACCGGCGCGTCCGGGTTCATCGGACGCCACCTCGTCGAGCATTTCACCGCACGCGGCACGTCCGTCATCGCGGTGCAGCGCCCGTTCGAGCCGCGGGCTCTCCTGGACACGCTGCGCGGGACCGATGCGGTCGTGCACCTCGCCGGCGTCGTGTCGGCGCTGCGGGAGCAGGACTACATCTCGGCCAACGTCGACGGCACGCGCGCGGTCGCCGAGGCGGCGCGGTCGCTCGGCGTGCCGCTGATCAACATCTCCAGCCTCGCCGCGGCCGGCCCGGCGTCTCCCCGGGCGCCACGATCAGAGGACGATCCGCCGGCGCCGATCAACGCCTACGGCCGCAGCAAGCTGGAGGGTGAACGGGCTATCCGTCAGATCGACGGCCTTCACTGGACGACGCTGCGGCCGGGCGTCGTCTACGGCCCACGGGATCGCGCCCTGCTTCCGCTGTTCCGCGTGGCGAAGGCCGGACTCATGCCGCTGGTGGGCCGCACGGACGCGGCGTACAGCTTCATCCATGTCCACGATCTGGTGCGGGCGATTGCCGCGGCGGTCGATCGGCCGGCGGTCGGCGACACGATCTTCGCCGCTCATCCTCATCCGGTCACGACGCGCGAGATCCTCGAAGGCGTCCGCGCCGCTGCCGGCACGCGCGCCGCCATCGTCGCCATCCCGATGGCGCTGACGCATGCCGCGGCCCTTGCCGGCGATCTCGCCGGGAGGCTCCGGGGTAAGCCGGCCGTGATCAACAGCCGGCGCTACGCCGAGCTGGCGTCGGAGGGATTCGTCTGCCGCGTCGATCGCCTGCGCGAGCGCCTCGGCATCGTCGCGGAGATCGGGTTGGAGGAAGGACTGGCCGGGGCGTGCGCGTGGTACCGCAAAGAAGGGTGGCTCTGACTGTGAGACGCTCGGCTGAAGCCGTCGCGCTACGAGAACCGACGATCACGGCGCGCGAAGGCTTTAGCCGAGCGAATCAGCCGACCGATCCGACCGCGCGGGTCACACCCATCTCCGCGCCGACCCGTCCGAGGATATCGAGCGCGCGGGCCAGCTGCTCCGGCGTGTGCGCGGCCGAGCAGCTCGCGCGCAGGACACAGGCGTCGACCGGGCATCCTGGCGGCACGATCAGGTTCACGTAGAGCCCTTCTTTCAGCAGCCGCTGCCAGAGCGCGATCGTGCGATCTTCGTCGCCGGTCAGAATCGGGACGATGGGTGACTCGGTCTCGCCAATCACGTAACCCAACTCCCGCAGCCCCTGGCGCAGCCGGCGGACGTTCGCCCAGAGCTGCTCGCGCAGTTCGGGATGCGTCCGCACCACCTTGATGGCGGCGCTGACACTCGCCACATTCGACGGCGAGCCCGACGCGGTGAACACGTAGGCGCGCGCGAGAAAATGCAGCGCGCGGAGCTCGGCGTGATTCGAAACACAGACGCCGCCGATCCCGGCCAACGACTTCGAGAACGTGCCGACGACGAAGTCGACTTCGTCGAGGACTCCTTGTTCCTCGGCGCAGCCCAGGCCGGTGCGTCCGTACGTGCCCAGCGAATGCGCTTCGTCCACGAGAATGTACGCGCCGTGGGCCCGGCAGACGTCGACGATCTCGCGCAGCGGCGCCACGTCGCCGCGGATGGAATACAGCCCCTCGACCACGACCAGGCGGTTGCGTCCGTGCGCGGGCAGCCGCTCCAGTTTCTTGCGCAGGCTCTCGGCCGAATTGTGGCGGAAGCCGATCACCTGAGCCGCCGTCTGCCGGGTCGCGTCGTAGATGCTGGCGTGGCTGTCGCGGTCGATGAGGATGACGTCCCCGGCGCCGCACAGGCCGCCGATGAGCGACAGGTTGGCCTGGTAGCCGGTGCTGAAGATGATCGCGTGGCGCCGGCCGAACCAGTCCGCCAGCTCGCGCTCGAGATCTTCGTGCAGCGCGAGCGTGCCGTTCGCTGTTCGCGAGCCGGTGGTGCCGGTGCCGTACTCGAGCACCGCCCGGCAGGCGGCATCGGTGACGTCGGGATGGAGGGTGAGCCCGAGATAGTTGTTCGAGCCGAACATCAGCGTCGGCCGGCCGCCGACGATCACCTCGCCGGGACTGAGCACCCGCTCGATGACCGTCTGGCCGGGCACGGAGTCGCCGTCGGCGAACGACGCGCGGCGCTTCTCAATCGCGCGCAGTTTCTCGAGTAGATCCATCTAATCCCTGATCCCCAATCCCTTACCCTTATTCCCTGATCCCCAGGTCTCCGCTCTCGTAGCGGGCCTTGGTTGCGGCTCGCTGCACCTTGCCGCTGGTCGTCCGCCCCACCGTCCCGCTGCGGACGATCGCGATCTCGTCCACGTAGAGGCCGAAGAGATCGCGGATCTCGCGGCGAATCGTGTCGACGAGCAGGTCGGAGGACACGGTACCGCTCGGCTCCACCACGATGACGACGCGATCCGCCTGGCCGCGCTCGGTGGCGCCGAAGGCGACCACCCGGCCCCGGCGCACGCCGCCGAGCGCATCAACGGCCCATTCCAAATCCTGAGGGTGATACTTCCGGCCGTTGACGATGATGAGGTCCTTCGCGCGGCCGCAGACGAACAGCTCTCCTCCCGAGAGGTAACCGAGATCGCCCGTGTGCAGCCAGCCGTCCCGAATCGTCTGCGCCGTCAGCGCGTCCTGCTGATAGTACCCCAGCATGACGGACGGACCGGCGAGAAGGATCTCGCCGACGTGGCGTTCCCCGACGGAACGGCCGTCCTCGCCGACAATCTTCAGGCGGTGCCCCGGCAGCGCCGATCCGCAGCTGACGAGCGCGACCGAGGCCCCCTTGCCGTCGTGCGGCACCGCGACCCGCTGCCCGGTCAACGCCTCGGCCGAGACGCGCTCGGTCCGCGGGCGCCGGCCGCGAGGGGGAAACGTGGCCGCCAGCACATGCTCGGCGAGGCCGTAGCAGGGCAGAAAGCTGGTGTCGCGGAAACCAACGGGGCCGAACTTCTCGGCAAAGGCCGCGAGCGTCGGCGGATGAATCGGCTCCGCGCCGCAGCCGGCGATGCGCCAGCTCGAGAGATCCAGCCCGTCCAGATCCTTCACGCGGCGGACACAGAGGTCGTAGGCGAAATTGGGCGCGAAGCTGACCGTGGCACGGTGACGGGTGATCGCGCGCAGCCACTCGACCGGCCGCCGCACGAACGTCTCCGGCGGCAGCAGCACGCAGGTCCGGCCGGTGTACAGCGCACCGAGCGCCATACCGACCAGGCCCATGTCGTGATTGAGCGGCAGCCAGCTGACGCCGGTGTCCGCCGACGACGCCGCGACCGCCGACGGCCCCAGAAACGCATCGATGTTCGCGGAGACGTTCGCGTGGGTCAGGGCGACGCCCTTGGGCGACGACGTCGATCCCGACGTGAACTGGACGAACGCGATGTCGCTCGACGACGGGCGCCGGTCCAGTTCCGTGTCGGGACCGTCGAGATCGTCGGCGCAGAGGATCATCGAGAGCGCGGGGCACTGCGGCCGCGCGTCCTCGAACGACGCCGCCAGCGCCCGGCTCGTCACCACCGCCCGCGCCCCCGACGCGCGGAGAATGGCGGCGGTCAACTCGAAATACCGCGGCAGATCGCTGGTCATCGACGGCGGGTAGATCGACGCCGGAATGAGGCCGGCGATCGACGCGCCGAACAGGGTCGTCAGGAACTGCTCTGGATCGGGCAGCACCAGGCCGACCAGGTCGCCTCGGCGGAGGCCAGCCGCCTGGAACGATCCGGCGGTCCGCCGCGCCGCCTGCTGCAGATCGGCGTACGAGCGCCGGCGCTCGCCGTCGGCAGTGACGAAGCAGTATCCGGCGTCAGCCTCCGCACCCGTCGCCAGCGCCTCGGGCAGGGTCCGCAATCCCATCAGTCTTTCGACCGGTCCTCTACAAGGCGCGTCACCTGCGCCACCACCTGCGCGACCGTGCGGGTCGCGGGCACGTCGTTCAACGGAATGGAGATGTCGAACCGATCTTCGAGCTCGGCAATCACTTCGAGGATCTGGAGCGAATCGAAGCCGAGGTCGGCCACGAGGTCGCTGTTCAGCGACGGTTCGATCGGACGTCGGCTCACATTCTTCAGGACGTCGAACACGCCGTCTTCGATGGGGGCCGAGGCCGGCTGAGGCATGTGTGCGGACTGTAAGAATAGCATCAGCCCATGAGGAATCGGTAAGTGGGCGATGGCTCACCCCTGGCGTTTCCATGAAAAAACAGTGTCATGATGCGGGAGATCCGATGCGCGCCCGTCGGCTGCTGCCGTTCGCACCCGTACTCCTCACCGCGGTTCTCACCGCGCAGATCGATCCTCGCAGCGCGCTGATCGAGCGCGGCGCCTGGGCCGCTCTCAACGCCGGCGAGGCGCACGCCGCCGCGGCCGGTTTTCGCGAGGCGCTCGCTGCCGATCCCAGGAACGCGAAGCTCCACCTCGGCGCCGGCATGGCCGCCTCGCTCGAACGGCGCGACGCCGAGGCGCGCGACGAGTTCGAGCGCGCCATCGAGCTCGACCCGAAGCTGGCGCAGGCGCGCGCCCTGCTCGGGCAGATCCAGTACCGCATGGGCGAGCGCGAGCTCGCGGTTCGGACCTATGAGACGCTGATCGCGATGACGCCGGGCGATCGCGACGCGGTGGCGACGCTCGCGCGCTGGCGGCGCGAGGCCGAGCTGCACGATCGCATGGAGCTGGCGGTCGGCTCCCATTTCACGGTCTCGTTCGAAGGCCCCAGGGAAGCCGAGCTCGCAGCCGAGGCGCTCGAGCTCCTGGATCGGGCGTACTGGCGGATCAGCCAGCTGTTCGGCAGCTATCCCGCGGAGCCGATCGGCGTCGTGCTCTACACCAGCGAGCAGTTCCGCGACATCACCCGCGCGCCGGCGTGGGCCGCGGGCGCGTACGACGGCATCATCCGGGTGCCGATGCGCGGCGCGCTCGAGAAACGCGAGGAGCTGGATCGCGTGCTCTCGCACGAGTTCACGCACGCGTTGATTCGGACGCTCGCCCCGCGCGGCGTCCCGGCCTGGCTCAACGAGGGGCTTGCCACCGCGCTCGAGTCCGCGAACCTGGAGTGGGCCGAGAAGCAGGCGGCGGCGCTGCCGCCGGTCCCCCTGCGCGCGCTGCAATCCGGGTTCGGCCGGTTCACCGGCGGCCAGGCGCAGCTCGCCTATGCGACGAGCGCCCTCGCGGCGCGCCGCCTGCTCGATGAAGCGGGCGGCTTTGCCGTCGCCAACCTGTTGCGCGATCTCGGTGAAGGCGTCGATTTCGACGCGGCCTTCCTCCACCGGATCCAGCGGCCGTTCGCCGAATTCCAGGCGATATACTGACGAACGTGTGCAGCTGCGGGCGGCTGATTCCGAGCGTGTGGCGCGAGTGGCCGGCACGCTGATGCAGATTCCCAGCAAGTCGGCGATCGCCTTCCTCACCCTGGGTGTCCTGGCGACGCTCGGGGGGATTCGCGTCGCCGATCTGTCCTGGCGCCGTGCGGAAGTCGTGCGCACGGCGGAAGCGCGCGCCGGAAACCTCGCCTCGATCCTGACGGAATACCTGCACGGCACCTTCAACGCGGGAGACGCCTCGCTGCGCCAGCTCGCACTGCACAGCCGGCGCATCGGCGGATCCGGCGCGCCGGACGCCGACTGGCTCCCCAGCCTCGCCTCCGCGCGCGCGGGGCTGACCGGCGCCGGCTCGATCTCGGTGACCGACGCGGAGGGCGTCATCCGCCATTCGACCCAGCCGGTGCTGGTCGGCCAGTCGCGTCGCGACCAATACCTGTTCCGCCATCTCTCGAGTGAGCCCGGCGACGACTTCGTGATCAACCCGCCCTTCCTGACCGTCACCGAGCCGCGGCAGTTCGTCATCCCGGTCGGGCGCCGCTTGACCACGCCTCAGGGAGCGTTCGACGGGATCGTGGCGATCACCTTCACGCCTGTGGCGCTCAGGAATTTCTTCAAGAGCGTCGATGTCGGCGCCGCCGGCGCCGTCTGGGTGCTGCACCCCGACGGATTCGTGCTGGTGCGCGAGCCTTCGTCCGCAAACCCGATCGGCGAGTCGGCGCGGACGAATCCCATTTTTCAGGCAGCCCAGGGGGACACCCAGGCCGGCGTCGTCGAAGGGGCCGTCGCCGCGGGTGGACCGGCGATGGTCACTGCGTTCAGGGTGACGCAAACGCCGCCGCTCATCGTCGCCGTGTCGCTCGATCGGCAGGAGCTGCTCGCCGACTGGCGCCGGCAGGTGGTTGGTTCCGCGGTTTTCTTCATCGTGCTCGGCTTGACGATGACCGGCACGCTGCAGGTGCTGTTCCGGCAGATGGATGCGACGCATGCAGCCGAACGCGAGATGCTCCGCGCCCAGCAGGCGGAGTCGGATCGGCTGAAGGAGGCGAACCAGCGGCTCGGCAGCGCGCTCGAGATCGAACAGCGGGCCCATCGTGAAACCGAAGCCGCGGCCCGGCTGAAAGACGAGTTCGTGATGACCGTTTCGCACGAGCTGCGCACGCCGCTGACTTCGATCAGCGGCTGGGCCCAGATCCTGGAGACCGGACGGCTCCAACCGGATCAGACGAAGTCGGCGATCGAGAGCATCGCGCGGAGCGCCCGCATGCAGGCCCGCCTGATCGACGACCTCCTCGACGCATCGCGGATGGTCAGCGGCGAGCTGCGCCTCGATGTCGGCCCGGTGCGTGTCGCGGATGTCGTGCACGAAGCGATCGTCACGGTGAAACCGGCGGCCGACGCGAAGACGCTGCGGCTCGAGGCGGAGATTGATCCGGCTGTCGGCACGATCACCGCCGATCCCGACCGGCTGCGACAGATCGTGTGGAACCTGCTGTCGAACGCGATCAAGTTCACCCCGGCAGGTGGTCGCGTGGCCGTCGAGGTCCAACGCGCGGGTGACGCCGTCTCCATCGTGGTCCGCGATTCCGGATCAGGAATCACCGCCGACTTTCTGCCGTATGTCTTCGATCGGTTCCGGCAAGGGGAAGCCGGTGCGCAGCGGAGCCACGGCGGGATGGGGCTCGGCCTCGCGATCGTGCGCCATGTGGTCGAATTGCACGGCGGCACCGTGACCGCCGAAAGCGCCGGGGCGGGACAAGGCGCCACGTTCACGGTGATATTGCCGGCCGGCAAGCCTTCCGTCGCCGCCGCACCGGGTGACGGTCCGAGAACCCGGCCAGCCGCTGGGTTAAACTGACCCGGCATGCCCGTTCCAGCTGCAGACGTCATGCTGTCCGCGGTACGCGAGCTTCGAGCCCTGCTCGGGTCGCGTGCGAACGACGCCGAGGTTGTGCGCGAGCACCATAGCCATGGCGAGTCGTATCACACGCCCGCGCCCCCGGACATCGTCTGCTTCCCGCACACGACCGACGAAGTCGCCGCCATCGTGAAGATCGCCGCGGCGCATCGCCTGGCGATCGTGCCGTTCGGCGCCGGAACCTCTCTCGAGGGGCACGTCAATGCGATCCACGGCGGCGTCACGATCGATCTCCGCGAGATGAACCGGGTCGTCCGGGTCAGCGCCGACGATCTGGACGTGACGGTGGAGGCGGGCGTCACCAGGCTGCAACTGAACAAGGCGCTCAACAACACGGGCCTCACGTTTCCGGTCGATCCCGGCGCCGACGCGACGATCGGCGGAATGACCGCGACGCGCGCCTCGGGTACCACCGCCGTCCGCTACGGGACGATGCGCGAGAACGTGCTCGGCCTGACGGTGGTGCTGGCCGACGGCACGATCATCCGGACCGGTACGCGGGCGCGCAAGTCGTCGGCCGGCTACGACCTGACGCGCCTCTTCGTCGGGTCGGAGGGAACCCTCGGCGTATTGACCGAGATCACTCTGCGGCTGCATCCGCTGCCGGAGGCGGTCTCGGCGGCGGTGTGCTCCTTCCAGTCGATCCAGGGTGCCGTCGAAACGGTGATCGCGACGATTCAGCTCGGCGTCCCGGTCGCCCGCATCGAACTGCTCGACGAAGTCCAGCTCGACGCGGTCAACCGCTATTCG
>Ga0105242_10002101_pt1 | contig 15697 bp, 10 predicted proteins | sample KBSM24metaG_FD_81521 | JGI IMG/M metagenome (GOLD analysis project Ga0105242, IMG submission 81521) | Miscanthus rhizosphere microbial communities from Kellogg Biological Station, Michigan, USA - KBS M2-4 metaG | ecosystem: Host-associated > Plants > Roots > Rhizosphere > Soil | place... | reverse complement strand
GCCATTCTTGCCGGGTTCGGCGTACTCGGCGCACAGCAGCCATCCGCTCCTGCGGACACGATCCTCGTCAACGGCCACGTGATTGCCGTCGATTCGAGATTCTCGATCGCCGAGGCCGTCGCGATTTCCGGCGGAAAGTTCAGCGCGGTCGGAACCAGCGCCGCGATCCGGAAGCTCGCCGGACCCAAGACGACGACGATCGATCTGCACGGCCAGACGGTGATCCCCGGGCTCGCCGACGGTCACCTGCACGACGCAGGCGGCGGAACCGGCGTGGATCTCTCCGGCGCGCGCAGCCTCGCAGACATCCTCGCCGCCGTCGGCGCGCGCGTGAAGCAGAGCCGCCCCGGCGACGTCATCGTGTCGAACAGCGACTGGCACGAGGCGCAGCTCAAGGAGCACCGCCTGCCGTATCGCGCCGATCTGGATGCGGTGTCGCCGGCGAACCCGGTGGTCCTCGTGCGCGGCGGCCACGAATACATTCTCAACTCCGCCGCGCTGCGGAAATGGAACATCACCAAGGAGACGCCGCAGCAGCCCGGTGGACGCATCACGCGCGACCCGAAGGGTGAGCTCAACGGCGAGCTGATCGATCGTGCCAAGGCGCTGGTCCAGCTTCCCGCGACTCCGCCGTTGACGATCGAGGCGCTCGTCGAGCAGCACAAAAAACTGAACGCCGCCGGCCTGACGAGCATTCGCTATCCCGGCGCGTCGATCGAGCAATACCGGCTGCTCGAGGAGATGAAGCGCCGCGGCCTGCTGACGATCCGCGTGAGCCAGCTGATGCGCCTCCCCGCCGACAGCGCCGAGAAGATGCGCGCCGCCGTGGCGGCGCTCGGCGTCAAGCCGGACGAAGGCGACGAGTGGCTGCGTGTCGGCGGCATGAAGCTCGGCGTCGACGGCGGGTTCGAGGGCGGCTGGATGCGCCAGCCCTACGTCGAGCCGTGGGGCGAGGGCGGCACCTTCTTCGGCGTCAACACGATGAAGCAGGCGCCGTACACCGACGTGGTGAAGGAACTGAACCGTCTGGGCTGGCGCGTCGCGACGCACGCGGTGGGCGATGCCGCGATCGACGAAGTGCTGGCGGCGTACGAGGCCGCCAACGCCGAGAAGTCGATTGCCGGACGTCGCTGGGCGCTCGAACACGGGTTCATCGCGCAGCCGGATCAGATCGCGCGGCTGAAGAAACTCGATCTCGTCATCTCAGCACAGGATCATCTCTATCTCGCCGGCCCGAGCCTCGTGAACTACTGGGGCCCGGTCCGCGCCGCACGCACGACGCCGATGCGCGCCTTTCTCGACGCCGGCTTCGTCGTCGCCGGCGGCACCGACTCCGCGGTCGTGCCGTATCCGCCGCTCTGGGTGATCTATCACTTCGTGACGCGCGACACGATCAGCGGCGGCGTCCTCGGCGCGGATCAGAAGATCACGCGCAAGGAGGCGCTGCAGGTCGAGACGATCAACAACGCGTACCTCACGTTCGAAGAGCGCGTCAAAGGCTCCATCGAGCCGGGCAAGCTCGCCGATCTCGTCGTTCTTCCAGAGGACATCCTCAGCTGTGCCGAAAAGCACATCGAGCAGATGCACGTCTCGATGACCGTGGTGGGCGGCACCGTGGTGTATCGCAGACCGTAAGCCTTTACGTTTCGAGTAACGGCACTCTCGCCGTTCCTTCTTTCCTATCAACGCTTTAACGGCTGGTCTCAACCTTGCTCAAGGAGCCGCATTGTGATCCGATACTCAACGTCTACCGCTCTCGCTCTGCTTCTGGCGTTCGCCCTTTTGCCTGCGAAGCCTGTCTACGCGCAACCGCCCGACTCGGGTGCCGCGCAACCGCCCGCGGCCGCCGCGGATCCCGCTGCTCAGGCGCCCGATTCGTCCGACGACGACCACGCCAAACTTCGGCTGGCTGAGCCCGACTTCGAGACCATCAACCTGCCGACGACCTTGCCGCTGCCAAGGCATGGGATGACGTTTCACCTCAGCCATCGCTTCAACGAGGACCTGGCGGGCGACAGCTTCGGGACTCAGGTGAGCAATCTCTTCGGCCTCGACACCGGCGCCAACATCGGCCTCGAGTTCCGCTATGGGGTGACGAAGCACCTCGAAGCCATCGTCTTGCGCACCAGCATCGGCAGGACGTTTCAGTTCACGGCCAAGTACGACGGCTGGCACCAGACGGCGAAGATGCCGGTCGGGATATCCGGGATCGTGTCGATCGAAGGCGAGAACAACTTTCACAATACCGACGGCGGCGCACAGGCGAACTTTGCTCCGGCGCTCGGCGCCATCGTGTCGCGGACGATCGGCGATCGAGTGGCTCTGTATGCCACGCCCATGTGGGTGCACAACACCGGCACCGGCAGCGCGGAGACCGTCGATACCGGCTTCCTCGGGATTGGCGGCCGCGCACGGCTGCACGGTGGAACCTATCTCGTCGCCGAAGTATCGCCGCGCATCGGCGGGCTGGCGATCGGCGACGCACAGTATGGGTTCGCGATCGAAGAGCGCGTCGGCGCGCACGTGTTCTCTCTGACCTTCACCAACGGACCGGGTACCACCTTTCGCCAGATCGCGCACGGCGGAGTGCCGGACCATCTGAACCTTGGCTTCAACCTCACCCGGAAGTTTTACTGATCGTGTCTCTCGTAAAAGGAGTTGGCTCTATGAAACGTCTGTCTCTCTTGACCATTGCCCTCGGTGTCCTCGTCTCGGCGTGCGGCTCGTCCTCGACCACGCCGTCAGGCCCGACGAATCCGACCTTCACCGCGACGCTGTCGCCGGCGAGTGAAAACCCCGCCATCGTCGGCGCCGAAGCCGCCGGCAGCGGCACCGCGACGATCACCATCGTCACCACCAAGGACACTGCCGGCAACGTCACCGCGGCGACCGGGACCTTCGTGGTGAACCTCTCGGGCTTCCCGGCCGGCACGCCGATCAATGCCGCCCACATTCACGGACCGAACGCGCCGGCCGGCGTCAACGCCGGGGTGCTCGTGAACAGCGGCATCGCCGCCGGACAAAACGTCCTGACGAACGGCTCCGGTACCTTTACGGCCTCGAACCTGACCGTCACCCCGGAGCAGGCGAACGCGATTCTCGCCAATCCATCGACCTTCTACTTCAACGTCCACTCGACGCTGAATCCCGGCGGCGTGGCGCGCGGACAGCTCGTCAGGGTTCAGTAGACGGTACACTGCCGCCATGCACGTGCAGTGCGTGGTGGCGGGCGGCGGTCCGGCCGGCATGATGCTGGGGTTGCTCCTGGCGCGTGCCGGCGTCTCCGTCGTCGTTCTCGAAAAGCACGCCGACTTCCTCCGCGATTTCCGCGGCGACACCATCCATCCGTCCACGCTCGAAGTGATCCATGAGCTGGGCCTGCTCGACGAGTTCCTGAAGCGGCCGCACCAGGAAGTGCGGCAGCTGACCGGGCGCGTCGCCGGCGAGAGCGTCACCATCGCCGACTTCACCCACCTGCCGACGCACTGCAAATTCCTCGCGCTGATGCCGCAGTGGGACTTTCTCGACTTCGTGGTGGAGCAGGCGCGGCGGTACGACACCTTCGAGCTGCGCATGCAGACCGAGGTCACGGCGCTCATCGAGGAGGGCGGCCGCTTCGTCGGCGTCCGCGTGGCCGCGCCGACCGGAGAGCAGGACATCCGCGCCGATCTCGTCGTCGGCGCCGACGGGCGACGGTCGGTGGTGCGGGCGCGCGCGGGGCTGACCGTCGACGACCTCGGTGCGCCGATCGACGTGCTGTGGCTGCGGCTGTCGAGACGCGCGGGCGATCCAAGCCAGGCGTTCGGCTACGTCGAGGGCGGACACGTCTTCGTGATGTTCGACCGCGGCGACTACTGGCAGTGCGCCTTCGTCATTCACAAGGGCGGATTCGACGACCTCAAGCAGCGCGGGATGGACGCCTTCCGCGAGACGCTCGCGTCCATCGTGCCGTCGCTGCGCGATCGCGTCGGCGAGCTTCGCGACTGGGACGACATCAAGCTGCTGACCGTGCTCGTCGATCGGCTGCGGCAGTGGCACCGCCCGGGCCTGCTGTGCATCGGCGACGCGGCGCACGCGATGTCGCCGATCGGCGGCGTCGGGATCAACCTGGCGATTCAGGACGCGGTGGCGGCGGCAAACATCCTGGCGGGACCGCTGGCACGCGGCGCATGCTCAGAGACGGATCTCGCTCGCGTCCAAAAGCGTCGAGAGTGGCCGACGCGAGTGGTTCAACGGGTGCAGGTGCTGGCGCAGGAACGGGTGATTGGGCCGGCGTTGAGTGGAAAAGGACCGCAGCAGCTTCCGCTTGCGCTGAAGCTGCTGCGGTGGTTCCCGATGCTTCGCCGTATACCGGCGCGGCTGGTCGGGGTCGGCTTACGACCGGAACATGTCAGTCCCAGTCCCCAGTTCCCAGTCCCGAGTCCCCGTCGTTAATACCGCACCAGGTCCCCGCGGTACGGGATGACCTGTCCGGGCTGGATCCCGACGTCCACGGTCATCGGCTGATACCCGGGAGCCTGCACCTCGATCCGATGCGTGCCGGCCGACAGCGTCAGCGGCTGCGTCGTGCCGTCGAAGTCCTGGACCTTGCCGGCGTACTGGCCGTCGACGAACACGTCCGCGTCATACGGGGTGATCTCGAGCGCCACGCCACCGTAGGCGGTCGTCCCTGGCGTAATCAGCACTTCGGTCCGCGGCGCCCCGTATCCGTAGACGGGAATCGGGTACGGATAGGAGTAGGTGTAAGGCACCGGGTACCCGGCGTAGATCCCGAAGCCGATCGAGAACCGCGGACGGAACACGTACGGCCGGTAGTACGAACGCGGCCCGTAAACCCGAGGCGCGTAAACGCGCGGCGAGTAGCGCGGGGAGTAGCGCGGATCGTAGTGCGGTGCATACACATTGCCTCGTGGCACCGCACGGCCGCCGTAGTCGCGGTTCTCACCGCGAGGCGCCTGCGCCCGCGGCGTCTCCACCGCCCGCGGCTGCTGCGCGCGAGGCGTCTCGGCCGGACGCCCCTGCTGGGCGCGCGGCGTTTGAGCCGGCGGCGGCGGAGGTGCCGGCTGAGCGCGCGGCGTCTCCTGACGGGTTTCCACACGCGGAGCTGCACCAGCCTGCGGTCTCTGTCCCTCGCTGCGCGGCTGGGCTCGCTGGCCGCTCTGCTGCTGACCTGAACCCTGGCGCCCATGCGCGCGCTCCTGCGCGAACGTGGGGGCCGCGGCAAACGTGAACGCCGCCAGCAGGGCTGTCGGCGTGATGAGTGACTTGAGATGTGTCATGGCGCCCTCCGGCAACCACTACAGGGGCAATTTGCTTGCCATTGGAATTATTAACATTTCCGAGGTTTTTATCATATCGCTGAGGCATTTCGAGGACAGCGCCGCCGGTTGTATCATCCGTCATGTCCTTCATCTCCCGTCTGGCCCTTTGTGGCGCCGCGTGCCTTCTGACCACCAGAGGAGCACTGGCGCAGCCGGCCACGGACGCGCCGTCACCGGTGACCGCGGCTGACTATGCGCGCGCCGAAAAATTCATGACCTACAACACGACGCCGCTGGTGCTGCGGACCGGTGTCCGCGCCTCGTGGCTGCCGGGCGACCCTGGCGATCGGTTCTGGTATCGCGTCACGACCGAGAAGGGCGTCGAGGTGATCCTGGTCGATCCCGCCAGGGGCACCAAGACGGCGTGCGACCTGCCGCCCTGCAAGGCCGCGGAGCGCGAGGATCCCGCCCGCGGAGGCGGTGGGGGAGCCGGCGGCCGCTACGCCGAGATGTCGCCGGACCGCAAGCGCTCGGCATTCATCCGCGACTGGAACCTCTGGGTCCGCGACGTCGCCAGCGGACGGGAAACGGCGCTCACCAAGGACGGCGTCAAGGACTTCGGCTACGCGACCGACAACGCCGGCTGGGCGCGCAGCGATCGCCCGGTCCTCCGCTGGTCGCCCGACTCCAAAAAGATCGCCACGTTTCAGCAGGACCAGCGCGGCGTGGGTGAGATGTACCTCGTGGACACCACCGTTGGTCACCCGACGCTCCAGTCCTGGAAGTACCCGTTGCCCGGCGACGAGACGGTCACGATGATCCAGCGCGTCGTCATCGACGTCGACAGCGGGAAGATGGTCCGGCTGAAGCTCCCGCCCGATCAGCATCGATCGACGCTGTGCGACGACCTGGCCTGCCGCGGTGACTGGGGCGACGTGCAGTGGAGCCCGGACGGGTCGACCGTCGCCTTCGTTTCCACCGCGCGCGATCACCGGCGGGAGCAGCTGCGCGTCGCCGACGCGGCCACCGGCGTCATCCGCGACGTGCTCGAGGAGAAGGCCGAGACGTTCTACGAATCGGGCAACGGCGCGGTCAACTGGCGCTACCTGCCCGCGTCGAACGAGGTGATCTGGTTCTCGGAGCGCGACAACTGGGGACACCTCTACCTGAACGACCTGAAGACCGGTCGCGAGAAGAATCCGATCACGACCGGCAACGGCAACGTGACCCAGCTGCTCCGCGTCGACGAGAAGAACCGGCAGCTGTATTTCGTGGCGGTCGGCCGCGAGCAGGGTCGCGATCCCTACTTCCGGCATCTGTACCGCATCGGCATGGACGGCAAGAACCTCCAGCTGCTGACGCCGGAAGACGGCGACCATGACGTGACGTTCTCGCCGTCCGGGCGCTTCTTCGTCGATACCTACTCGAAGCCCGACGTGCCGCCGACTTCTCAAGTGCGCGATCAGGACGGCAAGCTGCTGCTGGCGCTCGAGAAGGCCGACGTCTCGAAGCTGGTCGCCGCCGGCTGGCAGCCGCCGGTGCCGATCACGGTGAAGGCCCGCGACGGAGTCACCGATCTCTACGGCCTGATGTACAAGCCGACCAGCCTGGATCCGTCGAAGAAGTACCCGATCGTCAACCACATCTATCCCGGCCCACAGACGGGGAGCGTCGGCGGACGGGCGTTCAATCCTTCGCGCGGCGACGCCCAGGCGCTCGCCGAGCTCGGCTTCGTGGTGGTCGAGATCGACGGCATGGGAACGCCGTGGCGGTCGAAGAAATTCCACGAGGCGTACTACGGCAACATGGGCGACAACACGCTGCCGGATCAGGTCGCCGGGATGAAGGAGCTGGCGTCGCGCTACTCGTGGATCGACATCGATCGCGCCGGCATTTACGGGCATTCAGGCGGCGGCTACGCGACCGCCGACGCGATGTTCCGCTATCCGGACTTCTTCAAGGTGGGGATTTCCGAGGCGGGGAACCACGACAACCGCGTGTACGAAGACGACTGGGCCGAAAAGTGGCAAGGGCTGCTCGAGAAGAAGGCCGACGGCACCACCAACTACGACAACCAGGCGAATCAGCTCCAGGCGAAGAACCTGAAGGGCAAGCTGCTGCTGGCGCACGGCACGATGGACAACAACGTGCCACCCAACAACACGCTGCTGGTCGTCAACGAGCTCATCAAGGCGAACAAGGATTTCGATCTGCTGATGCTGCCCAACCGCGGACACGGATTCGGCAACGAGGGCTATATGGTGAGGAGGCGCTGGGACTATTTCGTCAAGCACCTGCTCGGCGCGGAGCCGCCGCGCGAGTACCAGATGCACTCGCCGGCGGACTCGCGGCCGACTCCCTAAGCGATGGTTCGATTGCCGCTGATGATGCCGACCAGGAACAGCACGACGGCAATCACGAGCAGCACGTGTACGAAGGCGCCGATCGTATAGGTTCCGACCACGCCGAGCAGCCAGGCGATCAACAGAATCACGGCCAGTGTGTAGAGCATCTCATTCCTCCGCAGACATCTACTGCAAGGAACGGTGCCACTTCACCAGCTCTGCCGTGGCGGGGCGTCACCGCTGGGATTGTTGAGGAAAACCGATCGAGACAAGGAAATACACAAACGGTACAGGCTGGGCCTGCCAATCGGTGTATCTTAATTGGTCGTATCAGAGTCTAACGAGTTGTAAGGAGATTTCCATGGCCAAACGATCCACTTCGGGCATTGTCTGTCCTCGTTGCGGAGTGCCGAGCGCGCGTGTCATCGGCCGATCCGAAGCGTTGCCGGTGCTCTATCTTCGCTGCGACGACTGCGGCAAGACCTCGGTTTCCCCCGAATAGCGCAATCTTTCCACCATCCTCTCCCGCCGGCCGGTTCAGTCCGGACATCCTCCGCTGACCGGCCGGACGCTCTTCACTTTGAATTCCGGAAGTTCGACCGTTCCCGGTCCCGCGGCGCCGCCGGCGGAGGCCATCGCCGCCCGCGCCGGATCCATGCTGCCGGCCTGAGCCGCGACGTTCGCGTTCGGCGTGAGCCCGCCCTTGATCACCAGTTTCTTCGAATCGGGCATCGCGCCGCCGATCTGGACGCGTCGTCCGACGTAGTCGCTCATGTTGAGGCCGGAAAGCCGGAACCTGCCTTCGTCCTTGTCTTCGAGCGTGAACTGATTCGGCACCGACTCGCCGCGGACGACGCACCCGCTGAGCGAGAGCGTCTTGGGAGCCGGCTTGGCGGGTTTCTTGTCCTGAGCGGCGATGGGCAAGGTGCAGACGAGCGTGAGACCGAGGGCGAACGCAACAGGGCGCATCATGACCTCCCCAGAAAGCCGCTGAGTACCGCGGGCATCGGTCGTCCGGCCAACGTCGTCGCCACCTCGGCGGCGAGCGCAGGCGCGACCCCGGTCAGCTCGATCAATGGTCGCACATAATCGCCTTCCATCGCTGCAAGCGGGACGCCGTTTCGATAGGCCACGCGGCTGGCGGTGATCGCGCGCACGCGATCGCCGGCGGTGACGATTCCCGCCAGGTTCAACGGATCGGCCGCGCTGATGACGAGGCAACGGTCGTCGGGCGGCGTGCGGCGGATCTCGCGCAGCCGCTCAATCGCGCCGGCGAGCGCGAATTGTTCGCCCGACATGCCCGACACGAAGCGTCCGCCGCGGATCTCGCCTCGCGCCTCGAGCCGGCGATACACGCGGGTCAACTCGCGCCAGGGCGCCACGTTCGCCTCGCGGGCCAGCAGACGCCGGAAGACGACGCCGTAGCGGCGAAGCAGCGTCCGCGCCTGAAGTTCCACGGCGGCTTCACGATCGCAGGGCTGGAGCCCTGCGGCGTTTTTCATGGTGTCTCCCTCCGGACGCAGGGCTTCAGCCCTGCGATTTGGCAAGAGGGACCATCGCCCCGTGACGCTGGCGCGGGTGACCGTCGCGGGCCGGCCGCTCGACCCGCGGATGATGGTCCGCAGTCCGCCGAAGCCGTCGGATGCGACGAGGCCGGCGGCGACGAGATCGGCGAGCGCGCTGCGCACCGCGGCTTCGTCGAGCTTGCAGGCGGTCATGAGGTTGGCGATGAACGAGGCTCCGCGCGAACGGAGCGCGGTCATCACCTCGCGCGCGGGTGGATCCAGATCGTCATCGTCCGGCGCGACGTCCTGACGGCCGGCGCTCGTCGTGTCGCCTTTCAGCTCCGCCCAGGCGTCGGCGTGCTCGCGGAGGAACAGCGCGATCGGCGTCGCCCCGACCAGCTGAGTGGCGTCGCGAGACGAGGACGACAGCCGCGCCCAGCCGATCTCGCCGGTGAGGCACAGCGTATCGAGCGTCGACGGCTGATAGCCCTCGATACGGTCCGGGAGAACGGCACGTTCCCAGGCGTCGGCGGCGAGTTCGAAGCCGTCGAGCGATTCGAGGACGGCGCGCAAACCGTCGATACCGGTCAGCCGGCTCGACATGCCGACGTGCTGCCAGGCAAAGAGGAACCGCATGAAATCGGCCGGGCTGACCGGTTCGATTTCCGCGCGGAGCCGGTTGAGCGTGTAGCGGTGGATGCGCGCCAGCAGCCGGCGGTCGCACCATTCCAGGCTGCCCCCGGCGGTAAAGGCGCCACGCAGCACCAAGCCTTCGGACTCCAGGGCGAGGAGCGCGGCGTCGGCGTCGGCCGTCTCGATCGCCAACGATGCGGCCAGTGCCTCAGCCGTCGTGGGTCCGACAATAGCGACGCGCCCGCGCAGGAGCTCGACGATCGCCTGATCGCGCGTCCAGCTGCGCTGAGCGCGCGAAGCCGGCGGCTCGATCGCAGGCTCGCAGGTCGCGGCGGGATGGATCGCGCGGAGTTCGGGCAGGCGTTCTGCGGCGGACCAGACGTTCGTCGGCTCGTAGAGGCCGACCCGTGTGTCGGCCTGGCCGACGGGCGGACACGTGGGTCCGCCCCTACCAATGTCTACCGACGCGGCCCGGCGCATCGACACGAGCTGCTGGAACAACTCGGGCGCAATCGCGTGCGTGTCGTCTGCGGTCAAGAATCCTGCGGTCAGCAGGCTGTCGTGAAGCTCGTCGGCGTCGCGCGGATCGGGTCGCGCCTCGTCACGCACGCGATCGATCGCGGCGGCGTCGAGCGCGCCGAGATCGTCGGCGCCGGACGGTTCACCCGCCCGCCGCGCGTAGACCGCCTGCGTCCGCCGTTCCTCGAGCGGCGCATCGTCCATGAAGGCGTACGGGCGTGCGTTGAGGATCTCGTGGGCGAGCGCGGACGGCTCCGGCGTGTCGCGCGCCACGCAGCGGATTTCGCCGCTGTGAATGCGCGCGAGCACCGCGGTCAGCGCGTCGAAGTCCATCGCCTCTTCGAGGCAATCGCGCACCGCCTGGCTCACCAGCGGGTGATCGGGAATCTCGCGATCGCCCGGAATGTTCTCCAGGCAGGCGGCCGCGTCGGGGAACACCGCCGCCATCAGATCGTCGGCGAGCATCCGCTGCAGCTGCGGCGGCACCTTCTTGCCGCCGCGGTTGCGCGGCACCGCCAGCGAGATCGTGGTGTTCCAGCGCCATCGCGTCTGGAACACCGGAGCATCGAGGAAGGCCTGGACGAGCACGTCGCGGGTCGTGGCCGGATGCAGGTAGCGGAAGACGTCGGTGAGCGGAAACGAGTGCTGCGGTCCGAGCGAGAGCAGCAGCGCATCCTCGGTCGCCGCGGCCTGCAGCTCGAAGTTGAACTGCCGGCAGAACCGCTTCCGCAGCGCCAGGCTCCACGCCTTGTTGACGCGGCTGCCGAAGGGCGCGTGCAGCACCAGCTGCATGCCGCCCGACTCGTCGAAGAACCGCTCGAGCACGATGGTGTCCTGCGTCGGCAGGACGCCGAGCGCCGCACGCCCGTCGGCGAGATAGGCGAGCGCCTGTTCCGCGGCCGCGGGCGGGATGCCGGTTTCGTCGGCCAGCCAGTCGACGGCAGGCCTGAAGGCCTGCGCCACCTGGCTTTCGGAATCAGGTGTAGTGCAGGCCTTCAGGCCTGCCTGCTCGGCGTCCGCGATCAGCCGGACCTCGATGTCCGCGCGCAGATCGCTGACCGCCCGGGACAGCTCGTCGCTGCGCGCCGGCGCCTCGCCGAGCCAGAACGGAATGGTCGGCGGCGCACCCTTCGCATCCGCGACGCGCACGACGCCGGTCCCGACCTGCAGCACCTGCCACGACGCGTTGCCGAGCTGAAACACGTCGCCGGCGTTGCTCTCGATCGCGAAGTCCTCGTTGAGGGTGCCGATGAACGTGTCGCCCGGATCGAGGATCACGCGATAGTCGGCGACCTCCGGGATGGCGCCGCCCGAGGCGATCGCGAGCATCCGCGCGCCGCGGCGGCCGCGGACCCGCGCGTTGACCTCGTCGCGATGGACCAGGGCGCTGCGGCGGCCGCGCCTGGTGGCGAAGCCGTCCGACGTCATCGCCAGGACGGCGTCGAAGCTCGATCGCGTCAGCGCCCGGTACGGCCACGCCCGCGTGACCAGCGTGAACAGTTCGTCCTCGCCGTAGTCGCGGCAGGCCGTTTCCGCCACGATCTGCTGCGCCAGCACGTCCAGCGGCGCGTCGTGCGTGACGATGCGATCGAGCTCGCCGCGGCGGGACGCGCGCAGCAGCGCCGCGCACTCGATCAGATCGTCGCGCGACACCGGGAACAGCCGCCCCTTCGGCGTGCCCGAAATGGTGTGCCCCGATCGCCCGATCCGCTGCAGCAGCGTGCTGATCCGGTTCGGCGATCCGATCTGGCAGACGAGATCGACCGATCCGATGTCGATGCCGAGCTCGAGCGACGCGGTGGCCACCAGGGCGCGAAGACCGCCTGCCTTCAGCCGCATCTCGGCATCGAGCCGCTTCTCTTTCGACAGGCTGCCGTGATGCGCCGTCACCGCCTCTTCGCCGAGCCGCTCGCTCAGGTGCCGCGCCACGCGCTCCGCCATGCGGCGGGTGTTGACGAAGACGAGCGTGGTGCGGTGCTGTTCGATCAGCTCGGTGAGGCGGGTGAAATACTCTTCCCAGACCTCGTGGGACATCACCGCATCGAGCAGGGACCGCGGCACTTCCATGCCGAGATCCATTACGCGCCGGTGGCCCTCGTCGATGATTGAGATTTCAGATTGGAGATTGAAGATTTCAGATTGGGAGCCGACCAGGAACCGTGCGACCTCTTCGATCGGCTTCTGTGTTGCGGACAGGCCGATGCGAATGAGCGGTTGTTCGGCGACCTGCTGCAGCCGTTCGAGCGTCAGCGCGAGGTGCGCGCCGCGGCGGGTGCCGATCACCGCATGGATCTCGTCGACGATCACGGTCCGGACCGTCCGCAGCATCTCCCGGCTGCGTGCGGCGGTGAGCAGGAGATAGAGCGACTCCGGGGTCGTCACGAGGATGTGCGGCGGCGTGCGCAGCATCGCGGCCCGTTCGGACGCCGGGGTGTCGCCGGTCCGCACCGCCGAGGTGATCCGCGGCGGCGTCATGCCGGTGGCTGCCGCGATGCGCTCGATGCCGGCGCGAGGCTCCGCCAGGTTCTTGTGAATGTCGGCGCTCAGCGCCTTCAGCGGCGAGACGTAGACGACGCGAACTTCGTCGGGGAGCGGAGCCGCGATCGACTCCTGCACGAGATCGTCGAGCGCGGTGAGAAACGCGGCGAGTGTCTTGCCGGACCCGGTCGGCGCCGCGATCAGCGTGTGGCGACGCTCCCGAATCGCGGCCCAGCCCTGCGCCTGCGCGCGGGTCGGCTCGCCAAGGGTCTCAGAGAACCATTGCGAAACGACAGGATGGAACGCGGAGAGGGCCATGGAACCGGGGGACGGTTCTAGGATACACCACCGCCCCTTGATCCTCCGGCTGCAGCGTCAGTGCGACCAGCGGTCCGGTCATGTCAGATGCCACGGCTGCCGCGGCCGGCTCCGCCAGCGGCGCCGCAGATCGGCTTCGTGACGGTTCCGCCAGACGATCTCGGCGGCGGCGATGGCCAGGCCTGCGGAGAGGCCGATCATGGCTAGCAGCATGACGTGTGCTCCTTCACGTTCCAGCCTACAGGTACCGATTCCGATCGCCTGCTCAGCTTTGTCAAGGATGGCTTGACAAATCTTGACGTTCGGGCCGGTCGAGCCACTCGCTACAATGATCGTCTGCCTTTCATGCCGACCGTCCCCGCGGGCTCTCCTGAACTCCGCGTGCTCGTGGTCGACGACGACACTGAGCTGTGCCAGCTGTTGTCGGAATACCTCGCCACGGAAGGGTACGCCGTCGAATGCGTGCACACCGGACGCCGCGGCGTCGAGCGTGCGCTCGACGGCGATCACGCCATCGTCGTCCTCGACGTGATGCTGCCGGATCTCAAGGGCTTCGAAGTGCTGCGGCGCGTGCGCGCCGAGTCGCGCCAGCCGATCCTCATGCTGACCGCGCGCGGCGACGAGCAGGACCGGATCCTCGGCCTTGAAATGGGCGCCGACGACTATCTCGCCAAGCCGTTCAACCCGCGCGAGCTCAGCGCGCGCATCGACGCGATCCTGCGGCGGTCGCGGCCCGATGCCTCGCTCGACCGGCGCGCCGGCGATCGCCTCGCGGTCGGCGACGTGACGGTGGACAAAGGTGCGCGCGTGGCGCGGCGGGGGCCCGACCTGCTGGACCTGACGACCGTCGAATTCGACCTGCTGGATATCCTGCTCCGCGGTGCCGGACGCGTGATCCCGCGCGACGAGCTGGTGCAGAGCGTGCTCCGCCGCGAGTTCTCGCCCTTCGACCGCAGCATCGACACCCATGTCAGCAACCTGCGCCGCAAGCTGGGTCCCGCGCCGGACGGGAGCGAGCGCATCAAGGGCGTGCGCGGCATCGGCTATCAGTACGCGCTCCACGAACGTCCCGCGCCGCACGAACGCTGATGCACCGCCTCCACGTCAAAATCTTTCTCTGGTTCTGGCTCGGCGTGCTGGTGGTGAGCGGCACGCTGGTCTCGCTGACCGAGCTGAGCCACTCGCGCGCCGAGGACGATCGCGCGTGGCAGGAGAAATACACGCCCCGGCTGGACATGTGGGCGCGGCAGGAATCGGGCATCCTGCGGCGTGAGGGTCCCGCCGGCCTCGAACGCTACGTCGGCTCCTTCGAGATGGATCCCGGCGTGACGAACTACATCTTCGACGCCGACGGCCATGAGGTGCTCGGGCGCAATCCGGCGCCGCCGGTGCTGCGGCTCGTGCAGTCGATGGCGGACTGGCCGGCGGGAAAGCCGCGCGTCGATACCGAGGAGCGAATCATTGCCGAGCGGGTCATCGACGTGCGCGGCACGCCGCATGTGGTCGTCGTCGACTGGCCGAGTCCGTCCGTGCTGAACCGATCGCTGTTCGAGTTCCTGTCGCCCGACATCTACGCGCAGCGCCCGAGCGGCGCCTCGGTCGGCCGGATTGTCGCGGTCCTCGCTGTTGCGGGCGTGGTCTGTTTCATCATGGCGCGTCACATCGCGCGGCCGATCGATCGGCTGCGTTCGGCGGCGCGGAACATCGCCAACCAGCAGCTGCAGACGCGGGTGGACGGCAGCGTGCTGCAGCGGAAGGACGAGCTCGCCGATCTGGGCCGCGACTTCGATCGTATGGCCGAACGCATCGAGCAGCTGGTGACGGCGCAGCGTCACCTGCTCGCCGACGTCTCGCACGCCCTGCGGTCGCCGCTCGCGCGCCTGAACGTGGCGCTCGGCCTCGCCCGTCAGCGCAACGGCCCGCCGACCTCGGAGCACCTCGATCGCATCGAGACCGAAGCCGAGCGTCTCAACAAGCTGATAGGCCAGCTGCTGACGATGGCCAGAGTCGACAGCGGCGTCGATCTCGAACGCCCGACGATGTTCGATCTTGGCAGCGTGGTAGAAGAAGTCAGCTGCGACGCCGAGTACGAAGCGCGCAACCGCCAATGCGCGGTCGAGTTCAGCCAGCAGGGGACGTGCGTGGTCGAGGGCGCCCGCGAAATGCTGCGAGGCGCGGTCGAGAACGTCGTCCGCAACGCGGTTCGGCACACTGCCGAACGGACGCGCGTGGAAGTCTCGCTGAATCGGCGTCAGGCCGTCGGCGGCGCGCGGGCCATCATCCGGGTCCGCGATCACGGACCGGGCGTGCCGGAAGAGGCGGTCGACACGCTGTTCGTCCCGTTCAACAAGGTGCTCACCGACGGGCTGTCCAACCCGGAACGCACCGGATTGGGCCTGGCGATCACGCGACGGACCTTCGAGGTCCACGGCGGGAGCGCCTCCGCCGCCAACTCACCGGACGGCGGCTTCGTCGTGACGCTCGAATTACCGGCCCAGGGCTAGGAGCGCGCAACGGGACGAGATCATCCGCGGATTACGCGGATTAAAGGATTAAGAAGGAGGACGTCCGGCGCCGGCCGCAAAGCGGCCGGTTCTGAGTGAACAACGGGCAGCGTAAACACAAGCCCTGTGTGCCG
>Ga0105242_10002098_pt1 | contig 15701 bp, 9 predicted proteins | sample KBSM24metaG_FD_81521 | JGI IMG/M metagenome (GOLD analysis project Ga0105242, IMG submission 81521) | Miscanthus rhizosphere microbial communities from Kellogg Biological Station, Michigan, USA - KBS M2-4 metaG | ecosystem: Host-associated > Plants > Roots > Rhizosphere > Soil | place: Michigan... | reverse complement strand
ATTTTTTTAGAAGACAAAGGTAACACACTGTAAAATCCCACGCCAATTTACCAGAACGGGTTCAACCTGAAAGCAATCAACCTCCGGTTTTTGGGAACAGACGAATGGTAGAGCGGACGAAACCCGCAGCCGGGTTGAAAAAAAATATTCGGTAGCCAGTTTTAATATAGTTAAATTTATTACTCTATACCACTTGTGACAATCGTTTCACGACCCTTTCTTTTTAATTAATCAATTAAATCAAAATCAATGAAGCATTGTAGATTATCTGGCTTCCTAATCGGCGCAGCCATGGTATTTTTATTAAACTCTTGCGGGGGAAGCGGAGATGAAAAGTCAACCGCGACCGACACTACCGCAGCTACTGACACCACCACTAAAACTGCTGATGTAGCACCACCAAAAAATACTATCGTCACAACAACGGAAAATATGATGATAGTCACACACAAGGTGGCCGATTATGGCAAATGGATAGTGGGCTACGATGCTCATGATTCCGCCCGGTTGGCCAGCGGCATACACAGTTATGTAATAGGCCGTGGTTGGAAAGATACCAATATGGTATTAATCGCACTAAAGATAGACGATCTGGCCAAGGCAAAGGCATTTGGAAAGGACCCCTCGCTTAAGAAGGTCATGCAAAAAGCTGGCGTGATCGGAGCTCCTACCATTTCCTATTATACTGTTGTATGGCAGGACACTGCCACACTGGATACAAAACTCCGGTCCCAAACGAAGTTTACTGTTAAAGATTGGGATGCCTGGCAAAAATCATTTGAAGATGGGAAGCAGGAACGCGCGGATAACGGAATCGCTGCCAGGGTAATCGGCCATGACGCTGATGATAATAAGAAAGTAACATTGGTTACGGCGGTATTAGATACAGCCAAGGCCTTTGCCTACTATAAGTCAGATGCGCTGAAAAAAAGACGGGAAGCCGGTGGAGTCATTGGGGAACCTACCCGGTTTCTTTTCCAGGTTGTTAAGCGGTATTAATTACAAAATCTGAAATAAACAGGAAAGATGAAGCGCAAACTTCATCTTTTTTTTTGCAAAGATGCGCGCCGCGGTTCGAATTTTTGCGCTACGCCGGTTTCTTTCCCTTCGCCAGTCCGTTTTTAACAAGATAATTATAACTATCCTGTATAGCCGTAAACAGATCCGTGGCAACGCGGTCCATCTCCACGACCATCCAGGCTGTATTTCCTCTGGCTGCCTTAACAATCGCGGGAAAATCCTGCGTTCCTGTACCTACGGCTACCATCGGGTCGGGGTTATCGGCGGGAAGCGAATCGTTCCATTTTGCCGGTCCATCTTTTATATGCAGCAGCTGAGCCCGTTTTCCGAAATGCCCAACGATCTTTGCCGGATCATGCCCGGCTACCTTCACCCAGTATGTATCAATTTCAAAAAAGATATCCGGCTCCAGCCTTTCCAATAATATCTCATAAACATAACGGCCGTCTACTTTATTCCTGAACTCCCACCAGTGATTATGCAGGCCGAATTGTAAACCGTTGACCTCTGCAAAATGATTTGATTCATTGTATAAATCCGCCAGCTCCTTCGTACCATCTGCCGTACTATAACGCTTATCTTCCGGCCATCCATGCCAGATCATTCGCTTACAATGGAATGCTTCTGCCGTTTCAAGCATTGACGACTTTTTTTCACCGACAGGCAGTTCTATGTGCGCCGAACATACCGCTAGTCCCGCCTCGTTGAGGAGTTTGCCTGCTTGTTTGATCGTTATATTTTCCGGCCAGAATGCGGTTTCAACAGCCTCAAATCCCACCTGTGCTACTTTATGTAAAGTACCCGCAATATCCTTTTCAAATTCGCTTCTCACGGTGTATAACTGTAAAGCGATCGGTGCCGGTGACGAACTATAAAAATCTGTTAACCGCCTTTCCGGAATCAGTGACGCACCCAGGGCAGTTAAACAGGTCATTTGTAAAAACTTCTTGCGGGGGAAATTTCTATTTTCTATTTTTTCAGACGACATAGAAACTAATTATAAGTATGAGCAATCGTTGATAGTGGAGCAGGGCTCCTCGTGGTAAAATTAATGTCTCCCAATTTAGTGTATATTTTTATTGTATGTTTCCGCAGCCAGCCTTCCGTATTATGTCCATTTCAGGGTTGGACACAAAAAAGCCCCTCATAGAAATGAAGGGCAAAATCAATTTTAATCTTTGTAAGAGAACCAACACAATAATATAAATTGAACTGTATAATTGCAAGTGTTTAACCTTAAAGATTTATCCACAAAAGTGCTTATATTTTGAAGCTCACTTCTCGATCAACAACTTAGATATGTATCATACATCTAAGCAGCAATGTTGCAATAACAACCTGTACGCTGTGCAATCGTTTGAACTGGGATATTTCTGTTAGGTATGATTACCGTTCTACAATTTTTTCAATAATATTTTCTGCTGATTAAACTCTAACGCCTTGTCGAGGAAACCGAGAAGGGAAGCCCATTTTGCGGCAGGCTCAAATGAGTTGGCATAATACTTATTGATATCGACAATCAGCTTGTTGCCATCTTTTTTTGCAACAGAAATAAACGCACCCGTTTCATTTTCCGTTGTTGCCGTGAGTTTATCGAGCCCCTCCGCAGTATAGCCATCGGGTACTGTAAATTCAATATGGTAATAAAAACTTCTCGGGAAAGGCATATAAATATCTTTTTTTCGTTCCCGTTGCTCCTTCTTAATTTCTATCTGGCTTGCTATAAATCTGCCGATATCAACGATATAATTGTTGCCCGCTTTTTTCACCCATCCTTCCATGGCAAACTCCTCTTCTACTTCGAATGGTGCATCCGACTGCACACCAAAATTCAGGATCTTATAGCTTTTCAATTCCTTTGCCTTAACCGTATAGTTGCGCTGTATCTCATTTTCAAAATCTTCTTTGTGCTTGGTCCGTGCTTTTTCCAATAACGACTTTAATTCTTCTTCCAGTTTTTTGGCATTCCGGCCATGACTGTTGTTTTGGCTGATCAGGTCGTCTGTAACGCCCACGGCGGCTCCGGATTGCTGCGCCATTTCTTCATAAATTGTAAGGGCGGCCTGTGCATCTTTCTTCAGATAGCCTTTAGTAGAAATTTTTCTGTTGACCGTAAACAGCTGGGGATTGGCGGCATCCATTTTTACGGAAATTGTTTCCGTTTCGTTGTTGTCTTTATAAGAGGTAGCCGGTAATTTAGACTTACTACTTTCTTTCAAAGCCACATACAATAACTTACCTCCCAGCAATTGCCGCGTATCGAATGGATATACTTTTACCGGTTCCCCTTCCAGGTAATACGGTACCGTATTCCCATAGTCAAAGTTATCGGCGAACGAAAAATACTGCGTTTTGCCATCATGAGTGCTCACCAGAACGGAAAGGTCTCCAATGCTGAACAGATCTTCGCGTTCATAGTCGTTCTTGCCACATACCACCAGGAAGTCAAGATCGGTCTTGAATTCAAGTTGCATGATATATCCAAACTTGGCGATGCGGTATAATTGGCTACGCAGGTCCTGTGGATAATAAGCGTTGTTATAATCTGTCTCGAGATTAAAGTTGCCGTAGTAATCTGTCCAGTTGATATAACGGAAAACAAAACCTGCGATAGAATCAGGACGATCGGCTTTGGGATGCTTGCTGGTATATTCCTTCCACGCTTTTTTTACCGCTGCTCTCTCCGCCTTGAAAATACGGCTGGCTACGGCGGCATTATAACACACTTCGTTTAATACAGTAGCCATAGTTGCTTCAATCATATCCGGATAACGACTACCGGCTTTTACCACATCCCCCTCTTTAATGGCCGGCATATCGGGATGAACAATTTTTCCCCGCCGGTAGTTCAAACGTATAATGGGCAACTGTCTGTAAACAGAAGACCACAATAGTCCTTTTATTTTCGGGATATTCTTAACTGCCATGTTCAGTACATTTCCACCACCATCCGCGTCCGGTGTGATCTTGAAATCCGGCGCCCCGTTTATACTTTGATATTCGACGGCGATACGGGAGTCAAATTGTAATGAGATCACATAATTCAGAATGGGATAATCATCTCCCAAAACATAACTAAGTGGCGTAGTCGTTGCATCATCATCTTCCTGATAATAATTAGCAACATAATAATCAATCACATCACCAATACTAAGGTCGGGAATAGCAATTTTATTCTCTTTCTGTGTCTTGGCATCTTTGATGGTAACGGCGCTTTCGTCTACGTCAATGGTTTTGATGGTACCATTTGGTTTTATAAGCCGAATGTTGATGAAGGAATAATTTTTAAGCTTGCCGACAATACTCCATGATTTTGATTGAAGTTTGGTAAAACTTAACTGCGAATACTCTTCCAGTGCAGATTGATCATTAATGAGCAATTTTTTTCTAAAAATGTCAAAGAAATTATATTTCACGCCGCTATGTGCAAAAACCCTGAACTTATATTTTGAATCTGATTCCAGCGAATGCTTTTGCGCCAGTATGACGGCAGACTCATTTTTATATTGTTCGGGAAGACTATTGTCTTTGAAAAACGGGTCAACGGTGCCGAATATTTTTTCATTCAGTTCCGCTTTAATTTTCAAATAGTCCTTCGATTCTTCTTTTTGTGCAAAAAGATGGGTCGTTAGAAGGCTGTAAATGACAATGATAGTAAATCGTTTCATGAACCTTATTTAAGGTGAGTAGTTGTTTATTTTGCAAATATGATTTGTTCGCGGTAATTAGCTGACAGTTCTCTTATGATTCGGTTCCAGTCAGAGAATGATTTTTTCTTCAGCATTACATCCATGATGCGGATTTGTTTTTTATATTCAATCCTGTCCCCTTTTCGGTTATAGCTTATCGTGATATGGATATTAGGATGTGTCCATTCTTTATTCGAGGGCAATTGGCTTATTTTGTAGCCAGCAGGAACAGTGATGGAGGTCTCCGTTAGCATATTCATCCGGAACGGGAGCATCATATCAAATTTCCTTTTTACCGTGTCTATCGTAAAACCATCCAGCTCCTTTCGAAAATCGGCTTCGAGGTACACCTCTTTATCAAAGGCGGAGGCTGCGCCTTTATGCAATAAATTGTAGCTTATGTTGAGTACCGAATCTGTTCCCAGCAACGTATTGGTAGTCAAATCACTGATGATATACCTCGGATTATCGTCAGCCAGGAAATTCGTCAGCGAATTTTGCAGGTTGTCTTTTTTCGTTCCCTGTATCTTGGATAAAAGATCGGAGCGCGATTCCCCTTTGTAGCTGATTTTTACCGTTCCTTTCAAATTCTCCGTTCCATCAAAACTGAGTGTCGCTTTTTCTGATTCCGTATTTTGCTCCGGGGTTACAGAAGGAACGCGTTCCAGCAGATAATTGTCACCATTTTCAATTAATACCTGCCGCCCCTGTATTCGTTCTGCATATTCATCAAAACCAATGTTGGTTTCAGTGGCGTCAAGAAAATATTTTTTACCCTGGTAAAATAAAGCGCATATCATGTGATTATCCACCGCCATAGAAGGGGTTGAATAATCATACGCGATATGATTGGTACCGATCCAGCACAGCCGCGCATCATACCCCAATGATTGCAACAGGCCCCGGGTGAGGTTGGCCATGCCCTTGCAATCCCCGTATTTCTTGTTCAAGACCAAATTGGCTTTCGCTGGCTTGAATCCGGCAATGCCATCTTCAAAAGCGATGTAACGGATATTATGCTGCACCCAGTTGAAAATCGCTTTGATCTTTTCTTTGTCATTTGTTATACCGGCCGTGAGCTCTTTTGCTTTTTGTTCAAGGGATGCTTTATCATCGCCGATATTACTTACCAGCTGCCGGTACCACTTGTATTGATCCCCCACGGTATTGAAGTACACGATTTTGTTTCCGTCTACTGTTGCCTCACGACATAAGACCAGCAAATGCGGATAAATCCAGGACCCGCCGGGTGCGGAAGATTCGCGTTTAAATGCCGGCATATTTTTAATAGTATAGGTAATTACATCGGCATCGGCCCGGGTATCGTAGCTGGTCGATTTTTTGATATTATAGTCCGCCAGATTGTATTCCTTTATTTCCACTTTCATCCAACGTGGAATAGTAAACGAAACGGTTTTATTTTCCGTGGAGTATCCCTCGTTAAAATAAACGGTCGTGAAATAACGGGGATCCCTGTATGTTTTTGTAAGCGATACGCTGCTATGACTTCCCTTCTTCTCCAAGGGTAATTTGAAGTAACAGACCCGGGCATCTGAATAAAATATACTTTCAACGGAATAGTATTCATAAGAAGGAGAAATCCATTTTGCCCTCTTATCGTCTACCCGTGGCTCCACGTCTTTAATGGTCTCATTTTCGTTATACATTTCAGAAAACATAACCTCCGTTCTCACTTCATTACAACGGTATTGCTCTGTATACTGCTCCTGTATTTCGACTGGATTTTCACTCTTGCTTTTCACGAAACTAAAAGATTGTAGCTTACTCTCTATGACAACATTATGGTCTTCCTCCTGTGCAAATAAAAATAGAGGTGCATAGCAAAAGCAGAGTAGAATAACAATAGGGTGGTGGAAAAGACGCATAGAAGGTATAATAAGATTCGGTGGTGGTAGTAAATTGGCTTGTTTTAGCTGATATAACGAAACAAAATAAAAAAGATTTTGTGGGTTTGAAACAATTGGGGGTAATTTATAACGGCATGATGATTCTGATTAAGCCTGGTTTGATTTGATGCCGGTGGCAAGTTTAAGGTCTCACCGATTCAATAACCCCAAGTGGTTGACAGAAAGAGTTTTATCCTTACATACTCGTTGACAAAATTTCTTTAACCCGCCGGGCAACGACATCGACCTGGTCAGGACGTAGCAACACAACACCAATGTTAAGTGTATCTCCCTTGCCCTCGTTTGCAACAATACTCGGTGTTCCCTCTTCCAGGGCTTTTAGTACCTCCTTACTGGTGATCTTTAGCCGGCTGATATCCCAGCTGACCGTCAAACTGGGGAACGCGTTTGCCGGACCTGGATCGATAACGGTCTCTCCTTTCACCGTCGGAACGGTTTCAAGTTGGCTGGCGATATGCTTAGCGCGTTCCAGCCACTCATTCCATTCCTTTTTATGGTCTCTTTCCAGATACGATTTGAGTGCAGCATACATTCCAAACATTTCTTCCTTATTTACTTTCATGGGCCTGCCGATGGGGCTTTCATTGGGACTATGATTTAGTTTCGCGGCTTCAATAAGATCCTTCCGGCCAAACAACAGTCCCGCACTTTGAGGACCGCGTATCATTTTACCGCCTGAAAACGTAACCAGGTCAAAACCCATTTTTTGAAAACGGAAAAGATTTTCCACCGGCGGCACATCCGCTGCAGCATCAATAAAAGTTGGAATTTTATGCTTTTTGCCAATCGCTACAAATTCTTCATGGCTCACACTATGCCCGCCTTCCGCTGCATTAAAAAATAACGCCATTACGGTATTCTCATTGATAGCCTTTTCCATTTGAACAGGACCATCCACTTCTACCAGCTTAACACCCGTGGTACGGACCGCCTGATCGAAAAGATAACGATGCGTTTTTTGAATAACTACTTCGCGTTGTGGTCCCGGAAGATTAGGAATCTGATCGATCTTGTCTTTATCGGTGCCCGTAATCGAGGCCGCGGTGCCCAGCAATAATCCGCATGCTGCTCCTGACGTTACCATGGCCGCCTCACATTGAAGCATTTCGGCGATTTTCCCACCTACTTTATCCTGTACTTCGTACATGTTGGCAAAGTCATGAGCGGTCGAATTGATTGCCAGAAGCACTTCGGGCAACATCAGCGAGCCAGATAAAAATGTCATTGTCGCCCCCGCGTTAATAATTGGTTTAATCCCCAATTCTTTAAAAAAATCCCGCTTAACAGGCTGCGGAGAAGCAGCTGATAAGAAAGGAACAGCGGTTGCCATACCCGTTGCCGCGACAGGCAACAGGGTTAACCCTTTTAGAATGTCTCTTCTTTTCATGATAGTTTTTATAATTATTGAAAATTTACTTTACAATAGTCCGGAAGAAAATTTTATTTGATGCGGTTCTTTTGCATTTGCCATTCTCTTCCTGCTTCATCCACCTGGAAACTTTCTAAATTTCCATTGTCCATTAACGTTACATATAATGTGCGTCCATCTTTTCCACCAAAAGCGACGTTTGTCGGCTTTTTGCCGATCAGCGTAATTTCCCGCAGGATCTGTCCTTCCGGTGAAATTTTTGCAATGGTGCCTTTGCCAATCCTCGCCAGGTATATGTTTCCTTTTACATCACATCTCATTCCATCAACGCCAAAATCAGGAAACGCTACGAGAAGCCGCCTGTTACTAACTTCTCTCTAGTTGGGAAGGGCAAATGCCATAATACATCCCGCCGGTAATTCTTTATTTCCGGCAACGGATACGGCGATATACTGTTTCCCGTTAACCTTGAATGTACAGGGCGTTGAAGAAGCGAAGCCGGGAAGAACCGTTTCCCACAACAATTTCCCGCTCGCCTTATCAAATGCCTGAAAGGTACGGTCACGAGTACCTCCAAGAAAAACCAGACCTCCCGCTGTTACAATCGGACCCGGTGAACCGGTTGAACCGGTGACAGGTTCGCCTTTTCTCTGCAGATCCGGATGATTTCCTACCGGTATCGTCCACTCGTAATCGCCCGTGTTAAGATTAATGGCATTTAATGTTCCCCAGGGTGGTTTTATGGCGGGTCTTCCATCACTATCCTTTAACTGTGCATAGGCAGAGATGTTCAGGTAGGTAGTTACGGTATCCACTTCTTTTTTGTCCTTCTTCACTTCAATATTGGATAACCTGTTATTAGTTATCTCGGAGAGGTCCATTTGTTTCTGCAAAAGATGTCTGTCCGTCTTCTCAAATAAATAATTGATAACTCCTTCTTCGTGTCCTTTTATTATTCCCGCAAATGGCGGCATCTTACCGCCACCTTCCCGGATTTTACTGAGTACCTGATCCTCAGTCATTCTTTTTTTAAGGTCAACCAGGGATGGATAGAGTGGTTCATCACCTGTTCTGTCCTCCTTATGACAGCCTGCGCAAAAAGTAGTGTAGACTTTTTTACCATCATCATAGGCAGACAGACCCACTGCAGTAGCCGCCGGATCAATTTTCTGTAAAAGATCTATTTCAGGAGATTCATTGGATTTCAGATAAAGTATGCCTGTTGCCGGATCATAAGCGGCACCTCCCCACTCGGATCCGCCGATTGTTCCCGGCAGGTTCAGTGTTCCCCGGAGAGATGGCGGGGTAAACAACCCTTCGTATCTCAAACGATGAAACAAATTGACCAGCGAATCATGGGCATCGGGTGAAAAATCAGATAAATCATCTGCTGTTATATACTGCCGGGCATACGGTTTTGGTTTTAGGGGGAAAGGCTGCGTAGGCCATGCATTTTCGCCAGGTACATCGGAAACTGGCACTGGTCTTTCTACTATTGGGAACAGTGGCTCGCCTGTCTCACGGTTAAGCACATACAGAAATCCAACCTTCGATGTCTGCGCTACCGCATCTATTTTCTTTCCGTTCTTCAATACTGTCACAAGATTAGGTGGGGCCGGGAGGTCATAGTCCCATAAGTCATGATGGATGGTCTGGAAATGCCAGATATGTTTACCAGTGGCGGCATTAAGAGCTATTACACAATTTCCAAAGAGATTTTCTCCCAGGCGGTCGTATCCGTAAAAATCATACGAAGGTGAACCCGTCGCTAAAAAAACGATCCCTCTTTTTTCATCCAGGCTCATGCCTCCCCAATCATTTGCTCCTCCCGCATATTTCCAGGCATCTTTCGGCCAGGTATCATATCCCAGTTCTCCCGGTTTGGGAACAGTATGGAACGTCCATTCAAGCTTACCGTTTCTAACGTTATATGCTCGTACATAACCGGGTTGTGCGCCATATAATTCTGAAACTTCATTTCCTATTATCAACAGGTCTTTATAGATAATACCCGGTGATGTTGGTTTGACGGAAATTTTAGCCGGGTCGTCCCGTATGCCGATATTCATGCTCACTTTTCCACCGTTACCGAATGTTACGATGGGTTTTCCAGTCTCTGCATTCACGGCAAAAAGATTGTCGCCTCCGGTAAATAGTATCCTTTTATCGGTCCCTTCCCGCCAATACGTAACCCCGCGAAAAGATCCGCCACCGGGTCCGCCATTAAAAGGATCAAAAGACCAGATTTGTTTTCCATTGCTTGCATCCACTGCATAAATGCGATGCCGGGCGGATGCCGTATACATGATGCCATCAATTATAATAGGATTACATTGACTGCCCGCATGTCGCGAACCTTCAGCGGCATCATCAGGATTAAATGTCCATGCGGGCTTAAGCTGTTGGACATTCTTCTTATTGATGTCTTCCAAAATGGAATAACTACTGCTGGCTGCGTCCGCCTTATAAGCACCCCAGTCATGTCCTTGCTTTTGGCAACCGGTAACAATAAGCAAAGCCAGCCACAAAATCATGGACATACTATGTACATTAAATGATATAGCTGAACGTCGGTTGCAAGTAGTCATACGATTTTGTTCTTTGTTTCTTTTTAGGGAATGGATGGCGAATGGATTTCAGTGGTGTTTAGCAATCCGCGAACATAAGCAACCAGTGAGCTGTCACCAGCCTGTCGCGATAGGGAAGTGGGAAGCTCGCGGATGTACCAGGTCACTTCCCATGTTAATGATTCACCGGGATGCAATATGGCATAGGCTCCCTGTTGTTCTATTTCAACATACGCCTTACCCTTTGTTACAGGGCTTGCATATAGCTCGATTTCTCCTTCGTTGGGGGCATTTTTTTCAAATGGTATGTCGGGAAATTTTTTTATAAAAATGATGTTCTCATTTATGTGTGCCAGCCAACCTTCTGCGCCATCGGAATATAGCTGTGGATCTCCATGAGAAGGTAATTCAGATTGATTATAGACAAACCAGCAAACTCCCTCCTTTTCTTTCGTTAGCGGAAGCAGGTTTCCTCTTCTAAGTCCTTTACCAACCGGGAAGAAACTTAAACCATTTGTATGAACTCGGGTGATTTCCCATGGAGCCACCATCCGTATTGTATCGGATCTGTTGGTAATGATATAGGTCAAAATAAAGGAACCATCTTTATTATCGCCTTTGAATTTTTTGGTCACAACCAATCCTGTTTTTGGATCTTTTTCACTGATAAGCATTAACTCTTCCCCTGTTACCGATACCGAATAAGGTTTGTTGTCGATCGACGCCGATGGCGGCCATTTCCATTCGCTTTGGGGACTGATCCAGAATGTGGATCCCCAATTAAAGTCATTCACATCTCTACCGGTCAAAAAGTTTTGACCGTTCAAGACAAGCGAAGTAATGCGTCCTCCTATTGACGGGTCGATCTCCAGGAATTGATTTTGAATCCTGATGCGATAGCGTCCTTCTATTTTTTCCAGGATGCTCCCGTTCTGGCCTGCTGCGATAAATTCCATTAATGTAACCGCTACCAGCATCAAAAGCCTATGTGTCATTTCGGTAACAAATTCATTTGGATAACAATGCTTTAAGTTACCACATTTACGTCAGCCGCAAAATGCGGGAGCCATGATGATAAATCAGGCATTGAAGATGTCGCAGAATGAAATGATCACGGCATCCGCCAATCATATTCCGTCTCGTGGCATCAGGTCCCGGAAATTTAAAAATAAGGGTACGGATAACACTTACTACTGCTTGTCCCACCAAACGCGGGTTGTAAAAAGATCAGGGCCTTGTGCTTCGATAGCGGCCGCATAATTTTCACTGTTAAGGGCCGCCTCCGACTGCGGATATGGTATACGTCTTGAGATAGTCCCTCCGGTTTCATTTCCCGGATAATTGGTCGGTACCAATACTGGATAGCCGGTACGTCGCCAATTCGCATATACTTCCATATTAACCATGAAAAGAGATGCCCACAACTGCGTATGAATCTGTTCCATTTGTTCATCAAAGGTCCCCACTACATAAGGATGCGCTGAAAGATAGCTGCTGATGGCGGCGGGTGAAATACTCATACCGCCCGGATATATTGTCTCCACTTCCATTGACGCCGTAACCGCTTTCTCATAATGTGTTTTAGCATCGCTAACGGTCTCCCATCCGCGCAGTGAAGCTTCGGCCAGGTATAATTCCACTTCGGCATAATGTTGAAAAATGGAAGGTGTCGAATTGCTGGCTATCGTATTCAGGTTGATCTCGGAATATTCGGCAAGCATATCATCGGTCCAACCCGGGATCAATGTTTTAATCGAACTATAGTCATATCCGCTGGGTAATCCTTTTTGAATTGCCGGATTCGTACTGCTGGGCAATTGGGAAGGATCAGCGTTCCCCTGCCATAATGTTATATAAAAAGGTAACCTGGGATCATTCATATCTTTTAGATATGATACAAATGTCTGTGCCATCTTTCCATAACCATGACCTTCCTCCGAAGGCGGCACCCCTTCTCCACCGCGCAACTCTACGCCATCCCAGTAATAATTCAGTTCGGTCCCATCCGTGTGATTGAGCCTGGCAATATCATCATTGCTCTCCATTACGCCGCCGGCAATGGCTTTCTTCACCCAGGTTTCGGCCATACTTATATCGACTTTTGTGAGCCGCATACCCAAACGTAACATTAATGAGTATGCGAAACGTTTCCATTTTACCGGATCACCGCCATAAATATAGTCCGCAGAACCAAATGACGGTTTCGAGGGATCCAGCGCAATAGCTGCTTCATCCAGGGTCTTTAGCATGTCCGCATAAATATCAGACTGGCGGTCATATTTAGGCTTATAAATGCCCCCGGTATAACCCTGTCCCGCTTCAAAATAAGGAACATCGCCGTACATATCGGTAACCCGATGCAGGATATAAACATGCCAGATCCTCGCGATGTTATATTGATTTACAAGATCAGGATTGTCCTTTGTCAAATCCAGTACCTGCACATTTTCCTTTAATTCCACCCCATACACAGCATTAAAAAGGCCATCGGTATAACCGGCCTTTTTAAGGTATTTATCCCCCGTCCATTGATAAGGATTCAGTGATGCAAAGAACTGCATCATCGCTCCTGCCAGTTTATCGTTTGGATACAGCGTATTGTCGTCATCACTGCCGGCCGTTTTTATGAGGTTATAGGAAAAAAGGCTGCTGATAACAGGTGTGTTGTATGAGTTCGGATTGCTGTTCATCTCTTTAAAACCCTTGTCGCAGGAACTCAGCGGCGCCAACGCAACAAGTGCAATTATGAGCATGATGCCTGTTAATTTTATTTTTATATAGTTCATGACAAATATTTTTTTAAATGATAAGAATCAGTGTGTGCAAGAAATTAAAATCTTACCATCAGATTTAAACCATAGCTGCGCACCGGCGGTACTCCAAAATTTTCAAGCCCTTGTGCATTTGAATTGGTGTAATTAGATTCCGGATCAACATTCTTCACCTGGCTGTACAATAAAAAAAGATTACGGGCAACCAGTGAAAGACTAACATACTGGAACGGAGTTTTAGCCACGATCTTATCCGGCAACGAATAACCCAGGATAAACTGACGAAACTTTATAAATCCAGCATCGGATACAAATTGATCGGTAATGGAAAACGCAATACCCTGGTAGTATTCCTGTGCATCTACTGTCGCTGCATAAGGGTTACCATCCGTATCGACGCCTTTTAATGTCACACCTGTTTCCCTTACGTTATTTGCCACTGTGCGTTTATCCAGTCCGTAGTAGGTTCCATAAGCGTTTGTAGATGTATATAGTTTGGCCCCGAATTTTCCATCGATCAGAAAGCTTAGAGAAAAATTCCGGTACGTAAATTTATTCGACAACGCCATCGTTAACGGAGGAACGCCACCGCCTAGTGAAGTAAACTCACTTTGAACAGGCTGGCCATTGTCTTTATTATAAACGATATCGCCTTTGGCATCTCGCAATTCACGGAATCCTGAAATTTGTCCAAAAGGCATTCCTTCATAGTGGTATACAAATCCATTATTTGTTCTGGCTTCCGCACCCGGTAATGCAAGACTTGTCAACCCGTCCGCGATTTTAATGACTGTATTTTTATTGTACGCCATGTTATAACTTACTTCCCAGCCGTAAGACGATGTCTTTATAGGAACACCGGTTAATAATAACTCTATTCCGCGATTACGCATTTTTCCAACATTCAGAGACACTGCCTGATAACCGGATGATACCGGAACCGATGCCTTTACGATATCATTGGTGGTTGTGCGGTCATAAACTGCGATGTCAGCTGTAATACGGCTATTGAACATGCGTAGTTCTAATCCCGCTTCAGAAGTAGTAGATGTGTACGGCTTTAAAACATTTGGAATCGTGTTGCCTGAAATATTCATTAATGGTTGTCCGAGGTGAGAAGTTGAAGGAGCTACATAAGCCAGACTTAACCCATAAGGATCTGGCGCACCGCCACCTACCTGTGCCCAGGACGTTCGTATTTTACCATAATTGATCCATGTTGGCCTGGCTTTCCACACATCGCTGAATACGAAGCTCAATCCAACGGAAGGATAAAACAGGCTGTTGCTTTCGGGCGACAGAGTAGAAAACCAGTCATTGCGACCTGTCACGCCCAGATATAAGTAGTCTTTATAACCGATATCAGCCGATATAAATAACGAGTTGATCGCTGACTCGCGGAACTCTTCGCTGAAAGTAGGTGAACTTCCATTGGTAAGAAAATATGTAAATGGCACATTAAACAGTCCGCTGGAAAAATTCTGACCGCTATACCGATTGTACATTTTGTTTCCCCCGGCTATTGCATTGAAAGAAAAATAGCCCGCCTTTTTTTCAAATCCGATAAGGCCTTCCATATTTGTTTCATAGGCTACGTTCTGATTCTTCGTCATACTGCCGGTTGGATTGTACAAGAGACCGGTTGGATCTATATCAACGGCATTAATGTTAAAATAATCGATTCCAACTCTTGCCCGGGCATATAGCCAGTCAGTAAAATTGTAGCGGGTACTGAAGGACCCGATAAACCTACGCCGCTCATCGTTATTCCTGACTTTGTTAACGGCGAAATAAGGATTCACTACAAAGACATAATCACTCCAGGGTGTTTCAAAACCCTGGCTGTCATATCCCGGGGCCAGCGTGCGAATATCTATATTGGTCGCTATGAGGCCCACCGACGCATTGGGGTTCTTGGTAAAATCTGCGATATACGTCCTGTTCTTGTTCTCTTCAATATTATACTGGGCCCGCCCTTCAAACAATAACCGCTTACCCAGTTTTGCATTGGTGTTCAGGTTAAATGTTTTTCGATTAACGCCTGAATTAGGCACAATGCCTTTATTTTCCATATTGGAAACGGAAAACCTGAAATTGACAGCCTCATTGCCACCGTGAAGCGCGATGGTATTTGAAAAGGTAGTGCCATTATCATAAAAGTTTCTGACATTTTTCTTTTGAGCACTATAGGATCTTGTAACGCCATCCGGATTCACAACAGATGATCCATCCAGTTTGGCACCCCATGATATACGACCGTTAGCAATCGCTTCGCCCTGTGAAGTGGGCTTTATTCCTCGGCTGCCGGATCCATATTCGTATTGCCAGTCAGGAATGGAAAGTGGGCTTTCCAGTGT
>Ga0105242_10002096_pt1 | contig 15702 bp, 13 predicted proteins | sample KBSM24metaG_FD_81521 | JGI IMG/M metagenome (GOLD analysis project Ga0105242, IMG submission 81521) | Miscanthus rhizosphere microbial communities from Kellogg Biological Station, Michigan, USA - KBS M2-4 metaG | ecosystem: Host-associated > Plants > Roots > Rhizosphere > Soil | place... | reverse complement strand
CTCGTACACGACTTGGGCGAACAAGATCACTTTGTCGCCATCCGAACAAGCCGCGCTCGACTCGCAACAGAAGATTCAACAGAATCAGTCGTCGCTTGCCCAGACCATGCAACAACAGGTGGCAAGGCAAATGGCGAAAGGCTTTACCCCTCCATCGATGAAGTCGTACGTAAGCGGCCTCCCATCGGTGCACAGCGACTTTGCTGTCTTCAACCCTAGTGGTGTTGGTGCGGTCAATCAAACGCAGTTCAACCCAGCAAGCTACACGAAGGCGTATCAGGGGGTGAACCAGAACTTCAACCCTGACACGAACGATTTGCAAAGCTCGGCAGGTACTGCACAGGTCAATGTTGACCCAAGCGCATACACGAGCCAAGCGGGACGCGTAAACACGAACGCGCCGCAGTTCGACCAATCGACCGCAGACGCAGGAATACAGGCAGCTTACAAGGCATCGACTGGTCTGCTTCATGACCAGTGGAGTCAAGACAACAAGAATCTGGATACGCAGCTTCGCTTACAAGGTCTGACTCCCGGCACCGAGGCATACAACAACGCGATGCAGAATCAACTGCGCGTCCAAGGTCAACAGCAAGACCAACTCGCAAATCAGGCTGTCGTCACCGGCAACCAGCTCGCCAACAACAACTATGCGTCGGCGCTTTCTGGCTATCAGGCTGGTAACGCGGCGCAGAACCAAGCGTACGCCCAAGGCTTGAGCAACTTCACAGCCGGGAACGAAGCGCTGGGCCAGCAGTTCAATCAAAGCTTGTCGAATGCCCAGCTCAACAACACAGCGGCAGGGCAGCAGTTCAGCCAAGGCCTACAAGGATTCAACGCCAACAATGCGGCTTCGAGTCAAGCCCTGCAAAACAGCTTGGCGCAGTATGCGGCGGCGTTGCAAGGTCAGAGTGCGTACAACACGGCAGCAGGTCAAGCCTACAACCAAGCACTGGGCACATACGGTGCGAATCAAACCGCACAGCAGGACTCGAACGCCGCTCAAGCGCAGGCGTACCAGCAAGCGATGCAGCAATACCAGACCGCTTACCAGAACGCATACCAGAACTACCTGCAACCGCTGAATAGCATGAACGCTGTCCTGACTGGACAACAAGTGAACATGCCGCAGATGCCAGGGTTTACGGCGGCTGGCTACACGCCGGGAGCGGACTATTCGGGCGCGGCAAGTGCGTTGGGCCAGTACAACTCGGGCGTCTATGCGCAGAACAGCGCGAACAGTAGTTCGACAATGGGCACGCTTGGCATGCTGGGTGCGGCAGCGATCATGGCGTACTGATGAAAGCATCGCAGATCATCAAGAACGCTATCGCCAACGTGCTTTCGCAAGCGCAGCCGGTTGATTTCAACAGCCGGTCTGCGTATTTGGCGAACTTGACCTTCCTGTACCACACGATGCGCGCTAGCGAAAACCTGCTTCGTGTCGCGATCGCCAACACGGAGCCGGGAAAGCTGCATGACTACTTCGTTGAGCACCTGGAAGAAGAGACAGGCCACGCTGAGTGGCTTGCAAGCGACCTGCAAACAGCAGGCATCGAGGTGGCGAGTACGCCAGTACCCAGATACGCAGTCGAGATGGTCGGCACACAGTACTACCTGATACAGCACGTTGGTTCCGCTGCATTGCTGGGCTACATGGTCTTGATGGAGTGCTTTCCGATTTCGCTTGCCGGGGTCGAAGCGCTTGAAGCTGCGCACGGCAAAGACCTGATGCGAACCATTCGCTATCACGCGGAACACGACATCGACCACGGCGCAGACCTGCTGGACATGATCGACAGCCTTACGGAGCAACAGCAGGTACTGGCTTTGGAAAGCGGCATGCAAGCAGCGAGCTACTTCACCTGTGCATTGGCGTCGTTCAAGTAAATACGAAATGAATTCTGAGGTAACAGAGAATGGCAACTAACTGGTTTAACCCCAACGACGGACAGTCCTTCGATCCGTCCACCTTCAACTACGACACAGCAGCGCAGAAGGTGCAACGTCAACGCGCTGCTGCCCAAGCCCTTCAAAGCATCGGCATGCAGAGCAACCAAGGGCAGTTCGTAAAGAGCGGTGACTTTATGGGCTATGCCGGCGGCAACACGCTGGGTTCGACTCTTGCCCGTGTTGTAGCTGCTGCCTTAGGCGGTGCGGCAAACGAAAACGCAGACAACGCACAGAAGCAGCTTGGATTGGATTCGCAGAACGCGCTTAGCTGGGCGCTCGATCCCAACAACTCACCCGCTGCGCAAAAAGCAGCGACAGCCCAAACACAACGTGAAGCAGACGCGGAGCGTCAACGCGAGATCGACCGCATGAACAACACCGTGCAAGGTGGCGATTACATCGACCCGCAAGCACAGCAGGGCCCGGCTACTGTCGAGACTTCGCCCGTGTCCGTGCCGCGTCAAAGCGACGTCAAGCCCATGCCGATGGCGTCCGCCGTCAGTAAAGCAGCCGCTAAGGCGTTGGCCGCCACGCAAGCTACGCCTACCGCCAATCTGCCAGGTCAGCCAAGCGGCCAGCCTATCCCCGTCACTGGTGGCCCACAAAGCATGGGCACAGGGGCGAACCTCAACTTGTCGGTTGTACCGACAACTAGCCTGCCAGTTGACGCCAAAGGCCCGCTTAGCGCCGATGACATTTCGTTTGCTGCCAAGATGTTAGGCGGAGCGACAACCAGCAATACGCCTGGGAAGCCCCAGAAAGCCCCGCTAGCGTACGCATCGGCTGACATGACATCTGCGTCACCCGCTGTCGTTGCGCCTGCTGGTGACGTTTCTAGTGCGTCCCAGGGGCCGCTTGTCCAGCCAATGCCGCCGCAAGCAGCGAGTCTGGAAGATCGCGCACGCGCTGTGGGTATCGATCCGACTGCACCACGTGGTCCAGGCGATCCATCCCTTGCTCAACAGGTGCAGGAAGTCGAAACGGCTACCAAGCAGATCGCAAACGGCGTGCAACCGCCGACTGATTCACGTTCGCAGGTCGATCAAGCGCGCGATCAAGGCAATGCCAACGCTTCGTATCAAGACAAGCTTGCACAGCTCCAGCAGATCGCACGTACTGGCCCGATGGGGCAGCAGCTTGCGCAGAGCATGATGCAGCAAATGTTCTCACATGCTGACCGCTACGACTTCAAGATGAACGATAACGGCGATGCCGTCGTATTCGACAAGTGGACTGGTCAAGCTGCTCCAGTGCAGGGCATGACCAACACGCTGAAAGTCGATGCAGCGGACATCGAGCGCCGCAAGCTGGTCGATCCGGCCAATGCGCAATCGGTGGCCGAGTACAACGCATGGCGTCAACAGCGCGGCATGCCACAGCTGTCGCCGCAGACTATCGCGGGCAGCAACATGGCGGCCGATGCTCGCGCAACTACAGCTAAGGGCGATGCAGACTCGATTAGCGCGATCACGCAACGTCGTGGCGAAGCATCAGCGCAAGTTGCAGACCTTGGCAAGATCAACCGCGACTTGCATACAGGTATGGTCCTCGCTAATCAAGCAGCAGGTAAGTGGGCTGGTATCGGTGGCTCGATAGCACAGTGGTTCGGTGGCGGTGCGGATCAGCAGATGCTTAACCGCATCCTGAACGACAGCACGCTTATGAGCATCATGCAGGACAAAGGCGGCACCGGCTCCGCGGGTGTTGGACTGATGAAGGCGTATCAGGATCACGGCATGAAAGCGACCATGACGCCCGAAGCCTTGCAACAAGGTCTGCAACAGATTCAGCAAGCCATTCAGGAACGCATAGCAGCAAAGCAAGCGGAAGTGCAGGCACACGACTTCGCACTTGGCAAGCTGGGCTATCAGCCGCAACAAACACAACAAACTGGTATGGGTACGCCGCCAAGTGGCCGTGCTCCAGGCAACTACAGCTTTTAAACATGGCCGACATCTACGAATTCATCAACCAGTACATGCCAGCAGCTATGAAAGCTGGTGCGCAGTTGGGCACTGACCCTGCCCACGTACTCGGTCAATGGGGTCTCGAAACTGGCTGGGGTCGAAGCATCATCCCCGGCACAAATAACCTGGGTAACGTCAAGGCCGTGAACGGTCAGGCCGGAACAGCAGCACGAGACAACCAGCTTGGTACAGTCGATAAGTACGCCAACTACGATGTTCCCGAAGCTTCGGCGCAAGCCTACGCTGATCTGCTCGCACGTCGCTATCAAGGCGTTCAGCAAAGCGGTGGCAACACGGACCAGTTCATCGGTTCCGTTGTCAATGGCGGCTACGCGGAGGACAAGCACTACGGCCAAAAGCTGAATGGCGCGATTGCGGCAGTTCGTGCGACTGGCGCTGTTCCTTCGCTTGCCGACATGAAGAACCAGCTTGCGCAGGAAGTCGCGCAGGACTATGCACGCGGTGTCCCGTCTTCGCAAATCGTCGCCGGTCTGTTGAACAGTAACCTTGCCGGTTCAGACGTTCGTCAAGCGCTGGCACAAGGCAAGACGGCTGATCGAATCATCGAGGTAATTGGTGGTCAGCCGCTTGCGCACTTCAAAGCGACCGATCCCGGCGAACACGTCAAGCAGCAAGGCTTTGTCACGCACGTGGTACAGGGCGCAGGCAATGCAGTCGGCGACCTTGTGAACGGCGCACGGCAGTTGGGCGACCGCGTTACAGGTGACGACGCAGCTTTGAAAGCGCGTCAGGCAGAACAGGCAGCAAGCGAAGCCGATCCAGCTCGCCAAGCGCTTCAACAAACGGTAGGCGGCAAACTTGGTAACATCGGCGTCAAGGCGCTGCCGTACATCGCTGCTGGCGCAGTCGCACCGGAAGGCTTACTTCCTGCTGTACTGGCAAACGGTGGCGTAGGTGCTGCGTCTGGTGCGTTGACACCGACTACTGGCGACGGTCAATTCTGGCACAACGTAGGCAGTGAAGCCGCGCTTGGTGCTGTCGGTGGCGGTGCTGGTTACGCAGTAGGGAAGGGCTTGTCCGCTGCCGCATCAAAGGTGCTTGGTGGTGATGCAGCAGCTACCGCTAGGCTTACAGCAGCACAGCAAGCAGGTCTTCCCGCTGATGTCGCAAGCGTCAGCGGTCCCAACGGTTTTTGGCGCAGCGTTGCTGACTCTATGCCTTCTAATGGCAATGTGGCGGGTTCTCAAGCTGCTGCTGATAGGGCGGTAGCCGGTAAGTTAGCGGAAGGGCTCGGCCTGAAAGGCTACGAAGGCCCAATCGACACCAACATGTTGAACACAGCGCGCCCAGGTATCAAGCAAGCGCTCGATGACGCGACGAATGTTCAAGTGCTTTTGCCGCAGGCTTTGAAGGGCGATCTACAAGCTATCGTGCAGCGCGGCGCCAATCCGCTTACCGATGGCATCGCGAACAACAGCACGGTTCACGCGGCGATCAACAACCTGAACAAAGCCGTCGATGCTGGCGTGCCGGTAGCCGGTTCGTACCTGCAAGGCCTGGCTAGCGAGTTGAAAGGGCTGTTGTACAACCAGGGCACATCGCACGGTGAAAAGCAGCTTGCCGCCGACGTGATCGACAAGATCAACGGTTCACTGACCAGCAACATGACACCGCAGCAGCGCGCAGCCTTCCAGGCCGCAAACGACAACTACCGCAACCTGCTGGCAGTGCAGAAGATGGTCAAGGCCAGCAACGACACAGGCGTCGTGACTCCGCGTCAAATGCTGCAAGCCGCGAAGACAGGCTCGTTCAGCAATTCGTTTTTGAAGGGTGACGCGCCTTATCAAGACCTCGCTGGCGTGGCATCTGACCTGTACGGACCATCAGCAGGCAAGGGCTTAGGTTCGGTGATCGGTAAGGCAGTTGGCAATACGGGAGATCACAGTTTGATGGCAGCGGCCGTGCTGGAACCTACGACTGGCGTGCCGCTGTACTTGGCGAAGAAAGCCGCTAATGTCCTGATGGGCAAGCTCGCCACTTCCACGAATCCGACAGTCGTTCGTCTACTGACTGGCGCAGGCGGTAAACCTGTTGACCCAGCTCTTGCAAGCGCGATTGCGCGCGCATTAGGTGCAGGCTCGGCAGCAGGAACGGGCTCGCTTAGCGATTAAGGAGCCCCTTACGTTTTGCTACGCGGACAATTCAACTACTGACAGCGTAGCAGCTCAGCGCCGGAAAGGAATTTTATCGAATGCCAGCCCGCCGTGTAAGTGTCTAGACCAGTTTGACGCACCGTACCATACTGCGCCAGCCGTTTTAATCGTTCAGCTTTCGAAAGGTTAGGCTCGCAATGGTCCTGCATCGGCTTCGCTGGCGACACTTGTGATAACGGCGGCGCTTCCTCGGACACTAACGCCCAAAGCACTTGCATGCTGCCAAGTTGTTGATACCGATCCGCAGTCATTGGCTCCTTGAATTGATAGCTCAATCCTGCTTTTTGACCTTGCTCATCAACGTTCGTAGTGAATTCTGAGAGTTGTACAGGTTTCGAGATGATCTTAAAACCATCTTTGTCCAGGAACTCAAAAGTCAAGGACGCGTTCGCGTTTGCTGGATTTAACAAGTACTTAGGATACCCAAGAACCTTTATCGAAACCAGCATGTTTCCGTCTAAGAACTTTGTCCTTGCATTTGGATTAAGTTCGAGCGATTTCGGTAAATCAGAATGCCAGGATCGCGTTTGTTCCAAAGGTTTCAGCTGATGCTTGGCATAGGCGTCTTTTGCAGCTGAGTAGGCAGCGATAACGATCGTTAAACCCACCAACGCTACGAAGATCGAAACCGCTATCCGAAGCGATCCTTTCAAGAATGCTTTCATAACCTGTCCGTGTTAGAGAAACGCTGAGGATCTGGCGCTGGAACTCGTCGTTTGAACGAGTGGCTTGGGCAACTTTGCTTGCCGTTAAGCCACTAGTTTAGATCCGAAGTTGCTGTTATAGCAAGCGCTGACTGGTGAATAAATAGTGGATCAAGCCCATAACAATAAGAAGAGGCGATCCACATGTCTTACAACGGTTCCGGTACCTACGTGCCACCAGCAGGCCAGCCCGTCGCAACTGGCACTGTCATCCAGTCGGCGACGTTCAACACGTTAGTTACCGACATCGGCAACACATTCAACAACGTGTTGCCACGCGACGGTCAAGCTCCAATGCAAGGCCAACTCAAGCTGATTGATGGCACAAGTAGCGTGCCCAGTATCGCATTTAATAGCGACGCATCGACAGGGATTTTCCGTCCCACCTCGGGCAATCTGGCGCTCACCGTAAGCGGCGTCGAAACCTTGCGCATCAACAGTGCTGGTCGTGTCCTTGTTGGTACGACCGTTGATGACGGTGCAAACAAACTTCAGATCAACGGGCCAGTCAAGATCGCTGGCGCGTTGACGATCACCGGAGCATTAACCGCTGCTTTGTTTAGCGGCCCTTTGACCGGTAACGTAACCGGCAATGTGAGCGGAACAGCGGCCAATGTGACGGGCACCGTGGCCGTTACAAACGGCGGTACTGGTGCAACGACAGCTCCTGCTGCATTGATCAACTTGGGCGCGGCACCCATTGCAAACCCAACGTTCACGGGTACTGTTGGTGGTATCACGGCAGCAATGGTCGGCTTTACCCAGACCGGCACTGGCGCAGTCGCGCGCACCGTACAGGCCAAGCTAGGCGAGGCCATTAGCGTGCAGGACTTCGGCGCGGTTGGCGACGGTGTGACCGACAACACGGCTGCGTTCACGGCCTTCCTAACTTACCTGAAAACGCACGGCGGCAAGGGCATCGTCCCGGCTGGCACCTACAACATCAGCTACATCGACATCGACCTGAGCGGCAACCTTCCGTTCGAGGTAATTGGCGACGGCATCGGTAAAACTGTGCTGCACTGCACGGCGCCTACCTACAATTTCCTGACATTCTCAAATTGCAGCAAAGTCGCGGTTCGACGCCTTACGATTGACAACGGGTTTCAGGTCGGCCAGTCGCAATCGAATGGTGGTTCGCTGATTTATGTCAACGCGAACGATTGTGTGACGGAAGAGGTCGCGGCAATCAACGTGGTGCGCGTGGCCTTCATGTCCTACAACGATCACCAGACGACGCTATCCAACGTCTACAGCGGCATGGTCTACAACCGCTGCTACGTAGACGGTGGCGCGGCCTTTATCGACGGGCAGTACCCGTCCGCCTACATCATCGCTGACGCTAACAACAGCCGGATCGAGAACGGTTACATCAAGAACATCGGTCTGTACGGCTACGAGTTCAAAAACGATTGCAGCAACTGCTTGATTGCCAATTGCATTGCCGAAGATGCTTTCAATGCCGTGTATTTTGGCGGCGATGGCGCCCATACTGAACTTGGGTACGTGAAGCGATCCAAGGTAGAGAACATCATTATCAACCGGTCGTCGAACCCGCTGTTCATCGGACAAGCCTCGTACAACACCTTCAACAACATCACAATCGACAACACTGGTCACACTGGACAGATTTACACCGTTGGCATGCGTAATAACTCGAACTACAACGAGTTTAGGGGCATTGTCAGCATTAACCGTGGGGCCGCCCGGTTATTTGACTTCCGTACAACGGCAAATAACAACATTCTCGAATTCTCCAACATTGCAGATGGCGGAACAAATACCATTGCCGGTTTGTTCGACAATACCTGTTCCAGCAATCAAGTCATCTTTGGGAATAGGGATGGAGCTTATACCCTTATTCCTTCGGTTGTGTATAACAACACAGTGATCGATAAGTACGCCAATTCCGAAGTGCTCAATACCTCTTTCTCTGCGTTGAAGAAAATCAAGCTGGGAGACGTTGGAACAGACTCCTTGTTCAGCACGTCTAAGGGATTAGCCGTGCTTGGTGATACTGCCGATCTTTTCATGCAGACGAAGCAGGATTTTCACTACAAGTATGTAGGCAATTTCACGAAGCCAGACATCTTTATTGACCGCTACCAGCTCTCTATTGGCGAGCGCCGATGGTATGAAACGGTCAGCGGTACTACGACCTTCACGTCTTTGGACACAACAGCATTTTTCCCTGGCGCAGACGGTGGCAAAGCTTTGGGTAAATCCGGTTTCCGCTGGGGTTCTGGTCACATCCAGAAGCTTTACCTCTACCCAGCGTCGTCCGATGTCCCAACGGTCAACGGTCAGCTGTCGGTCGAGGCGACTAGCAATACGCAGCTGACATTCCGGTTCAAGGGATCGGACGGCACCATCCGAAGCGCAACTCTCACTTTGGCATAACGACTCGCGCCGACTGCTTCAACGGCGCGGTAGCCACAGCTATTCACAGCACATAAAAAATGATGAACTTCTTCAAACACATGATAACCGGCGCGGACAATCAAACTGTCGATGTCGCACGCGTACTCTGGATCGTAGGCGTGCTTGCATTCCTGTGCTTCGCAGGCTACGAAGTCTACAAGTCCGGTCACTTCAACATGACAGACTTTGCGCTTGCCTATAGCGGCTTGCTAACAGCTGGTGCAGCGGGCGTGAAGATCAAGGAGAGCAGCGAGCCAGCGGCTAAGTGAACGGAAGCTAACTTATTGTTGAGACGGTCGGGCGGTCAATGCGGTTAGGCACTGCGGCCTTAGCAAAGGTCAATCAAGGCTTCTTTTGCGAATCTTGCGCCCGAATTTTATCCAACCTTTGATTAAACAGTCGATCTTTCTCATGCTGATCCCAAAGTGGGCCAATAGTGGTGTACATTGTAAAAGCGCCTGTGCCAATAAGAATGCCTGAAGACAACTTCTGCATACCTTCACTAGTCCAAATTTTATGAATCTTTGGTGCGAGTTTTTCTGCCTTCTCCTTAGAGAAGAGGGAAATTCGCAGATACTTTTGGACATCCTCCTCGGTTGTTTCGCGAGTAGACTTCGCGAGCTTCCAAGCGCTGCCAACTTGTACTACGTCTTGCACTAGCTTCTTCATTGGCTGTTCCGGTTGAGAAAGTTGGAAGAAGCAGTTGGTTGATTGTGCGACGGAAACATTCTGTGGGGCCGTATCCTTTACACCTGGGCACGTAGCCGGTACCCATTCTTTTTCCTGCGACTGAGCAGCCGACGGACTGCACACGCATAGGGCAGCGCCAAGATAAGTGAGGTATAACCTGGCAAAGCCCATAACGTTAGTCATTTTCACTTTTACCCTCCGATTGCATTCATAGTTCAGTACTTACTAACATTTTAGAAAGTAATGCCACATTCGTGCGATACTAACCTTCCAGAAAGTAGTCCCAGTTCCTGTATACTGCATGAATGAAATGCAAACGAACTTCTGACGGCCGTAAGCTCGATCACCACACGCTTCAGGTGCTGCGCCAGCAAGCAGTAAAGGCTGTGGGGGAAGGCCAAGCCGTAGCGGACGTGGCCAACTCAAGCTGTTCTTCCTGCCGCCTTACTCGCCGCATTTGAATCCCGACGAACAAGTCTGGGCGCACGTCAAGCGCCAGGTAAGCCGCCGCCTCGTGCAAAACAGTGACGACATGAAGAAGCTCGCGCTCGGCGCACTGCGCCGCATGCAAAAGCTCCCGGAACTGGTCAAGTCGTTCTTCCGCCAACCGGAGTGCCAATACGCGGCAGAATGACTTTACTTTCTAAAAAGTTAGTATCAGGTCTCAACAGGAAACGCTGTAGCTCACAACCGTCAGCTGTTCACACTAGGCTGTTGGAAGGGATTTTTCAAGCTACCTCTCGACAGCACTCTGCTAGCTATCAACGCGGCATTGGTAAATAGATGAACGGCCCGCTAGAAGGCCGGGGAGACATAAAATGATTAGCTTCTACAAAGACGATTCCGGTGTGGTCATGTACAAGGACGACACCTACCTGGACACTGACAAGTTCGTGATCGAGCACCCAGCTACCGACGATGATGTGGCTGCCCACCCAGACGAACACGCGGCATTCCTGGCTGCTACCACACCGGCAGTAGCTGAGCCCGTAGTAGTTGACCCCACACCAGCAGGTACTGAATGAGTAGCGAAGCTGTAGCGGCACTGAAGGGCGCTGGTGACGTGGCTGCTGCAAGCGTTACCGTACTGACTGTCTTGAAAGTCTTGCCAGCCATTGCAGCCGCGTTTGCAATCGTCTGGTATGCGGTTAGCCTGTACGAGAAGGTCACAGGCAAGCAGTTCAGCGAATCTCGATTAGCGTTGTGGTTGACGCGCTGAACCAACAAATGGCCCCTTGGGGCCATTTGTTAGCGAACGGTATGATCCCAGTAAGACGTTCCCAGGTCCTTCGGATCAAAAGCCGTGTCGTCGATACCACCAGCAGCATGCGTTTCGTCCTTGATGAACTGCTTATGCATCGCGACTAACTGGTCGTTAGCTATCGGGTCGTTCTCGAACTGGGCCAACACATCAACTACGACCTGTTCGTAAGTCCGTCGTGGATAAACATACCGGCCTGGCAGTGTCCATACGTCAGCAGGCGCATTAAAGTCTGCACCTTCGATGAAGCCAGCTAAGTCAGGAAATTCATCTAGCCGTTCCTCCAGCTCTTCCATGGCCTTTTCCGCATAATTGTCAGCCGAGCCAGTCCCTCTCGCGTCGAGTGCCATAGCGATTCGACGTAGCTTAACGTACTCTTTGAGTTCTTCTGGCCAAGGTACAGGCTTACGGTTCTCTAGCTCGTGCTTCCACTCTTTTTCGATTTCAGCTTGCACAACGGGTGCCGCCCGTAAGGACGGCACCACGAAATGCAAGCTTACGGCTTTTTTGGCGTGGACTGCTGCGATGCGTAGACGCGGCGGTACTTACCCTTCTGGCGTGCTGGCAAGCGCTCGTAGCTTTGCGGGTCTTTGGCCGTTACGCCTTTAGCCTTGGGGTTCAGTACCCACAGGTACTTGTTTGTGCCCGTCGACTTACTAGCCTTGGAGGGGCTAGCTGCGTTCGAGCTAGCAGCTTCACGTTCGTTGTACAAGCGTGCTACGTCTTTCGGCGTCAAAGTACGGTTGGCGAGGCCTTCGAAGAGTTCCTTGTCGAATGCTTCGTCAGCAACAGCTTTTTCGAGTTGCGACTGGTGTTTGAAGCACTCGTCAGCGAGTGCGGCGAAGTATCCACCGCACTCGGCATACAGTGCTTGCTTGTCGCGCGCTTCCGGCAACATGCCAACAGCTTGTGCCAAGTCCTGTATCGGGACGGCGAACAAACCTTCTACCAGTTCGGAAGCGATGAACGGCTGGGGATCGTTGCTTGCATCGTTCGCAGCCGGCATGCTGGTCGATTCAACGCGGTTAGCGTTGAGCGCAGCGAGCATTTGCTGTGCTGTCATGCCGAATTTCGGGCGCAGGACTTTCGGGTTGTTAGCATTTGCTGCTTGTTTAGTTGCGTTTTGCATAAGTCTCTTTCAAAAAGGATGTTCGTTAAAGTTTGCTTTTCATCGTTTGCGCAATCGATGAGTAATACTTTAACGAACACGGACAATGCAAACTACCCAGCTAACCCCCTATCTACAAAGATTTTCTTTTGAACTCGATGTCCGCTATTTGCTCTTCGATCCAGTCAAGTGGCTCGTGTGTCCTGAAGCTGTATTCGATCCGGTCCGCTTCGGCCTTCACCAACGGCACCAGCCCTCGAAGTGCAGCAGCTAAGGTTGGGTAATTGCCCTCGATGGCCTTTTGCCGCGTGAAGTCTCTCAACGGCTGCTTCTTGTCTTCTTTGGTTGCAACTCCCTTCAGTCCGTTCCTTCTGTGAAGTTCACGAGCCATCGGCTCTGCGTAGAAGGTTGCCTCGTACTTGCCAAGGTTATACATGGCATCAGCAAAATGACACCACGCCTCACTAGTGTTGCCTTGCTGATCAGCTCTAACGGCTTCAACAATCGATTCCGTAGACGCAATAAGGAAAGCCATGCAACTGCTGTACGGTGCGGGAAGGTCACGCGACTTCAACTTATCTATAGCGTCCGTGTCACCAGCCAAGATGGGCGCAAGCACTTCTCTACCGTACGCTTCAGGGTCTCGTTCGTCTCGAACTACTAAGCCATAGCTGATAGCTAGCCGCTTGATGATCGGACCATACGCTTCGCCAGCTCTTTGCACTTTCACGGTGAACTCCGAAACGCCTGGGATTGCTGTTGCTTCCCTCTTCAAGCGTTCCTTTCCTCCGAACATCTTAAACAGTTCCTTACTGACAGCTTGTACCTCTTCAGCTGACGGAGCGCAGGGCGACATGTCGGGGTCGTAGTCCATTTTATCGGTCATGATGTTTCCTACTGGAGAATGGCAACTGATGGGCTTATGCAGCTAGAGTGCAGGCATAGCGGCGGATTATAAGGCATCAGATCACACGCCACGACTCACTTTCACGGGGAAGGCACCAGCCGCTGACGCGAGTCATCTGGAACCGGAGCGTAGCGACCGCAGCCAAGTACCAACCAATCTGGTTTTCTGCCAGAAGACGGCTTTGTCAAAAGCGGCGATGCGCGTAAGCAAGCCTGAGCTTGCGAAGGCTGCGAGCGCGGAGCCCAACGACACCTGAGCGTTAGCGAAGGTGTCGTTGCTGAGGTCACGAAGCAAAAGCAATCTGGCTGACTGCCCCAGAAGTCATAGAATGAGCATTGCCTTTTACGTCCGACAAGATGACTACCGGTGGATTGTGGGAGAGGGGACTGTGTACTGTACATCTAAGACCTGCTGCTTACGCATCAGGTGCATTGCTTGTTTATCTGCGCTGTTTGCATCGCTGCGCTCCGCAAAGCAACGCAACAAAACAAGCAATGCGTTATGGGCTACAAATAATGGAATCTAAGAAGTGAAGAAGTCGTAAACTCCTCTAGAGAGTTTCGACCATGTAGCTATCTCAAACGCACTCCTCTACTATCGCCATTCCCAGTGTTGCAACTGGTTCTGATTGCGCTACGTTTTTTCATCACCCTGTTCGTTGCCTACTTGGAGCGGATTGCGCTGTTTGTTGTTCACTGAGCGCGTAGTTCTCAGTGCAAACTTTGGAACTTACGTTCCTGGCCTCTTTACGTTGACTTGCAAGGGCTACTAACCCGTTTTCAACATCCCTGCCAGATAGCGGTCATTTTAAGACTGCGGAAAAAGCGAAGACCTCAGAAGGAGCAAGCTTCTGAGGTCTTCTGTTCGGCTGACCAACCTATGCGGTCAACCCAACTTGTGATCTGTACGTCAAACGATCTTGCTCATCGCCTTCACATCTATTTAGCAAACCAGTCTGGGTTCGTCGCACAAAATTGTCAATAAATCACTTTGTTGACTGCTGGACAAAGTACTTTTCCTTACGTACCATGAGGTTTTTCTGATAGTTGCGAGGAAACATGGACGACCTAGTAACAACGATAAAGGCTCAGTTGTATGAGCGAGTGTCAAGTCCACTGACTGTATCGTTTGTCCTGTCGTGGTGTGTCTGGAACTTTAGACTGATTGCTGTTCTGTTGTCCAGCATTGATCCCGCGGTCAAGTTTCGCATGATCGATACTGTGCTTTACCCAGATGTTTGGACGCTTTGGCTTCATCGTTTAATTGGGCCTTTGGTGACTTGTCTTTTGTATGTTTTTGTTTATCCGTATCCTGAACGCTGGGCGTTCTCATGGGCTAAAAAGAAGCAGCGTGACTTGAAGACCATTCAGGCATCGCTAGATAGCGATGTACCGCTTACGCCAGAACAATCGCGCGAACTTCGACTGAAATGTAAAAAGGCAGTAGAAGAAACACAGTCCCTCATCAAGGAACATCAAGACAAGGTGTTGGTGTTGACAAATGAGATAGCGAATTTGAAAGGCGAGATTTTTAATAAAGATAATGAAATAGATCAGTTGGCGAAGCGCGCTGGGAAAATTTCTCTTTCTAATACGCACGCCTCGATTCTTCGGGTTTTGAAAATCGAGTCGATGAAATGGGATGAGTTAAAGGTTCAAAGTGGCATCAACAGCATTATTGCAGATGATACGGTAAATGATCTTGCTGGTTTGGGGTGCATTCGACCTTTTGATTGTCACACTACTGGCGGTACAGTTAGAGCATGGGCCATCACGCAGTTGGGATTGCAAGCTTTATCTCGTAAGGACGAGGAAACAGGCTCGGAAGAAATGACGCTCTCTCGTCCAACACTGCGAGGGGCGTGAATGAGCGTCAACGTAAAGCAAAGGCCACTAACTTCCGAAGTTAGTGGCCTTTGCACTTTTTGGAGGGATTTTCATGCGTCGTAGGCCAATGACGACCTACACATCTATTTAGCTGCCATCGAACACAGCCACCGCATGCTCCGCAACCTCGTTAGGCATTGCATGCAAGTACACAAGGGTGCTGTTGATGTTCTTGTGCCCCAAGAACTGCTGCACCTTCCGGATGTCCATACCTGCTCGCAGAAGACGTGTAGCAGCAGAGTGACGGAACGTGTGGCTGGTGACCTTGCCGGCATCAAAGTTGAGGCCTGCACGCTTCGCTGTCGCGATCACCCAGCGACCGCTATTCTTGGGCTTGTTGTGTTTAGCCGAGAACACCCAGTTGTCGGTCTTACTCTTGTACCGACGCTCCATAACAGCACGTAGCGCCTTAGTCATCAGTAGCAACGTGTCGTTGCTGTTCTTGAGGCGACGAACAAGGATAGTGTTGTTCGCAAAGTGAATGTCCGACCATCGCAAATTATGGGCCTCGTTGATACGTGCTCCCAGGTGCAGCAAGCAGATCAGCACGTCTTGGTTGTCTTGCCGCTGCGCATCGGTTTCGAGCGTCTTGCCCGGATACTTGGCGTCTGGGCTAGTGGCCGCAAGCATT
>Ga0105242_10002095_pt1 | contig 15706 bp, 11 predicted proteins | sample KBSM24metaG_FD_81521 | JGI IMG/M metagenome (GOLD analysis project Ga0105242, IMG submission 81521) | Miscanthus rhizosphere microbial communities from Kellogg Biological Station, Michigan, USA - KBS M2-4 metaG | ecosystem: Host-associated > Plants > Roots > Rhizosphere > Soil | place... | reverse complement strand
GGAGATTCAGGCGGAGTCGGGCGAAAGCGTCGACCTTTCCGGAGAATGGCGGGACGTCGGGCACGTCCCGCAGATTGTCCTGCCGCGAGCGCTGCCGCTCGGCTACCACCGCGTCCGCCTGGTCGTCGACGAGTCAATCGATGAGCAAACGCTCATACTCGTGCCGGCCCGGTGCCTGACGCCGGCCGACCTGCTGGGCGAGCATCCGCGGACGTTCGGCGTGACGGCGAATCTGTATACGATCCAAAGCGGGACGAACTGGGGCGTGGGCGATTTCACCGACCTCGGCGAGCTCGCGGCGTGGGCGGGCGACAACGGCGCCGACTTCGTCGGCGTGAACCCGCTGCACGCGCTGCTCAACCGCGGTCATGACATCAGCCCATACGGTCCACTCACGCGTCTCTTCCGAAATCCGATCTACATCGACGTCGCGCACGTTCCCGAGCTGGGATACACTCCCGAGCTGTGCGAGCGGATCGGGTCGCCGGAGTTTCTGTCGGGGCTCGAGCCGCTTCGCGAATCCAACGCGGTGCGTTACGAACAGGTGATGGCGGTGAAAGGGATCGCGCTCGACGCGTTGCATCGGGTGTTCGTCGACCAGGTCCGTGGTGATCGCGATCCGCGCGGACGTGCCTACGAGCGCTACGTCGCGGAACAGGGCACGTCGCTCGATCGTTTCGCGCTCTGGATGACGATCATGGAACAGCAGGCGACGAGCGATTGGCGCCGATGGCCGGCTGCGCTTCGCTCGCCGAGTGATCGTGCTGTCGAGGAGTTCGGTCGAGCGCACGCCGCGCGCGTCGAGTTTCACAAGTGGGTGCAGTTCGAGGCCGATCGGCAGCTCGCCGACGCCGCGGAGCGCGCGCGCGATGCCGGAATGCGGATCGGGCTGTATCAGGATCTGGCGATCGGCGTGTCGCCGGGCGGCGCCGACACGTGGAGCTTTCCCGACTTGTTCGCGCACGGCGCGGCGATCGGCGCACCGCCAGATCCGTATGCCGCTATGGGACAAAACTGGGGACTTCCGCCGATCGACCCGCGAGGGCTCGCCAACAGCGGCTATCGCTATTTCGTCGATACGCTGCGCGGCGCATTCCGCGATGCGGGCGCGCTGCGGATCGATCACGTCCTCGGTTTCTTCCGCATGTTCTGGATCCCCGAGGGTGGCACGGCCGCCGACGGCGCCTACGTGCGCTACCCGGCTGAGGACATGCTTGGTATTCTTGCGCTGGAGAGTCACCGCCACCGCGCCGTGGTCGTGGGCGAGGACCTCGGCACGGTGCCCGACGAGGTTGGGCCGGCGCTCGCGCGGTGGGGTGTGCTGTCGTCGAAGGTGCTCATCTTCGAGCGAGAACGGGATGGACGGTTCAGGAGCCCGGCCGTCTATCCGTCGCTCTCACTGGCCACGGCGAACACGCACGACATGTCTCCGCTCGCAGGATATTGGGACGGGCGCGACATCGACACGCGCGTCAGTGTTGGTCTGTTGGCCGAGGACGAAGCCGAACGAGCGCGTGGCGAGCGGGAACGCGATCGACTCGCGCTGCTCGAGCGGTTGGCCGAAGACGACGTCCTGCCATTCCCGATCGCGCCGGCGGCGCCGGCCGATTTGCGCGGCGCCGTGCACGAGCTGCTTTGCCGATCGCCGGCGCAACTCGTCGGATTCTCGCTGGACGATCTCGCCGGCGAGCACGACGCGGTGAACGTCCCGGGCGTCGGGCCGGAGACGCATCCCAGCTGGACGCGCAAGATGCGACAGCCGCTCGAGGTCATCATGATGAGCGATGACGCGCGCGCGTCGCTGAGCTGCTACGGGCGGCAACGCGCTCCCGACGCCGGCATCACGAGCGACTGACAGTGCCGGAGGCCGACTCGCGCCGACGGCGGCGTGCACCGCTGACGGCGACCTATCGCTTGCAATTGAATGCGGGCTTCCGGCTGCGCGATGCGGGCGCGCGGGTCGAGTACTTCTCGCGGCTCGGCGTCTCACATCTCTATCTATCGCCGATCCTCGCCGCGCGGGGCGGCAGCATGCATGGGTACGATGTCGTCGATCCTCGCCGGATCAATCCGGAGCTGGGCTCTCGCGACGATCTGGATGCGCTGGCAGCCGCGCTACACTCGCGCGACATGGGGCTGATCGTCGATATCGTGCCGAATCACATGGCCATCGGGTCGGAGAATCCGTACTGGACCGACGTGCTGACGCACGGCGAGCGATCCAAATTCGCCAGTTGGTTCGATGTCGATTGGCCCTCGGGCGGCCCACGCCGACAGGTCGTCCTTCCCGTCCTCGACGAGGGACTCGATCGAACGCTGGAGCGGGGTGAGCTGTCGGTTCAAATCGCGGATGACGGCGACCTGCGCCTCGCCTATCGTGGCCATCGCTTCCCGATCGATCCGGCCTCGCTGCCGCCGGAGCTTCAACTGACGACGATCGACGCCGAGGAAACCGGCGAGCTGGTAAAGCTCTACTCCGGAACTGCCGGCCGTGAACGCCTTCGCGCGCTGCTCGCGGTCCAGCACTACCGGCTGGTGTCGTGGCGCCGTGACATACGGGAGATCAACTACCGTCGCTTTTTCGACGTGAACGACCTGGTGGGGGTTCGCGTCGAAGACGAACGGGTCTTTCGTGAGACGCATGCGCTGATCCTCGAACTGGTCGCGGCCGGCGTAATCGACGGACTCCGCGTGGACCACGTCGATGGGCTCGCCGATCCCAAGGCGTATCTCGAGCGACTTCGGTCGGCGGTCGGCCCCGACATTCCGATCGTCGTCGAAAAAATCCTCTCGTTCGGCGAGACGCTTCCCGCCGACTGGCCGGTGCAGGGGACGACCGGATATGAGTTCTTGAATGCACTGGAGGACGTGTTCGTCGATCCAGCGGGGTACCAGTCGATCGAAGCGACATACCGCGCGACGCGTCGGCTGGGCAAGACGACCTTCCGCGACATCGCCCGGGCCGGCAAATCCGCGGTGCTGGAGAATTCGTTGCGGCCGGACGTCGACCGCGTCGCGTTCCTCGCCAACATCATCGCGACGCGAGCCGGCAACGCGTGGACCGCCGCCCGGGTCGCCGACGCAATCATAGCCTTCGTCGTCGCGCTGCCCGTGTATCGCACGTACGCCAACGGCCGGGATCCGATCAGTGACGCTGATCGCCGAGTCGTCGATCGCGCGGCGGCCGAGGCACGTTCGCACACGGAGCCGGAGATCGTCGACTACGTTGCCTCGCTCGTTCGCGGCGAATCAGGCGAGGACGAGCTGCGCGCGCAGTTCGTCGCACGACTCCAGCAGCTGAGCGGACCGGCCGCGGCAAAGGGCGTGGAAGACACCGCGCTGTATCGCTACGTGCCGCTGCTCTCGCGCAACGAAGTCGGCGCTGCGCCGGACCATCCACTGGCCGAGGCCGTCCGGCGATTCCATGACACGAACGTCGAACGACGATGCCACTGGCCGGCGAGCCTTCTCTGCACGAACACGCACGATACGAAACGGAGCGCCGACGTTCGCGCGCGTCTGGACGCGTTGAGCGAAGTGCCGCACGACTGGCATCGAGTCGTCCGGCGCTGGCGCCGCCTGAACGCGAAGCATCGCCGCACCGTCCGTGGTCGCGTCGCGCCCGATGCGAACACCGAGTACGTGTTCTATCAGACCCTCGTCGCGATCTGGCCGGCTCAACGCCCGGGACGGCGGGTAGACGATCTACCCGATCGCACATGGCGCGACGCGGCACGCGAGCGACTCGTCCGCTACATGCTCAAGGCGGCGCGCGAGGCGAAGCTTCGCACATCATGGACCGATCCCGACTCGGCTTACGAGACGGCGCTCACGTCGTTCGTGCGCGAGACGCTCGAGCCGTCGGAGGACGCGCCGTTTCTGTTCGACGTTGCGCGGCTCGTGTCACGTGTCGCGGCGAAGGGGTTCGCGAACAGCCTCGCCCGCATCGTCATCCATCTCACCGCACCGGGGACGCCCGATCTGTATCAGGGCGACGAGCTCTGGAACTTCACCCTTGTCGACCCGGATAATCGTGCGCAGATCGACTACGATGCGCGGACCGGAACGCTCGACCGCCTGGCGGATACCGCGCGAAGATTGAGCGCCGGCGGGGCCGAGGTGGGGGGCGAGGCGATCGACATCACCGACAGTGGCATCAAGCTGCTCATCACCCAGCGGCTCTTCAGCGCTCGGCGCTCGACTGCTGAATTGTTCACGACCGGGCGATACGAACCGCTCACTGTAGTCGGCGATCGTGCGGAACACGTCATCGCGTTCGCGAGGATTGGCGGCGAGAAGGCGGCTCTCACCGTTGCGTCTCGCCTAACCGGTGAGGTCGAGGCCGGCACCGACGAAGCGAACGATTGGTGGGGCAGCACCGCGATCTATCTTCCCGAGCCGCTGAGCGGTCGTTCGTGGCGCGCCGTAGTCACGGGAAAGGACGTGACCGGTCGTGATGAGTTACTGGTAGCCGACCTGTTGCGTCCGCTCCCGGTAGCCGTGCTCATGAGCTAGCCTACAGACGCAGAAGTTTGGCACGAAAAAATCAGAGCATTTCGTTTTTGTGATCTGAGAGGCGTGATGAACGGTTCCGCTAAAACCACCGTCGCTTACTTCTCCATGGAGATCGCGCTCGATACGGCGATCCCCACCTATAGCGGCGGACTTGGGGTTCTGGCGGGCGACACGCTGCGCTCGGCGGCAGATCTGGCGCTGCCGCTCGTAGGCATCAGTCTGCTGCATCGGAAGGGCTATTTCGAGCAGCACCTGGACACATCGGGCAATCAGAGCGAGCTGCCGGTGCAATGGAATCCGGAGCAGGTGCTCGAGCCCGTCGACGTCACGGCGTCCGTGCAAATCGAGGGTCGCACCGTTCGCCTTCGCGCCTGGAAGTATGCAGTTCGTGGCGTGAGTGGACATGAGATCCCCGTCTACCTCCTCGACACCCAGCTTCCCGAAAACGACGAACGCGACCGCCGGCTCACGGACTCGCTCTACGGCGGCGACAGCCGCTATCGGCTCTGTCAGGAGGTCGTGCTCGGTATGGGCGGCGCGGCGTTGCTTCGCGCGCTCGACGTGCACGAGGGTCTCTATCATCTGAACGAAGGTCACTCGGCGCTGCTCACGCTCTGCCTCCTCGAATGGCAGCTCGACGGGCGGCAACCGTTCGAGCTCGACGAGAGCGACATCGAAGAAGTCCGGCGTCGAACGGTGTTCACGACGCACACGCCGGTGCCGGCCGGTCACGACCGCTTTCCACTCGAGATGGTGCGCCAGGTTCTGGGCGAACAACACGTCGCCCTGCTGGAGGCGGCCCACTGCGTGGATGCGGGCGATCTCAACATGACGCACGTGGCCCTGCGGCTCGCACGGTTCGTCAACGGCGTGGCGATGAAGCACCGCGAAGTGTCTCAGGGGATGTTTCCGAATTTTCCGGTGGACGCGATCACCAACGGTGTGCACGCGATGACCTGGACGTCGCCGGCGTTTCAGCGGTTGTTCGACCGTCGAATCCCGGAGTGGCGCACCGACAACCTGTACCTGCGGTACGCCGTCGGCATTCCGCTCTCCGAAATCCGCGCGGCGCACGCCGAAGCGAAGAAGGCGATGATCGCTACGGTCGCCGAGCGAACCGGCGCGATGCTGGACCCGAAGGCGTTCACGATCGGCTTCGCGCGACGCGCGACGCCGTACAAGCGCGCCGATCTCGTGTTTGCCGATGCGACGCGGCTCGCCGAGATCGCGTCATCCGTCGGACCGATCCAGATCGTGTTCGGTGGCAAGGCACATCCCAACGACTCGGGCGGCAAGGATCTGATCCGACGGATCTACGCGGCATCGGCGTCGCTCGCGGGCTCCGTGAGCGTGGTCTACGTCGAGAACTACGAGATGGACATCGCGGCGCGGATCGTGGCGGGTGTCGATCTCTGGCTCAACAATCCGATGAAGCCCCTCGAAGCGAGCGGCACGAGCGGGATGAAGGCGGCGATGAACGGGGTACCGAGCCTCAGCGTTCTCGACGGATGGTGGATCGAAGGCCATGTGGAGGGCGTGACCGGCTGGTCGATCGGCGGGCTCGACCCCGAAGGGGATCAATCGAAAGACGCGATGGAGATCTATCTCAAGCTCGAGCGAGTGATCTTGCCCTTGTACTACGGGCTTCCGTTCGCGTACGCGGAGGTCATGCGGTCTGCGATTGCTCTCAACGGTTCGTTCTTCAACACCCAGCGAATGGTCGAGCAGTACGTGCGGAACGCGTACTTCCCCGAGACGACCCTTACGCTGGCCAAAGTCGGCGACTGAGCCCGGCCGCGGACTGGCGGCAGTCGCTTCCAGGCGATCACCTCGGAATCACCCGAGGCATTCCGGCCGTACTCCGACGCGCCTGGGTCGCGCAGCAGAAATCCTCTAAGTCGCAGTAAGACAACTGCTTTGTGAGTTGCTCCCGCAGGTGATTTGCGCGAAATGCGGCCGGCTAGAGTTCCCGCCGCACGCCAGTTCGGCGCGCCGGACATCACCGTCCGAAAATCGACACCTGCGCTTACGGAGCAACCCATGCGTACGACCCTTCTTCTTCTTTCGGCTGCCGCGATTGTCGCGGCCTGTGCTCAGGACGGCTCGACGTCCCCGGCATCGCACAACGCCTCCCCGACCGCGGGTGCAAGGTTGGATAATCAGGCTTGGCCGCCGGGACCCACGGGCGCCGCGAAAGCGAATTCACCCGGCACGATGTTCACCGTGACATCCCCGCTTACGATCTTCGACGGTATCTCGATTCCGGCCGGCGTCGCGGTCGCTTCATGCCCCATCGGTTCAGTCGTTACGGGAGGTGGGTACGAGTTCACCAACGGAGCCGCGTACGCGACCGTCGTCTCGACCGAGCCTTATAACGCCACCGCCTGGAAGGTCTACGTCCAAAGCAATGCGGTGACGTGGTTCAAGGCGTTCGCGCTGTGCCTGCAGCAGTAACGGCAACGAAGCGCGGTCGATGCATTCGCCGGCCGCGCTTCGCCGTTACCCTCTAACGCGAATACTGCCGTGACTCCCGATCAAATTGCGCTCGTGCGTTCCTCCTGGCCGATCGCTGCCGCCAATGCCGACGCGCTGACATCCGAGTTTTACGAACGTCTTTTCGAGATCGACCCCGCTTCGGCGCTGCTTTTTACCGGCGTAGACATGGGCGCGCAACGCAAGAAGGTCGCGCAGGCTCTCGCCGTGGTCGTCGCCGCGCTCGACGATCCTGACCGATTGCTTGGCGCGCTCGGGTCGCTCGCCAAGCGACACGTCGGCTACGGGGTCAAGGACCATCATTTCGCGACCGTCGGGGAAGCTCTGCTTGGCGCGCTTGCGTCGTCGCTTCCCGGACAGTTTACGAGCGAGCTGCGCGACGCGTGGGCCGAGGCCTACGCGATCGTGGCGTCCGTGATGCAACGCGCCATCGCGCGGCATGCGCTCGACTCGGTGCAGCCGGCGGAGTCGTTTCTCCCATCGTCTGTCGATGGGGGTTGACATCACCGGATGAAAGAGTGAACGTCCCATCGTCTATCGATGGGACGCTTTTTTCGTGGCGCGACAGCCCAGCCCGTCCGAGCTGCTACCGGGCACGCTCGATCTCCTCATTCTTCGCGTCCTGCGCAGCGACACGCTGCACGGCTACGCGATCGCGCAGCGGCTCCGCGACGTCTCGAAGGACGTTCTCCACGTTGGTGAGAGCTCCCTGTATCCCGCGCTCCAGCGGCTGCTGCTCGACGGGTACGTGCGCGCGGAGTGGGGCGCGTCGGAGAACAATCGGCGCGCGCGCTTCTACACGCTGACGGCCGCGGGTCGCAAACAACTCGTCGCCGAGCAAGAGGAGTTCGAGCGCATCGTCGGCGCGATCCAGGCCGTGCTTCGTTTCGCATGAGTCTCACGCGCCCGATCATGCGCCTTGTGCGCCGAATCGCGTACTGGCTCCGGTTCGCTCGGAAGCAGGACGAGCTGCGAGAGGAGCTCGACTTCCACCGCGAGCAGGTCACCGCGGAGCTCGAGCGGCGAGGACTCGACGCCGGCGCCGTCGGAAAGACGATGGGCAACGAGATGTCCATGCGCGAGGAGGCGCGCGAGGTTTGGCTCGCCGCCGGCATCGATGCGCTGTTCCAGGACTGCCGCCACGCCTGGCGCGCGCTGCGCCGAACGCCCCTGTTCACCGCTGTCGCGGTGGTGACACTTGCCGTCGGGATCGGCGCAAACACGGCGATCTTCAGCGTCGTCCACCACGTCTTGCTCGCGCCGCTGCCCTTCGAAGACGGCAATCGGATCGTACGTCTCGCAACGCAATCCACGTCCGATCCCGATGAGCCGTTCGACCTTCCCACCGGGGCGCTCAGTCGTCTGACCCAGCGATCCCGCGCCCTCGAGGATTTCGCGGCCGCTGGTTTCGTCCGTGCGACGCTTGGCGATACCGCGAGCCACGATGTGGTGCCCGGGATGCGCATTACTGAATCGCTGCTGCACACGCTGCGGGTTGTGCCGATAGCCGGTCGGGCCTTCACGCGAGAAGACGCTCGTGTCGGAGCACCGCCCGTCGCGATGATCAGCTATGGTCTGTGGCAATCGCGATTCGGCGGTGCGCGCGATGCACTCGGCAGCGCGATCGCGGTCAACGGCCTGCGGCGAACGATCGTCGGCGTCACGCCGCGCGACCTGACGGTCCCGATGCTCGCCGAGGAGGCGCCACAGGTGTGGCTGCCACTCGATCTTGAGGCCGAGGATGCCGGGTTTGTCGGCTACGCCCGCCTGAGACGAGGTGCGACGACCGGTGCAGCCTTGCGCGAGCTGCAGTCCGTGATGGCCGAGCGGCCGGACCCACACCTGTCCAAGTCGATTGTCGCGAGCGTGATGCGCGCCGTGGATCGCGTCGACGCGCGGCTCAAGCGCGCTCTGGTCATCATGTTCGCCGCGGTGAGCGGCCTGCTACTTATCGCATGCGCAAACATCGCGAATTTGCTGTTCATGCGGGGATGGACGCGACAGCGGGAGCTCGCGATTCGCCGCGCGCTCGGCGGCGGCCGCCTTCGCGTGGCGCGACTGCTGCTGATCGAGAGCTCCATGCTCGCCATTCTGGGCGGCGCTCTCGGTCTGGCCAGCGCCTGGTTAGGACTGAGCATGATGCTCGCCATCATGCCGGGTGGAAACTCGATGGTGGGTGGACTCGAACTGACCGGAGCGGAAATCAACCGTGGCGTGCTTGTCTGGACGACGGTGACGACGCTCGTGACGAGTCTGCTCTTTGGCATCGGACCCGCCTTCCTGTCGACGGGCGAGGCGACAGCGGAGGCGCTCCGCACGGCGGGGGGCATTCGTGGCATCGCTGGGAGCGCCGGCGCGCGACGTTTGCGCAGCGGTATGGTCGTTGGCCAGATCGCGCTGTCCTTCGTATTCCTCGTCGTCGCCGCGCTGCTCGTGAAGTCGTTCGTCGTGCTCGCGCGCTTCGACGTCGGGTTCAATGCTCGCGGGCTGGCAATCGCGACGATCAAACCGACCCATAGGCCCGAGACGCAAGATCGCGCGTCGGTCGAGCGGGCAATCGCGAAGGCGTTGGAGTCCGTGCCGGGCGTGAGAGGCACTGCGTTCGGGGGACCGATGCTGATGACGGACATTCGCGGAGGGCCATTCGTCGTCGACGGACCCCACGGAACCGCAACGCTCGACCTCGATATGTGCGAGATGCCGTTCGTCTCTCGGGACTATTTCCGGGTTGCGGGCATTCCACTCATTCGCGGCAGGTCGTTCGAGGGCGACGATGACCTCGTCATCAATCGAAAGCTCGCGCAACGATTCTGGCCAAACGGCGATGCACTCGGCGCGAGGCTGCGCATCGGCAACGGCGCGAAGGCCAAGTGGATGACGATCGTCGGGATTGCGGGCGACGTCACCATGCCGGGAGTGATTGAGCTCTTCACGATGCAGATGTATCGGCCGACGAGCGCCGCGAACGGGTTCGTGACCCTCGTTTCGTTCAGGGCCGACCGGAGCCCCGCACTGCTTGATGTGGAGATCAAGCGGGCGTTCGAGAACGCCGGTGTACCGGCGACGCTCGTCTCGATTCGTGGAGTGGAGTCGGTGCTCGACTCGCGCATTTTGGCGCGTCCCCGGTTCGCGCTCGTGCTATTCGGCGTGTTCGCGTCGATCGCGCTGCTGCTCACCGCCGTCGGGCTCTATGCCATCGTCGCGTATTCGGTGACGCAACGAACGCGCGAGATCGGTGTGCGGGTCGCCCTCGGCGCCGACTCGGCGGCTGTCGCCCGCATGGTTCTCGGCGACGGAATCCGCCACGTAGTAATCGGGGTTGTGCTGGGCCTGGGCATCGCCCTCGCGACGACCCGTCTCCTCAGATCATTTCTCTACGACGGCAATCCGTCGGATCCGCGAGCGTTCGTCGGCGCGACATTGCTTCTCGCGGTGGTGATGCTCGTTGCATCATCGGTCCCGTTGCGTCGCGCGCTCAACGTCGTGCCGGTCGACGCGCTCCGTAGCGACTGACTATTTCGCCAGTTCAGGTCCACGGGTCGATGCCCAGCTCGGTCAACAATTCGTTCGTGTGCTGGCCGAGCGAAGGGACGGCGCCCATGCGCGGCGACACGCTCGAGAGATTGTGTGGCGGGATGAGCGCGGGAATATCGCCGCCCGGCGTGGCGACGCTCGTCCATCGGCCGCGCGCGGCGAGCTGCTCGTGCGTTGCCACGGCGGGCACGTCGTTCACGTTGGCTGTCGCCAACTCCGCGCGTTCCAGCCACGCCGAGACTTCGACGCGAGAATGCTCCTGGAAACGCGCTTCGATTCTCCTCTCCAGCGCCGCGCGGTGCTCGAGCCGCTTTGCGTTCGTCGCGAAACGCTCGTCCGTCTCGAGTGACGGGTCGTTCATTACGATCGCGCAGAATCGCTTCCACTCCGCGGCGTTCTGAATCGCGAACATCACCGCGCCGTCGGCACAGGCATATGCGCCATACGGAACAATCATGTTGTGCCGAACGCCGACGCGAGCCGGCATCTTTCCGGTTCCGCGCCACACGTTCAGCGGCGGCGACACCCACTCCGTCAAGCACTCGAGCATCGAGATGTCGATCCGCTCGCCCTTGCCGGTTGCACCGCGCTGGATGAGCGCCGTGAGAACGGACGAATAGCCGTAGAGGCCAGCCGAGATGTCGGCGATGGAAATGCCAACTTTCGCCGGGGCGTCCTCCGAGCCGGTGAGTGACACGACGCCTGATTCAGCCTGAACGAGCATGTCGTACGCCTTCGAATCCCGGCGCGGGCCATTCGGCCCGTAGCCCGAGATCCCGCACCAAATCAGGCGAGGATGCTTCGCGGCGAGGGCGTCATATCCGAAGCCGAGTCGTTCGACGGCGCCCGGGGCGAGATTGTGAATGAAGACGTCGGCGCGAGCGACGAGCTGTGTCAGAACGTCCTTAGCCCGCGGCTCCGTCAGATCGAGGGCCACGCTCCGCTTGCCACGATTCAGCCAGACGAAATACGCTGACTGTCCATTGATCGCGCTATCGTATGACCGCGCCGGATCTCCCGATCCCGGCCGCTCGACCTTCACGACGTCCGCCCCCATGTCGGCGAGCTGACGCGAGCAGAACGGCGCGGCGACGGCCTGCTCGATCGTCACCACCCGTAATCCGTCCAGCGGCAGTGATCCGTCGGTCATCTCGCCGGTACGAGATCGCGAAACGCCGCGGAGACGTCGCTGCACGAATCGAGGCCGCGGAGCAATTCCAGTCCGCGCTTTGCGACGCCCTCACCGAATCGCGGCGCGACGAGTGCCGTAAACTTGGCTTCGAGCTCGGCGGTGCTGACGGCGTTCTCGGGATTCCCGCGGGGGAAATCAGCGGCGCCCTGGACGCGTCGCCCGTCAGTGAGCTCTATAGAAAGGCGGGCCGGCCACGCCGCGGGGTATTTCGCCGTGAGATCATCGCTCACGTGAACGCTCGTACGCTCGAGCAGCGACGCGATGACTTGCTCGCGAACGCCGTCGGAGTCGAACCGCGCAGCCGAGAACTGGTCCAGTCCCACGCGCCCCTCGGCGAGTGCGGCCGCGACTACGTACGCGATGCTGAACTGCGCTCGATATGGCGTATTCGGATTCGGCTCCTTCACGATCGCGTAGCCGGGACCGTACGTCTCGATCCGAATCGAGCGGACTGCGCCGAGGTCGATATCCTCGCGCAGGTCGAGCGCGACGTCGATTGCCGTGTGTGTGTGGCCGCAACACGCGTGCATCTTGTAGCAGTTCTCGCTGACCTTCCAGCGCGTACCAAGGCCGTCGGTGATGCGCGAAGCGTCCCAGGACGCCGCGGTGGCGCGAAAGAATCCACGATCACCTTCGAGAATCCGCTTCGCGCCGGTGAACCCGGCGCGCGCCAGATCGGCGGCGAGGACTCCATTGAACGCCGCCTTGCCGGGATGTAAGTGTTTGCTCATCGCGCCGTCGGCGTTGAACTCCCACAGACCGGCCGCCTGTGTACCGGCGCTGCCGAGCGCGTCCAGCATGCGGTCGGCGTCGAGCCCAAGGATGCTGCCTGCCGCAGCGGCCGCGCCGAACGTCGCCGCTGTCCCGGTCGGATGCCAGAATCGATAGTGATCCGGATTCACCGCTTCGCCGACTCGGAGCGCCGCCTCATACCCGAGTGTCACGGCGAGCATGAACGACTCTTCGCTCGCGTGCTCTCGCTCGGCGACGGCGAGAGCGGCGGGAATCACCGGCGCGGCCGCGTGGAGCGTAGATCCTTTGTGAACGTCGTCGAGCTCCAGAATGTGCGACGCCACGCCATTGGCGAGTGCCGCGCCGGCGGCCGACGCGCGGCCGGCGCTGAAGACTGTTGCTTCCGAGGAGCTCCCGAGGCCCGCGACGACGCGCTGCGCCATTCGCGCCGGCTTCTCGAGCGAGCCGGCCAGCACGGAACCGAGCCAGTCGAGAATCGAGCGGCGGGTGTCGTCAACGACCGCGACCGGCAAGTCGCTCGCTCGTGTGGACGCGAGAAGTTCGGAGAGGGAGCGCGATGGAGAGCTAGCAGCCGACTTCGAATCCGTGGAGGCCATGCGACCTACGACGCAGACGCGCCCGCGGCCACCACCGGGTTCCCCAGTCCACCGATCCGATCGATGTTCACTTCCATGACATCACCCGGTTTGAGGAACACCGGCGGTTTGCGCGCGAAGCCGACGCCGGCCGGCGTTCCCGTCGCCACGACGTCGCCCGGCTCGAGTGTGATGCTCGCCGAGATGAACTCGATCATTTGTGGAACGCTGAAGATCAGCTGATCCGTATTCGACTCCTGCATCACCGTCCCGTTGAGCGCGAGACTGATGCGCAGCGTGTGCGGATCGGGGATCTCGTCCGTCGTGACGATCGTCTGGCCCATCGGCGCGAAGGTGTCACACGACTTGCCGCGCTGCCATTGCCCGTCGCCGAATTGGAAGTCGCGCGCTGTAACGTCGTTGAACGCGGTGTAGCCGAGGATGTATTCGTAGGCGCGTTCGGCGGGAACGTGTTTCGCGCGACGACCGATGACGATCGCCAGCTCCGCTTCGTAGTCGACGCGTTCGCTGGTGGTCGGAATGACGACCGGCTCGCCGGGGGCGATGACGCAGGTCGAGAATTTCGAGAAGATCACCGGGACTTTGGGGACGGCGAGCCCGCTCTCTTCGGCGTGGTCGCGATAGTTCAGACCGACGCAGACAATCTTTCCCGGCCGCGGCACGGGCGCGAACCAGTACGCATCCTCGGCCGAAACGAGCCATCCTTTGTCGCGCGCTTCGGCGAACGCCGCGGGATCGCGCTCGAGGTGGGCGGCGGTCTGCCTCGCGGTTCGGAACCAGCGTCCGTCCATGTCGAACCAGGCGAGCGGATTCGCCGGACGATCCGCCGGGTCGAACAACTTCTCGCAATCGAGGCGTTGGCCGCTGTCGTGACCGTTCACGCTGAGAATGATGCCGAGGCGCGGCGACTCCCAGTCGGATTCCTTCGTGGCGAAGGAGATGATGCGCATTGGAGTGATTGGAAGGACGTTGGAGTGGAGCGCTAAAGTCGCGCTTCCGCTCCGGTTCGTCCAGCGTCGCGCTTTTCCGCTGCATCCGCGCGCGCCACGTCGTCGAACTGCTTCAGTTCGGCTTCGTAGACTCGGCGAAGGAAGGCACTGATCATCACCTTTTCGATGGCGCCAAGGATCCCACCCTTGCGGGGTACCGTCGTGACAAACTCGACGCGAGAGGACGTCGGGCTCACTGGGTCGACGGTGAACGTCGTGACGAATCCACGATCGAGATCCGTCTCGATCAACACGTGGCCTGGCTCCGGCTCGGTGACGCGCGCGCGTGCCTGCTGGACCGAGCGCTTCATGCCGAACGGATACATCTCGAACGCGATCTCCGTCCCGTCACCATATCCACCCTTCGTCGCGCGAAGGTTGCCGAAGTATTTTGCCGGGAGAATTCGTTGATGGCCGCCGCGGTAGTCGGCGATGAGGCGGTAGGCGTCGGAGGCGCTCGCCCCGATGATGCGGGAGGCAGTGATGGTGAAGGTTGGGGTGGTCGACATGGCGAAGTGCCTGTAATCGGTGTGTGCGTTGCAGGAAGGTCCTAGGTTTTAATAGTAGCTGCGTCAACCGGACTCGGAGCAGGACACATGACCCCCGCCTCGACGTTGCCCACCGCCAGCACCGGATTGTTCACGGGCTTCATCGCCCTCTCCGTCGCTCTTGCCGCTCTGTTCACCGCCGGCGTGTACTGGTCGTCGGTGCGCACCGATGCGACGCCCGCGGTCGCCCGACGCCGTGCAACGATCGCGGCTGTCGCGGCGATCGTCTGGATGGTCGCCACCGCTGTCGCGGCCGCACGGGGACTGCTCCACTTCGAGCCGCCGCGCACGATGATCGCGCTCTTCCCGGCGGTGTTCGCCCTGGCCGCGGTGATCGCGCTGTCACCTCTCGGCCGCCGGCTGGCGACGGGCCTGCCGATCGCCGTGCTCGTCGGCTCGCAGTCGTTCCGCGTCATTGTCGAGCTGCTCATGCACCGCGCCTACAACGAGGGGTTGATGCCGGTGCAAATGAGCTACTCGGGCCGCAACTTCGATATCGTGACCGGCCTGACCGCGATCGTCGTCGCGCTGATCGTTGCGCGGCAAGGCGCGTCGTGGAGTCGGCCGCTCGTCTTCGCCTGGAATACACTCGGCGTGGCCCTGCTGGCGAACATCCTCGTCGTCGCCGTTCTGTCCGCGCCAACCCCGATGCGCCGGTTCACGAACGAACCGGCGAACGTGTGGATCACGCAATTCCCGTGGGTTTGGCTACCGGCGGTGATGGTGCTCGCCGCAATCGCCGGACACGTGCTCGTCTACCGAAGACTCGCGTTGGACGGCGGCGTCTTGAGGAAGGCGATCAGCTTCGCGTGAAAGATTTCCGGTGACTCGAACTGCGGCACATGCCCGACGTTGTCGATCAACTCGAGCTCCGCACCGGGAATGGATTCGGCGACGTGCTTCGCCTGCGCGGGATACTGCGGCGTATCCTTGGCCCCGCCGATCACCAACGCCTTCGACTTGATGTGCTGCCAATCGTACACCACCGTCTCGGCGGTCAACATCTGCGTCAGCGCGCCGCGCACTTTCGAGAACCATTCCCAATCCTTGTGCTGCGTCCACCCCCAGTGGATCCGCACGTATTTC
>Ga0105242_10002092_pt1 | contig 15713 bp, 23 predicted proteins | sample KBSM24metaG_FD_81521 | JGI IMG/M metagenome (GOLD analysis project Ga0105242, IMG submission 81521) | Miscanthus rhizosphere microbial communities from Kellogg Biological Station, Michigan, USA - KBS M2-4 metaG | ecosystem: Host-associated > Plants > Roots > Rhizosphere > Soil | place... | reverse complement strand
CTGGTCAACCCGTACCCCAACCAAGCGCCGACACCGGGGATCGGCACGGGCACGGCCAAGATCACCTACGACGATCAGATCCCTGTCGCCAACGGCGACTGGATCATCGCCATCGATGCTGCGTTCAACCCCACCGTCCCCGGCCACGACGAGGGTTCTGACCTGACGTTGTCGCAGATGACGTTCCAGTACATCCCCTTCTCGACCGAGACGTACGTCAAGAACCAGATCCTCGTTCACACCTCTGCCGCTGACCCGCACCCGCAGTATCTCACTCAGCCAGAGGGCGACACCCTCTATGCGCCAGTTGTCCACAACCACCAGGCAGAGATCCGTCAGCAGGTCATCAACCACCAGATCCAAGACCCGTGGGTGGTGAGCGGGTGGTCTTGGAATCCCAATGGTGTGGTCACTCTGACGGTGGACGCTCGGCACTCCATCCTGCCGAACAGCTACATCAACCTGAAGAACGTTGACCCCGCCCTCAACAAGAAGTGGAAGGTGCTCGACACCGAGGCCGCTCCCAACCAGATCACCATCACCTACGGCACGACGGCACCGCCTGGGTACACCGTGCCGGTCATCATCCCGGGTGCCGGTGGGCAGGTCTACAACGACCCCCACTCCCAGTATCTCGACGCAGTGGAGGCTGATGGCCTGTATCTCACCGAGTTGAAAGCGGACGTTCGTTACGCCCCTATCGTCCACAACCACGACACCTCCTACGAGAAGCTGGGGGCGGTCGCTCTCCATGTTGCCGAACCAGACCCACACCCCATCTACCTCACTCAGACCGAGGGGACCACTCTCTTCGCCATCTCCGGTCACACTCACCCGGAGATCCTGGAGCTACATCCCACCGATGGTGCCAACTCGGCCGACATCTGGATCGGGGACACGCAACCGACGTATGCCAATGGCCTGGCTATCGGTGACCTATGGATTCAGACGCCACCACTGGGGTTGCAGGCTCCGACCGTGAAGACGCTCACCGTGAGCAACGGAACCACTACCTCCACCGTCGTGCTGTCTTGGCAGGGGTGGGCGGCTTCCGAATCGCTGTCCAGCATCTCCCTGGAACGCTCGACCGATGGCACGACCTGGCCGACCGTGCTCACCACCACTTCATCCCTCCTCACCTACACCGACACGGGACGCACCGCCAACACCATCTACTACTACCGCCTCAAGGGGGTCAACGCCGCAGGTAGTGGTGGGTACTCGCCCATCGTGAGCATCGTGACCAAGCCCGCCGATGTCACCGGGGTGAACGCCACGTCGTCCGGGCCGACGAACTCTGCGGTGTCCTGGACGGCTCCTGCTGGTGGTACCTATACCTACGAGGTGTATGTCAACAGCGTCCTGGCGGCTACCCAATCAGGGCTGTCGTTCACAGCCTCTGGTATCACCGAGAATGAGACGACCACCTTCGGTGTCAGATCCAAGGGTTCCACCGGCCTGTTCGGTACCACTGTTAGCGACACGATCACCAGCGGCAACGCTCCCCCGGCCAACAACGGCACCCCCACTGTCTCGTCCATCGACCATGACTCAGCGGCCATCGCCTGGACTGCTTCTCCTTCGGCTGACCGCAAGGAGTATCAGATCTATCTCAACAACGTGTACAGGGCCTCAACCACTGCGCTGACGTACAACTTCACCGGCCTCGCCTCTTCTACCTCGTACATCTTCGGGGTGCGGACGTTGGACATTGGTGGCCTCGCCTCAACAGTCCTGACGGTGACGCGCTCGACCGCTGCTCCCCCGGATACCACGCCTCCACCGGCTCCGGTGATCTCCAGCTTCCAACCCGAAGGCTCGTATGGTCGTATGGTCGTGCGCTACAGCACCAGTGGGGACACTGTGGCGATCCGGGTTGACCGCTCCACCGACAATGCCAACTGGACAATCGTCCAGAACTGGACTGGGGGTGGCCCAGGATCGTACGCCCTCGATATCGGTACCTTCGGCGCAGGGACGACGGTGTACTGCCGGGTCTATGTGTACGACCCTGCGGTCAACGTCTCGTACGCCAACGCTGCCGGATACACCCTTATCACATCGCCCACCTACGTCACGGCGCACTCCACCAACCACTACCGAGCCAACGGCACCTGGAACGCCATGGGTACGTCTCGACCGGTCCAGGGCTACTACTCCAACTCCAGCTACAACGCCACTGGCTGCTACTTCTACAACGACAAGCCGACTGCTGCTCTGTACTACGGCGGGCGACGCACGATCACAGGCGGCAAGATCTGGTTGAAGCGCATGGACGGTGGCACCACCGGGCTTCTTGATGTCACCATGTGGGTCCACAAGCACACGGTGATGCCGTCCAACCTTACGGCTCCGCAAATGAACTCTTCCGGGGTGGACATCGCTGCCAACCTCGTCTGGAACGGTGCCGCCCAGTCCATTGCCCTCCCAGCCACCTGGGCCGACCTGATCGTTCAAGGCTCGGTATGGAAGGGCATCGCTCTCTTCAAGGCTGCTGGGTCCAGTGCCACCGCCAACTTCATGACGCTCGCCAACCTCTCCGAGGATGCCAACACCGGGCGACTGGAGATCACCCACCTTGGCTAGCATTAAGCGCTGCACCGCCATTAACACAACGACTGGCGCTGTCACCTTCGTTGATGTTGACGTTGGAAGCGGAACGTCCGGGCCACCAGGGCCAGGCGTACCGGTCGGTGGCCTCGCCAACCAGATCCTTTCCAAGATCGACGCCACCAACTACAACACGCAGTGGGTCACACCCAGCGCTGGGTCGGTGGCTGATGGCTCCATCACCAACGCCAAGTTGGCGACGATGACGACGCTCACCGTGAAGGGCAACGCCACCGGAGCTACCGCTGCGCCCACCGACCTCACGGCATCCCAGGTGAAGACACTGCTCGCCCTGACCAAGAGCGACGTTGGCCTTGGCAACGTGGACAACACCACCGACGCGACCAAGCCCGTCTCGACCGCCCAAGCCGCTGCCGATGGTCTGCGGGTGTTGAAGGCAGGCGACGTGATGACGGGGGCGTTGACCTGGCCTGCTGGTGCCGGGATCGTCGGTGACGCAGCCTTCGGTGACATCTCCGTGTCGGCAGCAACGTCGGGAGGGTCGATCTCACTGAAGACCGGTGGCGTCACGCGTCTCGCCGTCGAGAACGCCAGGATCATCACGTCGCTGCCCTTTGAGGTGGGTGCCGACCCCGTCAATCCGTTGCAGGTGGTCACCAAGCAGTACGGCGATGCCAACTATGCCACCAAGCGCCAGACCATCAGCGCCCAGGCCGGAACCACCTACACTCTGGTGCTCACCGACGAAGCCAAGTTGCTTCTCTTCTCGGCATCGACGGCGATCACTCTGACCGTGCCACTCAACGCGACAGTGCCCCTCCCTGTTGGAGCACGCATCGACATCGGTCAGTTCGGTTCGGGCAAGGTCACCGTGGCTGGTGCCGCTGGCACCGCTGTTTACTGCACCCCTTCTGCGACGCTGCGGGCTACCGGGTCGATGGCCTCGCTCATCAAAGTCGTGTCCCCCGACACTTGGTTCCTGACCGGCGACCTCGCCTGATGCCTACCGCTGTCGGAATCATCGCCTCGTCATCGGTAGGCGCTATCGATCCTCCGAACGTGGCTGGCCTCTATCAGTGGTATGACGCCTCTGATATCTCAACGATCACCTACGTCGCTGCGCCCAAGGTGTCGCAGTGGAGAGACAAGTCGTCCAACGTCTTCCACCTTGGCTCTGCGAGCATTGAACCGAGCCTGATCGCTGATGGTTTGAAGACCGGCCTCAACTCCATGTACTTCGACGGTACGAAGCGGATCGAGAACGCCAACGGTTGCAATCAGAAGCCCCTGACATGCTTCATCGTGGTCAAGCACACCGGCAACGCCGCCGACCGAACGCTCGTTGGAAGCACCTTCACCAACGGCTTCTACTGGGGGCTGACCACCACCCACAGGATGGTGGTCAACCAGCAGTACATCGTCGCCATTGGAACCTCGACCACGGCGATCCCGGCCAACATCACGCGCATCCTCTGCGTCACCTACTCAGCGACCGGAGTGCTGGCCTTCTACGTCAACAACGTGGCTGACGGGACGGCCATCTGGGATGTGACATTCAATGCCTCGACAGCCATGACCTCGCTCGGTGACGGCATCGGCCAGGCTTTCACCGGAACCATCGGTGAGATCGTCAAGTACAGCAGCGTGTTGAGCGCCACCGACCGGACCCTGGTCTACAACTACCTCGCCGCCAAGTGGCTGTGATAGGAGCACCATGAGCTACGCATCCCAGGCCCAACTCGCCAACGACGCCGCCTTCCGTAACCGGGTATCAGCCTGCGCTGCTGTCGAGATTCCTCACACCCATCAGCCCGTGCAGTGGACCAACGATCACATCTGGTGGGTGTCGGCGGCTCCTGGCTTCGCTGACGCCTACGAGTACGCCGTCAACACAGGTGTCGTGAATCCTGGTGGTGATCCTGCCGTGATCACCGACAGTCAGATACTCTCGGCGGTACAAGCGATCGGCGCAGAGGAACCCTGATGGCTCAGTCATTCACTGGTTGGCAGACCCGGGACTATCCAGGATCGGATGCCCCGTTCCGCATCGCTGAGACGATGGGGCCGGTGCCCAAGGGGCACGACTACCTCGACAGCCTCCGCATGTACTGGCGGCGCACGCCCGAAGCCCAGTATCCCGACGGCTACTTGGGGACGATCCCGTCCCGGCGTGGTGACCGGCTCATGGATGGCCTCAAGGCCCGCCAGCAGAACCGGCCCAACACCCGGGGCATCCACAAGGGCGAGCGCATCGACACCCGTGACTACTTCTGGTCGCCAGAGTTCAACCTGTGGTCAGGGTTGGAAGCCGAGGCCCGGGGCGAGCGGTTCACGCCCCCGGGCTTGGGCGAGTTCCTGGAAGGGGAGCGCTACCCGGCCGACCGTCGTGTCGGCCCCCGCGGTGTCGCAGTCGGCGCTCGTTATGCCAACACGCAGGCACCCACGGCGGCGCAGAACGCTGACCGGATCGCCACTTTGATCCGCCAAGCTCCACCGTGGAGCACGGGGCGTGCTAACCCTGGTATGGCAGTGCCCTATCCGGGCCGTTGAGCGGACGGCGGGGATCGAACCCGCATGGCGACCTTGGCAAGGTCGTGCGCTGACCATTACGCCACGTCCGCACTGGGATGCTCTAAGCTACCGACGCAGGTCAGATGACCCTAAGGGTCACTCGTAGAACTCCACCGGATCACTCCTTTGTCCCTGGTGCGTCGTGTCGCACCGACTCCTACGGAGGGTGAACATGCTGGAGAACGGTGGGGCTTCCTACAGCCCCAAGACCACCAAGACGCAGACCGAAGTCGGCACGCCGAAGTCTTCGTACAACATGCCGAAGTCCGGGGGTAGCTCATCGCCTCCCACGGCATCGATGGGGTCGGCCCCGACCACGGGCGGTGCGATGTGAGCACCATCGAACCCGACCCGTTCTACGAGGACTACGACGACACCGTCGATGAGGGCGAAGCTCCCGATGAGAGCGTCACGGACCCGTACGACCCCATGGAACCCGACGAAGCCTGATGGCTGTCACCTACCCAGACGGATACAACAGCCCGCCGACGCAGCGCACCATCGAAGAGGTCTTCGCCCGCTCATCAGTGAAGATGCTCCACCCCGAGTACAAGAAGCGCTGGCATGGGCTGATGATCGCCAGCGAGGGAAAGCTCGGTATCGGCGGGGCCGGTCGCTCCACGGCCCAACAGCAAGCGGTGTTCCTCGACCGTCACTACGTCGTGTCGTCGGGTGGTTGTTGCGGCTACCAGGGCAAGCGCTACCAGTTGAAGAAGGGTGCGGCCCACGCTGCGCCACCGGGGCGCTCGTTCCATGAGGATCTCGTCCAGGGCTACGCCGCTGCGGTCGATGCGGTCGGTGACCTGAAGTGGGCGGCGCTGCACTGCGAAGAGTACGGGTTGGAGCAGGCCACCTGGGGTGGCGAGGTGTGGCACTTCCAGTTCACCGAGTTCCCGCACAGCGTCAGCGCATGGATCAGGGCCGGATCGCCGCCACCGAAGAAGATGGACATCCCAGGCACGCCGCCACCGACCACGACTCCACCGCCCGTCACGACACCGCCGCCTGTCACAACGCCGCCGCCGACCACCGACTGGGCGACGACGCTGATGAGCCAGATGCCCATCTTGAAGAAGGGCAACCAGGGTGTGCCGGTCAAGCGCTGTCAGCACTTCCTCGCTTTGGCGGGCCAGATGGACCCGAACAACATGGGGAACTTCGACGGCATCTTCGGCTCGGGCACCGAGAGTGCGCTCAACCGCTTCCTCGCCACCAAGGGAGCCACCCAGGACGGGACGTGTGACCGTGACTGCTGGGACTGGTTCATGGAGGCAGGCAACGGCATCCCCAACCTCGTCAAGGGTGCAACGGGCATGGACGTGCAGCGCATGCAGCGCATGCTCTCGGCCAACGGGAAGATGGACCCCTCCAACCGGGCCAACTTCGACGGTGTGTTCGGTAGTGGCACCGAGACGGCGCTGAAGTCCTTCCAGTCGTCCAAGAGCCTGACCGCTGATGGTCAGTGCGGTCAGAAGACCTGGACGAGCTTGCTCAACGGCTGATCGATGTGACTGGTGGAGAACAACGGGACCGCCTCAACGGCAAGCACCGTCGAGATTGTCTTCACGTTCGTTCGTCGTTTCGTTGTGTTCGGCCTCGGATGCTGGGTCATCGGCAACGCACTCATCAACCCCGAGGAACGGCTCGGTCAGCTTGCGGTCGGGATGGTGATGGTGGGGGTACTACCCATCGAGAACATCTTCAACTGGAAGATTCAGCGGTTACCGACCGAAGCCGATAAGCCTGCATCGACTATCACAACCATGAAGGAGTAACCAATGCTTGCGACCATGTTCGCAGAGATCATGGACAGCCCGGACTTTGCCGAGATCATGTTCTTGGTGGCGTTCATCCTGTTCACCATCGAAGTGGTCCGTCTGATCGCCGCTCGGGCCGTCGAGTGGGGCTACCACTGGATTCTGGTGGTGGCTGGCCTCGCCTGCATCGCCCTCGGGCTGCTGGCCTTACCGACCGGAGGTTCGACCTGATGGCGACGATGGCAACGGTGCTCGCTGGTGGCCTCTACATCGGCGGGGGCGTCATCCTGCTCATCCTCATCATCCTGCTAGTCATCTTCCTGCTGCGCGGCCGGATCTAAGCTCAACCACCACCGATACCCACATAAGAAGGAGTTCCAATGGCTACCAAGGACAAGCGAGAGGGCCGGGAGGTCGATGAAGGCCCCGCACAGGTCGTTCGGCGCATGCCCAACGATCTGGAGGTCGGCCCGTTCTTCCCCTCCGGGATGAGCGCCCCTGAGGCGGCGATGGCTGGTGCCGACGCCAACCTCACCGACGAGCAGAAGGAGAAGGTCGAAGAGATGCGCGACGAGTACGGCGTGCTGGTGGAGAACACGGGTGAGTGACCTCGACCCCACACTTCCCGACTCGCCTCCCGTCGATCCCGACGACGACGATCCCGACGACGACGACCTGGACGACGACGAGGTCTGAACCCGCGTAAGCGCCTCAGGTCCCTGGGTCTGGGGCGCTTCGTGAGATAACCTCCAAACATGGCTATCAGGGTCGATAGGGCGATCTTCGACGCTGTCGGCGCTGGCTCTACGGCTGGTGGCGCTCAGTTCTACGAAGACGGCGTTCGTCAAGCTCCTTGGCAACCACGTCCGTTCACGTCGAAGACCGAATACATCGTCTCGGAGGCAATGCGGCTGATGTCGATACCCGCCGATGTGATCCGTCAGCAGGTCCCGCCGCCACCGGCCGGTGGCCTGTTCCCGGAGATGTTCGGCTACGACGACACCCCGCTGACGATCGAAGAAGTGCTCGACATCGACCGTTGGAAGCCCCAAATCCGTTCGTGGATGTCTGGTGTCGTGCGTCAGCCACGCCATGGCGATCAGGTCGAAGACATGTGGTCTGGAACACTCCGAGGATTCAACGCCAGCCCCAACATGGCAGGATAGAGATAACACAATGGCCGTTAACAGCAGTGAGTCGATGAACGTGTCGTTCGCCCAGGGCACGGTGGACAACACGTACATCCCACTCGTCCCCAACCGCAAGAACGTCGAGGTGCCGCCCGTCGATCGCTACACCTGGCCGACCTACGCCCAGGCCGATCGGCACATCGACCCGCCGTTCCTGGAGGCCCACCTCCAGCACGCCATGCGCCCCGTCGAGAACAAGGTGCGTGGCCGAGTTGATGTGACCCGCTGACCATGGTCAAGGGCCGCAACGTTCAGAGCTTCCAGGAGGGAGCAGGCACTGCACAGGAGGCCCCCTCCTACTGTTGCGCCGAGTGCGGCTACTCGTCGTCCAACCGGCGTCACTTCCGCTCAGGCGGCGAAGAGGGTGCAAAGACCTGCTCGACCGGCCACTATGAGAAGGACGGCGAACTGAAGCGGGCTATCAACCCGTACGCCAAACGTCGCTGACATCGGAGTATCCATTGCCTCGTCTCGTTACCTGTCACCGCTGCGCCATCTTGCAGCGCATCCCGGATGTCTCTCCCAAGACCCCGATGATCCCGGCGCGTCTGGAATGGACGACCGGCGAGAGCTACATCTACACCGACGACGATGGCAACGCCGTGATGGTCCCGGCCTACGACCCGATCTTGGAAGACTTCGTGGAGAAGCACAACCACGGCGTGGACGAGCGCTATGTCGTCAACGGCCAGGTGATCGGTGTGTGGTCAGTCGATCAGAAGACCTGGGACTCCATCGACGTGGTCACCAAGATCAAGACCGAACTCCGTGACCAGACCCAGCGGCACTACGAGGAGCAGGACGAGTACAAGGAAGCGGCCTTACGGTGCTACAACGCCCACGGTAACCCCGATATCACATCTGGATGCCGTGACTACATGGATGACTCGAAGCGTCTCGGCTCTGCGAGCTACGACGACGGTGATGGTCACACCATCAACATCCCGCCGCAGTTCCGGCAGTACCTCTGCTACGTCTGCCCGTTCCAGCAGACGGCGATCCAGGTAGAGCTTCGGCGCAAGCGCGGCCTCTATGACGACCGCAAGAACATCGCCCAGCGTGCCAAGCGGCGGAAGCTGCGGCGATGACCGACGTACTCCTTGGAACACTCGACTACACGCCCACGACACTGGATGCGCCTTCCCTGCAGGTGACGGTAGAGCCGAAGATCCACGGCGTCGTTGGCTCGCAGTTCGGTGACCTTGAGTTCGACGTGGGCAAGTCGGTGCGCTGGGCCGAGCACTTCTGCAACGACATGTTCATCACTGACGTGAACACGGGCGTGCAGCGCTACTGGGTCATCAACTGGTCGGCCACCTTCCCCGACGCCGAGCACAACGTCACCGGCCGCAACTTCTTCACCGACCCGGTGCCCTGGCGCAAGGAACAGTTCGCCGCTGGTGACAAGGCCTTCGGCTACAACGATGCCGACTGGTGCTTCTTCATCGACGCCCACGAAGGCCTGAGCTTCGACATCCGCTCGTTGCCCACCGACTACAACGCCGCTCCGTTCATGTCGTGGATGTACCGGGAGATCCAGCGGGCCGTGGATGCTGGCCTGACCGAGGTCGCCGTCCCCTTCTTCACCTACCTCAAGTACGACTCGCTGCAGAACGTCACCTACGCCACTCAGGCCAACGACGGTGGCGCTGCTCTCGGCATTCCTCCGGTGCAGCAGCCGATCGGGGTGCCCTGGTATCTCCCCTACAAGTCACTGGTCCGCATCATCAAGGTGTCGGCGCTGCGTAACGCCGCTTACAACTGGTCGAAGCTCGACCAGCCAGCGAACCTCCCGGCAGCCTTCGCTGCCTCCAAGATTCAGATCGTCAGCTACGCCTACGCCCACTGGAACATCCAGGACATCCCGCCCGGACAGACCACGGTGCCACCGCTCGACGCCAACAACGACCTGGGCTACCAGATGCGGAACCTCATCTCGCTGGTGCGCCCGATCCCTGGAATCCTGTTTGGAACACCTTGGCATGCGCCTAACACTGATCCGACTGCTTTCCCAGGCCCTTGGGCGGTCGATGCGACTGCGAACGTGGACCCCGGCCTCAAGAACACAGTCGAGGAATCGGGCCATACGCCGCCGAACGCAGCAACGACGGGTATCAGGGTGCCGATGTACGACCAAGTGATGAGGATCAACCTGCGTGACGGCCTGTGGTACGAGCACGGTGAGAGCGGCAACGTGCCGCTGACCTGGGACACCGTCAACCAGACCTGGGTACCGGCCTATGACCCTGATACCTGGCCTGACGACGGTATCGACGCCGAGATCCTCCCGCCGCCCACGGTGTCGGCGCTGTCGCTACGGCTCAACGGCACCGCTGGAACCTACGTCCACACCGACGACGCCAACTACTTCGACTTCTCCGACTCCGAGGCCTTCACCATGGTCGGCATCGTCAGCTTCGACAACTGGCACCCGGCCACTCGCTCGGTCATCGTCTCCAAGTGGGGCGCAGCCGGTCAGCGTTCGTGGTACTGGGCCGTCGAGGCCGGTGGCGGCATGGTGCTGGTGGTATCACAGGACGGCACTGCATCGCAGGAGTACGGCCTCAACCTCACCGATGGCGCTGCGTTCAGCCTTCCCAACGGCACCCCGATCGCTCTGGCCGTCACCTTCGCCACCAACCTCCTGACGCTGCAGGACGAGACGCAGTTCTGGATGTGCCCCTCCTTTGACATGATGACATGGCAGACGGTCGGGCCGGTGCTGACCAAGCCCAACCCGACTCAACTCAACCTGTTCGCCTCCACCACCCAGGTGCAGATAGGGGCATATCTCGGTTCGACCGGTAACGCTGCCAGCTACTACCGCGTCTTGAGCATCCGCCGAGGAATCGGTGAGCAGAACGGCGCTCCGTTCCTGAGCTACGACGAGGTCGGTATCTTCCGAGGCGATACCGTCGTCAACCCTGCCTTTGACCGGTATGGGAACCTCTGGCAGAACACCGGAGCCGGATGGAGTTACGCCAACATGCCTGGGCTTCCGGTATGAACCAGATCGCACTCATCGGTATCGAGAACGTCCTGTGCCGAGGTGACAGCCTGAAGACGGACTTCGCCCAGCCATACGCCAAACCCCTCTATGCCGCTCTCCGAACCCAGTTCAGAACGGTTGGACTAGCGATGGCCGATCAGAACCTGGCTCGGTGGTGGCTCAACCGAGAAGGTCTGGCCGACTGGTCTGCAGTGCTCTCTTGGAACACATCGGCCATGACCTATCCCGACTGGTGCGTGGATCAGGTTCGTGACTTCCTCACCAATGCCTGGGAGATCGCCTTCCTACTCACCAACGATCCCGGCGTGGCTCGCAAGGCCAACGAGCTTGGTGTGCTCACGTTGTCGGTTGGAACACCAAGCCATCCACCTGGCTGGAAGCCCGAGGATTCAACGTTCACTCCCTGGGAGGAACTGAGCGACCGACTAGCGTGGGGCGCAGCGCCCTAAGGAGGCCACCATGGCAGGCAAGCCCGGTTGGTGGAACGCCAACGAACAGGTGTCGGGCGAGCAGGCCTGGAAGCCCGTCCACAAGCTCGGTGACTTCTCGGTAGGCCGTGGTGGCGGCGGTGGCGGGGCGCTGTCTTACGGCCTGGGAGCGCTCGCTGGTGCCGCCATCGGTAAGAAGCTCGGGGGGAAAGCCGCCGCCAAGACGCCGGTCGCTCCTGCCAAGCAGATCGCCGCAGGAACTGGAGGCGGCACCATCGGCAACACGGCGGTGGTGACACCGGAGTTACAGGCGGCGATGACACCTCGTAACGACGCTTTCAACGCCGGGGCGGGCTTCAACCTGACGGACGTACGCTCGGCTAGCTCGGCGGGCACCTCGGTCGATACGTGGGCTGGGGGTCGATACAACGCTATGGCGACTGGGCTGAACGCTGGTGTCACACCTACACCGGCCCGCCTGCAGCCCTTCCGCTCGGGGATCGGTGCTGGTGCAGTACCAGAGCCGGAGACTGCTGAACTGGTGAGCATGCCCAACTCCGGTGTGTCGGGACCGCCTTCGCCTGGTCAGAATGTCTGGTCGCACGGCACTTGGAACACCCCAGAGCGATCCGACGAGTTGTCGCAGAACGCCTGGATGCGTAGCCGGGAACTCCACCAGGAACCGGCCAAGCAACCGCTGATGCTCAACCCTGGCCCACAGCGCAAGCAGCGCATCAAGCCAGGCATCCAGCCGATGGGGAAGTCACGCATCGACCGTGACCTGGCACAGTACAGAGCCTGATGCACATCTACTTCGCTGGGATCGAATCCCCCTCGCACCTGGCCCTGTTGAAGTCCTGCGGCGTGGAGCGTGTCGCCGTCAACATCAACAACCTGGCTCGGTTCACGGGTGACTACGGCACCTGGGCGACCAAGGATCGCCTGGGTGGCCTCGACTGGTTCTGCTACGCCGACACGCACCATTGCCCAGCCGCACCGGTCTTGGAACTGCTGGCCGGTGCCGAGGTCGCCTGCGAGGCGGTTGCGGGTCCTGTGACCTGGGCCGAGGACTCCTGGCTCAACGACAGCGACGTGGGCTTCTACCCCATGTGGGACGGCAACTCGGCCAGCGTGCTGCGCCAGTACGTCGAAGAGTACGAGGGCGTGATGCTCCCCGACGTGGTGGTGGACAACCAGGCGGCGGTTCGCACGGCCCGGGCGGCGCTCCCGGCCATGGGCCAGCTTGCGGCGCTGACCGGTCGTTCGAAGGCCATAGAGCGGTTTGACACGGTGGTATCAAGCGCCTGGTGGGCCGTCCGCAAGCACGGTGAGACGCAGATATGGGCCGGTAACCGCCTTATCAGGCTCAACAGCGAGGACAAGCACCTGAAGCGCCAGCGCTATGCCGACGCCATCGAAGCGCTCGGCTGCGACGTGGGCCTGGTGCTCCTGGACGACCCCACCGAGACGGAGAAGTGCGCCGTGCTCTCCTGGCTGAAGATGGAGCAGCACATCAGTTCGCTCGGCCACAAGGGTCCACTAGTAACTAGTGCCCCCTCATCGAACCTCCCGGCGAATGTCACTCCCCTGCACGGTGTTGCTAGCGCGTCACCCCAACCCCGGCACCAAGCGCTACAGATGGTGACCGCGCTCGCCAATCTCCCGCTGATGAACGTGGTTGATCGGCAGACCACGGTGACCGACGCAGAAGGCAACGAGGTCGTGGAGTCACACACCACGATCGAAGTCACCGGTAGCTCTGCTCGCCAGTGCTCGACCTGCCAACTGTCGGCCGCTTGTCCGTCGTTCACCCCCGGCTCGGCATGCGCCTATCAGATTCCCGTGGTCATCAAGACCAAGGATCAGCGCCAGGCCGTGATGACGGCGCTGATGGAGATTCAGACCCAGCGCATCCTGATGGGATCGTTCTCTGAGCAGGTCCTTGGAACACCTGATACCCAGGTAGGACGTGAGATCGATCGCTTGTTCACGATCATCGAGAAGGCCAAGGCGATCGAAGAGAACACGTCCAAGCTCCGCATCAGCGTTGACGCCAACGGTGACCAGGGACCCACGATGGGCCTCATCAGTCGCTTGTTCGGTGAGCAGGCCGGTCAGAACGCCAAGGCTCTCGACCGGCCGATGATGACCGATGAACTGATCGAAGAAGCGGAGATGATCGATGCCCCGGACTGATCGCAACGACAACCCAGCCGTCCAGCCAGAGCCGGGATCGGCATTCGGTCGCAGCACCCAATCCACCTACTACGAGAAGCAGGCGCGCCAGCGCAAGGCCGTCACGCTCGCCACTCACCTGCAGTCGCGTGGGATCACGTCGGACCACATCGAAAACATGCACCCCAGCATGCGGGCACATCACGCGGCGATGGCGGGCGTCAACGAGGCGTCGGACGAGACGTGGAGCATGGTCGGCAGCATGCTCCAGGGCCACGAAGCAGAGACGGCCAAGGCCAAGAAGCCTGGCTACGACCCGTTCGCAGGCCTCTAGTTACTAGAGGCCCGTACCTGGGTTAGGAACGGGCCTCTTACGCGATCCAGCCCCTCTCGTTGTCATCCACGGGAGGGGCTGGAACTTGGATCAGACGTAGGCGCTGACGCCACGGGGGCGTGCGACGCGCTTGGAAGGCATCGGACGACGGTGCTTGACCGGCGTCTTCGTGGCTCCCGCAGCCTTTGCAGGTGTCTTCGGCTTGATGCCGTTGGAGGCGAGCAGTTCCTCTGCTTCCGCCGTCGCCGCCTCCTTCTTGGCCGCACGCTTCGCCGCGGCCTCTGCCTTCTTCAACTCGGCAGGTCCCTTGATGTCGGTGCGCTGGATGACCAGCATGCCGAATGGGTCGCCATTGCCCGGGTGGCTCGGCTGGTGGCGCAGGCGAACCTTCGCTCCACGCGTCACGGCCCGGGTGCGGACGATGCGCTCCATCATCAACGGGTGAGTGTCGAAGTCCTCCCCCTGTTCCAGCCGCCAGATGTCTCCATCCAGCCACTGCTCCCAGGGGTAGTTGCGCTTCTCCGAACTGGTGATCTCGCTCGGCTTATCGAAGTCGAACGTACGCAGTTTCTCGGCCAATGTTCACTTTCCTTTCGGGGGTATCGCTATGTCACTATAGCGGTTTGTTGGGTATCTCATCAAGGGAGGATCGCCAACAGGATGTCACTGAGAGCGATTCCCCCAATCAAGAACAGGTAGACCTGGGTGGTTGACCAGTCCTCCAAGCGGCGGGCGATCGGTTGCCAGAAGCGGTAGACCGGCCCACGCTTGTAGAGGGCATAGTCACCGTTGCGGCACCACAGAGCGCCCAGCAGCGGGGAGAGAACGAGTAGGAACGGGACTGTGAGCACCATCGGCAGCAGCTTGGCCGTAGGAACGTAGTTGCCGCTCAGGAGAGCGAACCACCAGATGGCGCACCAGACGAGAGCCATCCACCATTGGAAGCAAACGACGATCCAGGCCATCAGGCGCAGGGCCGTGTTGGTGCCGACGTGGAGGGCATCGCCCATGTCGCCGGTCTGCTGGTAGCGGTTCTGGCCCGCCTTCCAGGCTCCGTACAGGAGTCCGATCGACAGCGACCGGTTCACTTCGTTGTGCTTCTGAGTCATGATGTTATGTTACTGCCAGCCTCGCACTAACACAACGTCGGAGGCAGGATTCCCCGTACATTCAGAAGACATGACTAGTCCAGTAAGCGCCATGTACCGGGTGGTGCAGCGAGAGAGTGATAGCCTGCTATGCGTGCCGAAGGGACCGCCAGATCGGGCCAACCACCCAGGTCGCAGGCCCGAACGCCCTGGTCAGAGCGATGACCACAACCCAGGCGGCTCGGCACCGATGCCCCTCAACGTGGTCCGCGGCGGCGCTGTCTGCGACCCAGGCCAGAAGGGTGGGCATGTGATGCAGGGCAGCATGCACGCCGCCGTCTGCCTGCCTACTCCTGGTGCTGATCCTCGTCCTCGTTACCGCGAGGCGGGCAAGCACGTCACGCCTCACAGCCGTCACAGCACGCACTACTTGGAGCACCGTTGAGGAAGCGCAAGCGCTACCACGGCGTGGTCGGTGGTGGCTTCTACGGTGCCAGCTACGGCCCAGGCGTGTGGATGGGTGGTGGCGATCGTGACGACGACGGCCGTGACGACATGGGGCACCTGGGTGAGCAGTTCGATGGGTACG
>Ga0105242_10002089_pt1 | contig 15722 bp, 11 predicted proteins | sample KBSM24metaG_FD_81521 | JGI IMG/M metagenome (GOLD analysis project Ga0105242, IMG submission 81521) | Miscanthus rhizosphere microbial communities from Kellogg Biological Station, Michigan, USA - KBS M2-4 metaG | ecosystem: Host-associated > Plants > Roots > Rhizosphere > Soil | place... | reverse complement strand
ACTCGCAATCCATTCGCTTCCGCCCGCTGGCGCAATTCGGCCTCGGCGGCATCCGGGCGGGCCGCCAACACGTCCAGCCTGTCGCCAAAACGCTGCACATCCCCTGCTTCGGGAGACTTAGCCAAAATATCTTCTGCCGGCGCCAGCGGATCCACTTTCACTTCCAGCCGTGTCAGTCCCATCTTGGAGCGAAATCGTGCCGGAGTATCGATATCGATGATCTTGCCTCGCTCCATGAGCGCGACACGGTGGCAGCGTTCTGCTTCATCCAGGTAGGGCGTAGCGACAACGATTGACATTCCCTCCGTGGCCAAGGATGTCAGAGCATCCCAAAAATCGCGGCGGGTTACGGGATCTACTCCCGTGGTGGGTTCGTCGAGCAGTAGCAGCTTTGGGCCGGCAATCAGCGCGGCAGAGAGGGCCAGCTTTTGCTTCATGCCGCCACTTAAGCGTCCAGCCAGGCGGTCAGCGAAACGCAAAATATCAAACAGCTTGAAATACCGCTCTCTGCGTTCGGCGTATTCCTTCGGCGGGACAAGACGCAGCCCCCCCGCATAACTGAGATTTTCGTCGATGCTGAGATCCATATATAGGCTGAACGGCTGCGTGAGGTATCCCACCTGTTTTCCTGCCTGGCGGGGCGTTGTTCCAAGAACACGAATGTCTCCACTGCCGTGCGCTAGTACTCCGGCGATGATCTTGAATGTCGTTGTCTTGCCCGCCCCGTCGGCGCCGATGAAGCCAAAGATCTCTCCCGGGCGAACCTGGAAGTCGACTTCGTCCAGAGCCTTGAGGGATCCGTAGCTCTTAGCGAGCCCGCGGGCTTCGACAACCAAATCCTCGGCCATCATTTACTCCCGGCCTTCTCTTGTCCACCCTCGTCTTGAACTTGAATTCTGCCGTCTGCCGGCATTCCCGGCTTGGCAAAGCCGTAGCCGCCGCGCAGTCCCAATTTCAGCCCCAGGACCTGTTTCACGCGATCGTCCTTGAAGTACGTATTCTCTGGGGTGAACATGGCTTGCGGATCGATGCGGATCACTTCCGCTGGAATGGCTTCCTTGGGATTCGAATCCAGGAACACCTGCGCCTGCTGGCCCACCTTCACCCGTCCGACGTCTCCTTCGGGCACGAAACCGCGCAGATACAACTTGGTTAAATCCACCAACGTGAAGATTGTCTGGCCTGGCTGTATCACACGGCCCGGCTCTGCGGAGCGCGTCAGAATGGTGCCATCGATGGGCGCACGGATCGTCAGATCGCCTAAGTCCGCTTCAATTTTTCGGAGCGCTGCGACGTCCGCCTCCACATCGGCCTGCGCGGAGGCGACCTGCGCATTGACTTCCTCCATTTGGCGCATCAGAGTCAAACGATCCGCCGCTTTGATGCGCGGGTTTTCAAGTTGCGCCCGCGCCTGCCGCACGGCTGCCTCAGCAGCCGCTACTTGCTTACGGCTCGCTTCAGTAGAGGCCTGGGCAATATTTTCTCGAGTCTGGTATTGTTCGACTACCTGAGCCGAAACTGCGCCGGTCTTTGCCAAGGGAGCATATCGTCGCGCATCGGCCTGGGTCTGCCGCGTTTCCTCTTCCCAGCGCACCAATTCCGACCGGCTCGCCGCGAGAGTGGCCTCCGCGTGCGCGACTTGAGCCGGCGCGTCTGCTTCGGCCTGGCTTTCGTAAATCTGGGATTGCTTGATTCGCTCTTCGTAAGTGGGCAATTGCCGCTGCAGCTGTTCCAACCTGCGCCGGTCGCTCACGATCCGTGCCTTTTGTGTGTCGCGAATGGCTTCCTGCTGCGGACTGTCGAGCTTAGCCAAGATCTGGTCCGCTTTCACGGAATCGCCTTCGCGCACTGTAAGTTCGTGAATACGGCCCGCCATTTTTGAGGAAACATCCACTGAATCCCCATCAATGCGTCCGCTCACGAAAAGTGTGCCCTCCGGTTCGGCGGCTTGTTTGCAGCCGCTCAGAACCAATGCGATCATCGCAGCGAGTATCCAAGCCTGTTTCATACAATTCCTCTCTTTACTTGTGATAAGTCGTCTCGGCTACACCGACTGCCCGTGCAAAGTTCGCCCGTGCCAGCCCGAGCGTGTAATTGGCTCGGATCGTCGCGTCATCGGCCCGCGACAGGCGGTCTTGCGCATTCACGACTTCGGTGTTATCCGTGATCCCTTGAGAAAAACGTGCGCGCGACAGTTCGAGTTCCTGCCTGGACAGATTCACGTTCCCAGCGCTGGTCGCCACTTGTTTTAGAGCCCACTCCACGCCGGATATTGCTACCAACACTTCCGTCTCGATCTGAGAGCGGCTCTGATCCAGGGTTATTTGCGCCTCGCGCAGCGCGCCCTGTGCTTCATCAATCTCGCCCCGCGTGCGTCCGCCGGTAAACACTGGAATATCAATCGCGCCCTGCAGTTTGTAAGTGTTCAAGTTGTGCACCGGCGAGTTTCCCATTTGTCCGTCGTCGAACATTGCTTTGATCGTCGGCAGCCGAGTCGATTTGATAGACCGCACCTTCAACTCAGCCGCCTTCACGTTTGCTTCGGCCGCACGGTAGTCCGATCGGGAAGCAATGGCGGCCTGCACGGCAGCATCACGGTCGGGAATAGTTCCCTCCCCGTAGGCCGCGCTATCGGTAACATCAAAGTCCGAACTCACCCGCGCCTGAAGGATATTCGCGAGGTTCAATTTCGCGGCAATGTAGTTTTGTTCCGCTTCCTGCCGTTGCTGTTCAAGCGAATTGACTGGCTGCATCGCCCGAACGGCATCCAGTTCGGCGGCTACGCCTTGGTCCGTACGCTCGCGTGTGAGCTTGTATAGCTCGGTTGCCAGCCGGATCTGTTCCACAAGAGTATCTCGGGTCGCCTTTGCCCTCAGCGCTTCCAGGTAACTCACGACGACGTTGAGCGACACCAACTCCCGGGCATTGTTCACGAGGAACCGCGAGGAATCTTCCTGCGCCCGGACACTTTCCCAAGACCGCCGGTGTTCAAAGTTCAACAACTCTTGACTGAAAAAGATGCGGGCGTCCATCGAGCCGAACGGCCCTAATTTCCCCGTTGCCGAAGGGATTGGAATTCCTACGCCAATCAGGTTGACCGTTTGCAGATTCTGGCGCAAACCGATGTCCACCTGGGGCAGTCTGGTAGCCCGGGACTGGGCGTATCGCCCGGTGGCTTGGTCCAACCCCGCCTGTGCGCTGCGGATTACTGTGCTATTGGCTAGCGCTATTGCCAGCGCCTGATTAAGCGTAAGGTTCGCCGGCAGAGTCGGCCGGTCGGCCGCCCTTGCAAACGCCGCTATGAGCACGAGCAATATGAAGTTAGGTGTCATCGCCGTTCCTGACTCCCGCTTTGTTTGATTGATTCTTGTTTTTGGGATTCGCATAGTGATACGCCATTTGAGAATGCCAGAGCAAATTAATAAGCTTTTAGTCCTACCGCTCGAAAATGTTCGCGGGCGCGTTCCACGGCTTCCAGCGACGGTGGTTGCACGTCCGCGAGCTTGTAGTCGATGCGGAGTTTCTGCCACTTGAATTTGCCCAATTGGTGAAATGGAAGTACATCCACTCGTTCGACGTTCCCTAGACCCGCGGCAAAATCGGCAATCTTTGCGATGTCCTCATAGTCGTCAGTCAGTCCAGGTACCAGAACGAAGCGCATCCACACCGGCCGCTTATGATCAGCGAGCCTCTGGGCCAGTTTTCGAGTACGATCGGGATCCATTCCGGTGAGCCGCCGGTGCCTTTCGGGGTCCCAGGTCTTCATGCCCAGGAGCACCAGATCGATCTTTTCCAGATCCTCATCCGTCAAGAGATGGCCGAAGTTCCCGTTTGTCTCCATGGCGGTGTGGATCCCCATCTTCTTTGCCGCGGTCAGAAATTTGACGACAAAGCGGTGCTGCATCAAGGGCTCTCCCCCGCTTACCGTGACGCCTCCGGACATGATCTTCAGCCCATGGCGATATTTGCTTAGTTCTTCCGTGGCCTTCGCAATCGTCACAGGAATTCCATTGCTCATGGTCCAGGTGTCCGGATTGTGGCAGTAGCTGCAGCGCCATTGGCAACCGGCAGTCCACGCGACAACACGAACCCCCGGTCCGTCCACCGTGGAACCGGTTGTGAATGAATGGAGGAATCCCATATCTCCGTTAGCGAGCGCCGCGCGGACATCGGTTTCGGGAACATCCCGGCCGAGGTTCACGCGTAGTTCAAATGGGCTTTTGGCTGCTAACGACTCCTGCTGCAGCGTTTGATTCTCAGGCATAACTGCTACTCCCATGGAACGTTCGATTGATCACGTCCATTTGCTGTTCGCGCGTCAGTCGCACGAAGTTAACTGCGTAACCGGACACGCGGATGGTAAGACTTGGGTATTTCTCCGGGTGGTCCATCGCATCTATAAGCATTTCGCGATTCAGGACGTTTATGTTCATGTGGTAACCCGTAGCGCCGAAAAACGCGTCCAGAATACTTGTCAGATTCGTGATGCGTTCTTCACTCGTGTGGCCGAGGCCTTCCGGCACCAGGGTCGAGGTGAGTGAAATGCCGTCCTGCGCATCGCGGTACGGGATCTTCGCCACGGATGCCGCCGAAGCATGGATGCCGTGACTATCTCTTCCATGCATCGGATTCGCGCCCGGGGCGAACGGCTCCCCGTGACGGCGGCCGTCCGGAGTATTACCGGTGCTCTTCCCATAAACGACGTTCGAAGTGATTGTCAGGATGGACTGGCTGTGATGGGCATTTCGATAAGTCGGGTATTTCCTTAACTTGTTCATGAACCGGCTTACCAGCCCCGCGGCAATCTGATCCACGCGGTTGTCGTTATTACCGAACTTCGGAAACTCGCCGTCGACCTGATAATCCGTCACCAGCCCGGTTTTATCCCTGACCACGCTGACCTTTGCATAACGTATGGCCGACAGGCTGTCGGCGACTACGGACATCCCTGCCATTCCAAAGGCCATCGTCCGAAACGGGTTGTGGTCATGCAGCGCCATTTCGATCCGCTCGTAAGCGTATTTGTCGTGCATGTAGTGGATGACGTTCATCGCGTTCACATAAACACGGGCGAGCCAGTCCATCATGGCGTCGAACTTGTCGAGTACATCGTCAAAGTCCAGGTAGTCACCTTGGACTGCACCGAACGACGGGCCCACCTGCTTTCCCGTGAGTTCGTCTCTGCCGCCGTTGATTGCGTACAACAGACACTTAGCGAGGTTTGCCCGGGCTCCGAAAAACTGCATCTGCTTGCCCATCAGCATGGGAGAAACGCAACACGCAACGCCGCCATCATCTCCCCAGGCGCGGCGCATCATGTCATCACTTTCGAACTGCAGAGAACTGGTGTCGATCGCGACTTTTGCGGCGAAACGCCGGAATCCGTCGGGCAGGCGTGGCGAATACCAGATGGTAAGGTTCGGTTCCGGAGCGGGGCCCAAATTGTAAAGCGTCTGCAGAAATCGGAAACTTGCCTTCGTAACAAGGGAACGGCCATCGTCGCCACAGCCGCCGATGGACTCGGTCACCCAGGTAGGATCGCCCGCGAATAATTCGTCATATTCCGGTGTGCGCAGAAAACGCACGATCCGGAGCTTAATAACGAAGTCGTCGATGATTTCCTGCGCCTGCACCTCGGTGAGCGCGCCCGCCCTCAGATCGCGTTCAATGTAAACATCTAGGAATGTCGACACCCGACCGAGTGACATGGCCGCTCCGTTTTGTTCCTTCACGGCCGCCAAGTACGCGAAGTAAAGCCACTGCACTGCCTCCTTCGCAGTCCCGGCGGAGCGTGAGATGTCGAATCCGTAGGCCTCGGCCATTTGTTGCAGTTCTTTCAGAGCGCGGATCTGTTCGCTGAGTTCCTCACGATCGCGGATGACTTCCTCCGTCGACATCAATGCATCTAGAGCCTGGTGTTCCTGTTTTTTCCGTTCTATCAGCCGGCTCACGCCATAGAGGGCTACCCGGCGGTAATCGCCGATGATGCGACCGCGTCCGTAGGCGTCAGGTAGCCCGGTCAGAACGTGTGAACTCCGGCACCGCCGGATATCGTCGGTATAGGCGTCAAACACCCCTTCGTTATGCGTCTTCCGGTACTTGGAGAACGTCTCGACCATATGCGGATCTGGTTCATAGCCGTAGGCTTTGAGGGAATTGAGCACCATCCGCAGCCCGCCCGTGGGCATAATGGCGCGCCTCAGCGGCGCTTCGGTCTGAAGGCCGACGATGATTTCTTTGTCCCTGTCGATATAGCCGGGCGCGTGTGAGGTGATCGAACTGGGAACTTGCGAGATCTCAAGAACCCCCTTCTTCCGCTCCTCTTTAAACAATTCCTTGAGCCGGTTCCAAATGCTCTCCGTACGTTCGGTTGCCGGCGCAAGAAAAGACTCGTCGCCGTCATAAGGCGAATAGTTCTGCTGAATGAAATCGCGGACGTTGATCTCTCTCTGCCAAACACCAAATTGAAATCCGCGCCACGGATCGCTCGAGATAGCCCGCCGTGCATCGGATGTTGTTGGCGCGCTCATAATTTGCCTCCGCGCGCCGCTACGTGCGCGCCTCGATTTAATCCAAGTAACAACGCGGTGTGCCGCGCAATCATTAACTCCTCATTGGTCGGAATCACCCATACGCTGACCTGGCTCGATGCCGTGGATATTCGGGTCCGCTTATTGGTGTTGGCCTCCTCCTCGAGTTCAATGCCCAGCCAAGCCGATGCCTCGCAAATCCGCCGGCGAATCTCAACCTCGTTCTCTCCGATGCCGGCGGTGAAGACCAACCCGTCGATCCCGCCCAAGACCGCAGCCAGCGCGCCGATTTCCTTCACGGCGCGGTATATAAAATAGTCCACTGCCAGGCGCGCCTGCGGTTCGTCACTCGCGAGTAGATCACGCATGTCTTGACTGATACCCGAGATGCCGAGCAATCCGGACTTCTTATAGAGAATCGTCTCCACCTCCTTCGCGCTCAGGCCCAGAGTCTGAAAGAGGTACAAAACGACGCCGGGATCCAGCGAACCCGGCCTGGTTCCCATGCAAAGCCCGTCCAGCGCCGTAAAGCCCAAACTGTGATCGACGCCTCTTCCGCCCTTCATGGCGCAGAGGCTAGCCCCGCTTCCAAGGTGCGCAACGATGACCCGGCCCCCGGCGATTTCTGGCGCGAGCTCCGGCAGCACGGAGGCAATGTATTCGTAAGACAAGCCGTGAAAGCCGTAACGCTGCACGCCCGCACGGCAGATTTCACGTGGCAGCGGCACCAACTCTGCCACCGACGATTGGCCCCGGTGAAAACTTGTGTCGAAGCAGGCAACCTGCGGCACGTCGGGCAGCCGCTCCGCCACGGCTTCAATCGCCGCCAGATTGTGCGGCTGATGCAACGGAGCCAGAGGCACTAAACGATGAAGTTCAGCCAGAACTTGCGTGGTAACGATGATTGGGGAAGCGTAACGCGCACCGCCATGCACCACACGATGTCCAACTCCCATCAGGTGCGCGCCGGGATACCTGAATCTCAGCCATGTAACGACGGCCTGCAGCGCGTCGTGGCCATCCCGCACTGTCTCGTCCGGCTTCTGGTCGACGAGAACCTGGCCGCCGGCATCCTTTGCCGTTAGTCGCGGCGCTGCGCCGATTCCCTCAACTTGGCCCCTGGTTTCCAAACCCCAGGAACCGCCTTTCGGCCGCTGGTAGACACAAAACTTCAGGCTGGAAGAACCGGCATTAAGTACGAGTTCGTATTCATTTTTCATGCCGTTACGTGGTTTCCCTTCAACTTCTCCCGTCGTGCGTAAGCGACAAGTTTCGCCATCGCGCAACTGGCAATCCTTGACCGGACACTGTCGGACCGGCTGGTCAGAATGATTGGAACCCGAGCTCCCAGCACTAGGCCCGCGCTGTCTGCATTCGCAAGGAAACTCAGTTGCTTGGCCAGCATGTTGCCGGCTTCGAGGTCGGGAACCAGCAAAATGTCTGGATCCCCGGCAACGGCCGATTGAATTCCCTTGATCTCCGCGGCCTCTTTGCTGATGGCATTATCGAAGGCCAGGGGCCCATCGAGAATACCGCCGGTGATCTGACGCCGATCCGCCATCTTGCAAAGAGCCGCCGCGTCGATCGTCGCCGGCATCTTCGATGTAACCGTTTCGACGGCCGCAAGAATGGCCACTTTGGGCTTCTTAACGCCCAGATCGACAGCTAGATTGATGGCGTTTTGGCAGATGTCCACCTTGTCTTCAAGGGTTGGAGCGATGTTGATCGCCGCATCCGTCACGACAAGCACCTTGTGGTAGGTGGGAACATCCATAACGAACACGTGGCTGATGCGGCGCCCGGTCCGTAAACCGGTGTCCCGCGCGACGACCGCGCCAAGCAGTTCATCCGTGTGCAGACTACCTTTCATCAGAAGTTCCGCACGGCCCGCACGAACCAGTTCCGCGGCCTTCGCTGCGGATGCCTGACTGTGCGGCGTATCTACGATTTCCGTCGCGCCAAGGTCGAGCCCCGACGCCGCTGCGATTGTTCGGATCTTGGCTTCGGGACCTACCAGGATCGGAGTGATCAGGCCCTTCTCCCCGGCTTCCAGTGCTCCGGCCAGAGCCGTCTTCTCGCAAGGATGGGCGACTGCCGTAGGAACGGGAGGCAGGTTTGCGCATTTTTCCAAAATGCGTTCGTATTTGCCAGTACCGCTACTCATGCATTCCCTCCGCCCTTCGCCGTATTCAATCGGGCGCTTGCTGGCCCCGTTTCCTTTAACAGGAGAGTTAATACAATAGCCAACCCGACGCCGTATAAAAGAGGTTGGAACGTCGTTTGGTAATGCTCCAGTCCCATCTGGCCGCCGCCGGAAACCAGCTGCATGCCCCAGGCGAAGGCGGGCCCCAGCAGAGCGCTCAAGGTGAAGATCACAAAGTTGATAACGCCCGTAGCCGTGCCGCCCATCTCGCGGGGGTATGACTCCTTGACAACCGTGTAGGGGAGCATCGCAGCTCCTGACGCCAAACCCATCACGATGCCTATGACGTAGGGTGGGACGGAGCCCGGGCGGCCGTACAGAGCCCAGGCGACACACAGGAACAGCACGGCTGCGCCACCGATGATTACCGGCTTACGGCGGCCTAGCCGATCTGATAGCGCCCCCATCAGAGGACACCCGATGATCCAACCCAGCGGGACGGTCGCCGATCGAATCACCGCTTCCCCGTAGACGAATCCGTGCCCTTCCTGGAGAAACTGCACGCCCCAGGTCATGTCCAGAATAGTGGTCGGAATGAAGAGGAGACCGGCGATCACACCGCACAGCATTGACTGTGGATTTCTGAATACGACGCCTAAGGATTTGGCTGTGCCTTTGATCCAGTCATCGTGCCGCTCCGCGGGCGCATCGGGCGGAAGCATGAAATAGAGAATCACGGCCAGGGCGACTCCGATCAAACCCATGCCGATCCAGAAACCGTGCCACGGAATTCCCGCGGCAATGATTGGCCCAACCAGGAACTGCCCCGCCGATCCGCCGGCCATGCCAAACATTTGTGTAGCTCCGATCAATGTTGCTGCGCGGTTTGCGGGAAAGTTGTTGCTGGCGATGTAGACGGCCCCCACGAGCGCGAATACCCCTCCAGCACCTTGCAGGAACCGGCCCAGGTTCGCGGATCCGACGCTGCCCGTACCGAATAATAGAGCGCCAATGGCTGCAAGAAGGGCACCCGCGGGGAGCACGGCTTTGGCGCCCATCCGGTCCAGGGCCGAGCCGGCAACCAAGCTGAACGGCGAATATCCGTAGTAGAAAACGCCGACTAACGATGCGACACCCAAGGCGCTTAGCGCGAAGCCCTCCGATAATTGCGGCATCATCACAGAGGGAGCGCTCCGGAGAACGTACTGATAGAAGTAATACACTGCCGCAAGCAGCCAGGCCATTCCTGCCCCGCTTCGGCGCTGTTTCATCTGACTTGAAAACTCCCTTGCAGAGATGGTCTTCACGGCATCCTCTGTCGAACAATGATGCTAATGATGCTCACGTTCTCTTTGAGATCTTTTTTTTTGGGGATATGCCCTTCCCTGTTGCCAACATGCAGGAGCCACCGAGGAATGAGGATTTAGATCTGTCCTGCAGCCATTGGCGTCACTGCAGAGGCGGCCAGGAAAAGTCGACGCTCGCCCGGGAGGAGAGTATGAGTTCCCATGGCAAAGGACACCGGCCATGACGGTTAAGGCGAATCATAGGACCAGCTCTGAGACAGGTGCGGAAAGTGCTGAAGAGGCTGTTCCGCTACAGTGGAAGTCTGTTCGCTGCGCGGCGCTGGTGAAGCCGCTCGCCATCAGGTGAATCTTTTCATGGATCAACGTCGGCGAATTCGTCATGCTGCCCTGCGATCCAGAGCATTTTACGGCTCGTCAATCGTTACTTTCCACGTCTTATCGGGATTATAAACTTCCATCTGTTTCAAAGCTTTCAGGGTTTCGGACCCCAAATCCTTCTCATAGACAGTCCCTTCGTGGCTAACGATGAATGTTTTTATCCCTGTAACGCGATATTGCGCCGGAGCGGCCGCGAGCGCGAATCCGCCGATCATCGCTCCATTCACCACGAAATTCATCTGCCCCATTACAGCGGCGGGGCCCTGGCCCTTCAATACCTTGAAATAATAACCGTGATAAGGCTGCAGATTTGCGTCGTACCCTTGCGCCAGCGCCCTGGCAATAGCCTCACCGACCGGACCACCCCAGCTTCCATCCGGGTTCTGCCAGGCGAGTCCGTCATGTTTTCCAGGCGTACTTATGATCCGCTGAGCATACTCATTCAAATCTGAGGCGTCGTGTTTCTCGAGTGCGTATTCATACTGGGCCTCTACGAAACCACGGCAGATTCGAATGGCGTCAAGTTCGTTTTCACCAATACGGCGCAGCAATATCCGCTGGCGCCCCGAATTCGTGTCGTAAGACCACTTTCCGTTTTGCTTGACCAGAGGAATCGGTAGCGGCCATCCGGAGTTTCCAACCACCAGCTCCGCACGATTCGGATTCTTCGGATCCAAGTTAAGCTGCTGCTTCTCGCGAGCGAGTCGGGCGAAATCCGTAGCCCGCGTCTTGTCGACGACCGGATCGTCAGAGACTACCAAATCCGTGTTAGCTGGGCCGAGGATCCGGAGCAAAGACGGCACATCAAAACTTTCGGCGGCCTTGGCGAGCGCTTCGGCAGCGGCCTGCGGACTGCTAAACGTGTCCTGCGCGGCTTGCGCGGGTTGCGCGGCCTGCGCCGCGGCGTGAGAAGCCATCAAGGTCGCGATTACGACCGATGCGATCATCGGCTTGGTGAGTTTCACGGTTGTTCCCCCTCCAATCTCGATTTTTCAGCCATGCTCAGCGGCGTCTTCCCCCGCCGCGGGCACCGCCACCTCCACCTCGGGAGCCTCCAAAGCTGGAGGAGCCTCGCGAACCACCGGCCCGCGCCCCTCCCCCTGCGCTGGATCCGCCGAACGCTCCTCCGGACCTGGAGCTCGATCCAGCGGTCTGCCGATTTCCGATGCGATCGCCGCCCCCTGTTCGGCTGGACAAGCCGCTTGAGCCGCCACCGCCAACTCCTCGTGAATTGCCGCCGAATCCCTGCCCGCCTCTCTGGCTGAAATTCTGGCTCGCTCTGGCTTGACGATTTCCGAGATCGCCTCGTGTCATACCACCGAACCTGTCGGCCGTAGCTCGATCTCCATAAGGCGTTCCGCCGCGGTGCTGCGGGTTGTGCTGCCACTGCGATGGCCTGTTGCCCCCGACTCCACCGGGACCTCCAACTCCGCCAACACCTCCAACTCCGCCAACACCTCCAACTCCACCAACACCACCAACTCCACCAACTCCACCGACTCCACCAACACCACCGACTCCGCCTACTCCTCCGACTCCGCCTACTCCGCCTACTCCGCCTACTCCCCCGCCAGGTCTGCCAATGTTGCCGTTTCGGACGAAGTTGTTGTTGTTATTGATATTGATGTTGTTGTTACCGCCCCATCCGCACCCATAACCCCACCCTCCACTCCAGAAGGCGCCCATAGCTATGCCAACTCCGAACGAAAGCGCCAGTCCGGCAGCATAGTATCCGGGATAATAGGGATAAGGGTAGACAGGTGGTCCCCACACGTAAACGGGGTCATAACTGGGCACGTAAACGACTTGGGGGTTAGCTTGTTCAATGACCACTACGCTCTTCTGCTCAACTACCTTGGTTTCCACCTTGATTTGCTCGTTTGAGGTTAGTTTTCCGGATGCCGTCGCCTTGGCACGCATGCGTTGAACGGCGTCCATCACCTCGGACTGCTGTGCCAGAAAGGCGTTGCCAAGCTCGGAGGTCCATTTGATGTTGTCAAATAACTGCTTGACAACGTCGGGAAAGGGAGCCAAACCTTGAACGCTCGGGTCCCAGTTCTGCTTCAGGACGGCGTCCGCAAGCTGTTTATCTTTCAACTGCTTGTTTTTCGGCAGCCATTGGTGAAGTTGGACGATTTCCAGAGGATAGGTGGAAGCCGCGAGGACCTGCGCGAGCAACGGATCGGGATAGAGTGCGATCGGTGCAATCAGACTGTCCAGCTGATCCGCGGAGAGCGTGGACGTTTTCGCTCCCGCAATATTCGCCTGCTGAGCAAGAACAAGAACAGGCAGTTCCCCAGGGAGCAACAATGCGGTGCATACCAGCGAACATGCGCGGAGCCATTTACTCTCAGCGACGAGATACATCTTTACCTCCCGCGCCACTTTTGCCCGGTTTCAGGAGCGATTTCCGGGCACGCCGTCCGCGATGACGCCGTTCTTAGGGAACCTAGCCAGCCTTCTCCTGCAGGAATGATTCGACGTCTCGCGCCTGGGGTTCTATTTATTTTCCTCAAGCCCCTGCGTGTCGCTCCGAACAGGTCGGCGACGGCTTCTGGATGCGCGACGGCGCGCCATTTCCGCTCGAATGCCAGCGTAGAGGGGCTGGCATTCAGAAGGGAGCATGCCGCGTTTTCAAGGGTTTGGTGACTCTTCGCGACTGCGATTAATGCGTTAAGATTACTGTTCGCGGGTGAAGACCAGATCTAACTCATTGAAAAGATGGAGCGGGAGACGGGGTTCGAACCCGCGACGTCCAGCTTGGGAAGCTGGCATTCTACCACTGAATTACTCCCGCTCGCTCGGCAACCTAAATATAGCAGAGCAGTGACTTGTGAGCTAGGCCCAAAACGGCCATTCCCATGCAAAAAACAAACCAGCGTAACCTTGGCAGGATAGTGCCTACAGAGCCGTCTTTAGCGAAGCCGTGATAGCGGCAATGTTGTCGCCAAGTTTCGCTACCGTTCGCGTTTTCTATCTCCCTCAGGTGAGCTTGCGCACGTCGAGATAGGACGTGAGCACTGCCGCGCTGCCGTTGGGATCCGCCAGAGCCACGTATCCGTCAGGCCGCACGAGATAGACGGCATTTCGCTGCAAGCCCGTCCGATCCATCTCCGGGCGCCAGGGAAATACGTGCAACGATAACTTCCGCACCTTGCATAGCGCCCTGATCGCCGGCACTGCGTCACCGTAGACGTGGACCTGCCAGTCCAATGAGGTCAGCGGGGTGAAGTTGTCAGCGCCGTTGAGGTTCTTCTCCACCCATGGCAAACGATCACCACCATGAACCAATCCCGCGCGGCCATCGCTCAGACTGCTACCCCGGTAGTTCACCACGGTCTGCGAGACCGTGCGGAACATGAATCGTCGTACCACCGTCAACGCAAAGAGCGTCGGGACCAGGAGCGGCACGATCCGCAGACGAATGAGCCGCGCTATCGGCCCCCGGCTGGTCACGCCCGTGAAGGCCTGATCAGTGGTCGCGACCAGCCGCCTGGCGAAGGCGATACGCTCCGGCTCGTAGCTATCGAGTAACGCGCTCCCCGCACGCCCGTGCAGGACAGCGGCGAGTTTCCAGGCGAGGTTCACCGCATCGCCAATGCCGGTGTTCATCCCCTGTCCACCGACGGGACTGTGGATGTGCGCCGCGTCGCCGAGCAGAAACACCCGACCCTTGCGGAAACGATCGGCGACCCGGTGGTGCACGCGGTAGGTCGAGAACCAGTTCACGCGCGCGACGTCGATGCGCATCCATTCCATCACACGCTGGCTCACGTCAGTCCACGACAGATTGTCGTGTTGGTGTTCGGCATCCTCCTGCACGGTGCCGATGAGGCGAACATGTCCTTCGTCTTTCATCGGGAAGACGGCGAGGAAATCCGTCGTGTCGAGGCCAACATGCACTTCGCCGTTTATCGCCGCACCCCTTGCCTCCACATCGGCGACATAGAAGAGGTGCGCGTAAGTCCCGCCCGGGAATCCGATCTTCAGAGTCTCGCGCACTGTGGAATGGGCACCGTCGCACCCAGCAATGTAGGCTGCCACGTACGCTTCCTGGACTCCATCCGGCCCTCTTAGATGCGCGAGCACACGACCATCGGTATCCTCGAAGCCCAAGAGCTCTGTGCGGCGCTCAACCTCGATGCCGGCCTCAGCCAGGCGATCGACCAAGAGAAGCTCGTGCTCGTCTTGGGGATATATCAACGCGTAAGGGAATGGACTGAGACCCGTGCCCATGTTTCCGAAGACGGCATGCGCCGCCTGCTTACCGGCTACCCAGAGATTCACCGCTTCGATCCTGCGCCCCGCTTCGATCACTGCGTCCGCAAGACCGATCTGGCGGTACAGCTCGAGCGTGCGTGCCTGCAGGGCAAGCGCCCGCGACGTCGTACCCGGTTCCGTAGTCTTGTCGACGATCCTCACGCGGACGCCCAACCGCGTCAGCCATAAGGCCAATACCAAGCCGGTCGGCCCGGCGCCGACAATGAGAACCTCCGTGTCGCCTCTCACCGATGCATTCATCGTTTAGGAATCGGTTTCACACTTAGCAACCGAGATCTCATCGTTTCACGGCGTATTACCGCGTTATTGACGTTGCAGAATGACTTCCAGAGCCGCCATATCCAACCGCTCTAAAGCGGATTCTACTGCTAAGCTCACCCGATCGCGGCCAATGGTCGCTACTGCGATCACTCGGTCGTCTTGCCGGTAAATGGCGCAAGCATCCCGGCTGGCCAGGTCACCGCGTGTTTCAAACCTGTTCCATGTCGAAGCGTGTCCGACATACGAAATCGTAACGTCATAGTGTTGGCTCCAGAAAAATGGCACATCTCGAAAACCGTGGCCGATGCCCAACATGACGCGCGCAACGGCTTGTCCCTGACGCTCTGCCAGAACCCAGTGTTCAATGCGCACTCGTTCTCCAGAAATCGCGTCCGGATACCGCGCGACATCCCCCGCCGCGTAGATATCCGGAGCACTGGTGCGCAAGGTTTCGTCCACAATGACGCCGTTATCGACCGCGAGGCCGGCGTCTTGGGCCAGCTTCGTCCGCGGTAACACGCCAACCCCCAAAACGACTATCTCGGCCTCAATTGCTTGTCCATTGCTGAGCTCAACGCGATCCTCGCTAATCACTTGTGGGGTCGCGCCTAACATGAAGCGAACACCATGCTGCTCATGGAGATCCTGGATGAATTGCCCTAATTCTCGACCCAACACTTTTTGCAGGGGAACGGCATCCTTCCCTACGACTGTGACTTCCAGTCCTCGATCGCGAAGGGAAGCAGCCACTTCGAGGCCGATGAAACTAGAGCCAATCACGACGCAGCGCTTTGCTCGCTTAGAATCAGCAATGATAGCGTT
>Ga0105242_10002088_pt1 | contig 15729 bp, 21 predicted proteins | sample KBSM24metaG_FD_81521 | JGI IMG/M metagenome (GOLD analysis project Ga0105242, IMG submission 81521) | Miscanthus rhizosphere microbial communities from Kellogg Biological Station, Michigan, USA - KBS M2-4 metaG | ecosystem: Host-associated > Plants > Roots > Rhizosphere > Soil | place... | reverse complement strand
CTTACAACGCCGACGCGCGCTGGCGCAAGGAGCAGGGCGGCATCACCACCACGGCGGGCTTCCCGCTCAGGACGGACGACAGAGCGCAAGCCAAGATCACCGGCACCTACACTGCCAAGAACGAAGTGCCGTCCGTCACCACGCCTTGGCACGACGCTGACGGCGCGGTGCATATACTCGATGCTGGCGGGCTGCATCAGCTTCACGTTGATCTTCTCACCCACATCAATAACTGCTTCTCGATTTCGGCTGATGTGATCGCGGCGATCAATGCTGGTTCTGTCACCACGCTCGCGGCGATTGATGCGGCCTATGCCGCACCGATCACAGCGGCGCGTAAAAACTGGCTCAGGCCACCGGCTGCAAAAAAAGAGAAGTGAGCCATGACCGTAGTCAACATCACCGTCGAGAACGACGCCGACTTCTATCGCGTCTTTCAGTACACGACCATCAGCGGCGTCCCGATCAACATCACGGGCGCTTCGATGGTGATGATGCTGCGGCGGCGCGCCAGCGATGAAGCGGCGGTTCTAAAACTCAGCACCGACACCGGGGAGATGGTTCTTGTTGACCCGCTCAACGGCATGTTCTCGGTACGCATTCTGCAATCGCAACTGGTGCGGCTTGCGACCGGCGACTATCAGCACTCCAACGTGATGACCACTCCTGCGGGCAAGCGCAGTCTGTGGACCGGCACGTTCACCAATAACCCCGGCGCGTCCAGATGAGCGTTCCACAAGTCGAGATCATCATTGAAAGCGAAGTCATCGTTGTCCGCGACGATGAAGACGTTGTGGTGATCGAGACTGAGGAAGGCGTATCAAATTCTCCAGACGATGTGGCGGTGATCGAGGGCGACGAAGCCGTCACGGTCGTCGTCATGCCTGAGCTTGGCGTCGTCGTTCAAGCGCAGGATGACGTCGAGACTATCGCCATCGGAGAGCAAGGACCGCCGGGGCCGACAGGACCACAGGGACCGCAAGGGCAACCGGGACCGTCAGGACCGAATGGCCCGACCGGCATTCAAGGCGTGCCGGGACCAATCGGCCCGCCCGGTCCACTCGGACCACCGGGACCAGAAGGTCCGATAGGTCCGCGCGGACCTTCGGGCGCTGCCGTCTACATCGGTGACACCGCGCCGCTCAATCCGTCTGTCGGGCAGCTATGGTGGAAGAGCAACAGCGGCGACAGCTTCATCTACGTGCAAGACGCGAACTCGTTTCAGTGGGTTCAGCAGAACACCGTTTTCGATGCGTGGTTCAATCCAGAGCTTGTTGATGATCGCGTTGCATCGTTATTGCAGGCAGGCGACAACATCGTTCTGACCTACGATGATCCGACCGGCGCGCTGACAATCAGTTCTACCGCCAGCGGCGACGGTTCTTCCGACTGGGCGGACATCACCAACAAGCCGTCTACGTTTCCGCCGTCGCCTCACGCGCATCCGATCAGCGAGGTCACGAACCTTCAGGCGGCACTCGACAGCAAGCAGGCACTCGCGGAGAAGGGTCAAGCCAGCGGCTACGCACCGCTCGATGCAAGCAGCAAGGTGCCTGCCAGTCATCTGCCTGCCTATGTGGATGACGTGTTGGAGTTCGCCAGCCTCTCGGCATTCCCCGCGACCGGCATCGCAGGCGTGATCTACGTCGCGCTCGATACCAACAAAACATATCGCTGGTCCGGTTCGGTCTACACGGAGATCAGCCCCTCACCCGGCTCGACAGATGCGGTGCCGGAAGGCTCGATCAATCTCTATCACACGACTGCGCGGGCTGCCGCAGCCGCGCCAGTGCAGAGCGTGTCAGGCAAGACCGGCGCGGTGACGCTGACGAAAGACGATGTCGGGCTTGGCAACGTCGATAATACTTCAGACCTCAGCAAGCCAATCTCGACGGCCACGCAGACCGCGCTCGACGGCAAGGTCAGCGATGCCGGTGATACGATGACCGGCCCGCTGGCTCTGCCGAATGGCACGGCAGCGGCAACGTCGCTCAACTTCGGCGGCGCAGGCACCGGCTTCTTCGGGACCGCCACCACCATTCTCATTTCCATTGGCGGCGTCACCAAGCTCAACGCCAATGCAACGCAAATCCAAAGCACCGTTCCTATCATCGTCCCGTCTGCGGCACCGACCTTCCCGGCTGAGTTGACGCACAAGAGCTACGTCGATGGGCTTGTCGGCACGAAGCAGACGCTCGACGCGACCCTCACGGCGCTCTCTGGTCTTGATGCAACGGCGGGGCTGGTGGAGCAGACCGGCGCAGACGCCTTCGCCAAGCGCGCACTCGGAATTTCGGCAGGCACATCGGTGCCGACGCTGGCTGACACCGACGCGCGCTATGCGGTGATCGTTCACACGCATCTGTGGGCTGACATCACCGACAAGCCTGTGAGCTTTCCTCCGTCAACGCACAGTCATCCGCAGAGCGAGGTGAACAACCTCGTGGCTGATCTTGCCTTGAAGGCACCGCTCGTCAGCCCGCTATTCACGGGTGATCCGCGAGCGCCGACGCCAGCGGCCAATGACAATGACACGACGATTGCAACGACAGCATTCGTGAAGGCTGCGCTCGCTGCAAATCCATCGTTGATTATCAGCGACACCGCACCGCCGTCGCCAGTGCAGGGGAGCCAGTGGTTTCAGAGTAGCAGCGGCTGCACTTACGTTTTCTATATCGATGCAAGCGGACCTCCCGGCCAGTGGGTTCAAACCAACAACTGGGAAAGCATCGTCGGCCCGCAAGGTCCAAGCGGCGCGCAAGGCTCAGTCGGCCCGCAAGGTGATGTCGGTCCCGCTGGTCCTGTGGGTCCGACCGGCCCGATGGGATTGACAGGCGGGCAGGGTCCGAAGGGCGACCCCGGTTCGATTGGTCCGATTGGTCCGCAAGGTCCATCAGGATTGCAGGGACCAGAGGGACCGGAAGGACCGGCAGGCGATGTCGGCCTCACAGGACCGCAAGGCGACCCCGGTCCAACAGGCGCGCAAGGTCCGATAGGTCCAACGGGCTTGAAGGGCGACACTGGCGCGCAAGGCGATGCCGGTCCTCAGGGGCCGATAGGTCCAACAGGATTGACGGGCGCAACGGGCGCGACGGGACCGCAAGGCGTTGAAGGTCCGCAGGGACCAATCGGCGCGACTGGCCTTCAGGGACCGAAGGGCGACACCGGAGCAACGGGCGCGCAAGGCGTGATCGGCCCGCAAGGTCCGATTGGATTGACGGGAGCAACGGGCGAAGCAGGACCAGAGGGTCCTCAGGGATTGAAGGGCGACACCGGCATTCAAGGTCCAGCGGGACCGACCGGCGCAACGGGCGCGCAGGGGCCGATAGGTTTAACGGGACCGACAGGACCGGCGGGAGCCGCAAGCACCGTGCCGGGACCGGCGGGACCGCAAGGTCCCATCGGATTGACCGGAGACACCGGAGCGCAAGGTCCCATCGGGTTGACCGGCCCAGCGGGCGCGCAAGGACCGAAGGGCGATGTCGGCCCGCAAGGCATTCAAGGTCTGAAGGGTGACCCCGGTGCAACGGGCGCTCAGGGACCGAAGGGCGATACGGGCGCGGTCGGTCTCCAAGGACCGAAGGGTGACACGGGCGCAACCGGCGCGCAGGGTCCAATCGGATTGACCGGCGCAGATAGTACGGTGCCGGGACCGCAGGGACCGAAGGGTGATCCCGGCACGACCGGCGCGCAAGGTCCGCAAGGCATCAAGGGCGACACGGGCGCTCAGGGACCGGCGGGACCAGCGGGCACGATGAGCGTCGTGATGTCGGACACCGCACCGGCATCGCCGCTCGCTGGAGCGCTGTGGTTCAAGACCAATGCGGGCAAGCTGCTGATCTGGGTCGTGGATGCGAATTCATCGCAGTGGGTTCAGGTCGGCGGCGCTGAAGTGAATAAGTAGGAGACGACATGGCATTCGATTTTCCGGCAGCGCCGACCAACGGTCAGGTCTACAGCCCATCGGGCGGACCAGACTACATCTTCAGCACCGCGACAGGCGCTTGGGAAATCAAGACCAGCGGTTCGAACTCAGCGTTCGTCGCCAAGGCTGGCGATACCATGTCGGGAAATCTCGGCATCACCACGGGCGGGGCCACGCAGATTGGCCTCAGTGGCGTAACGCAAGCCGCGCTGCTTCTCGATAGCTCTGGGGCGACAGGCAACACGCAAGTCGTCGGCTACAAGGCTGGAAAGACGCGCTGGTCAATCGAGCTTGGCAACAGCATCGCCAACAGCGGGGCTGACGTTGGTTCGAACTTCGCGATTGGCCGCTTCCACGACGACGGCACCTACATCAACACGCCGTTGTCCATCGACCGCAAGACCGGCAAGACGACCATCTCCAACGACCTCGATGTGACGGGTGCGTCGACCTTCACCGGGTGGCTTGTCGGCGTCAACGCATCGTTGACGGCGCAGTTCTACGTCAACGGCAACATCACCGCAGGCGCGGCGGGGACCAGCGGCGCTTATCATTTCGGAAACACTGGCACCAAGTATATCAATTTCGACGGTGCCAACTTTTATATTAACGGTGGCCCATGCGTTTTCTCACACGCGGCAACCTTTCAGACGACAGGGCAAGGCTTCGCTGGCGCGTATTACGACAGCACAAGCGGGCCAGCGAAGTTTTTCGCCGGGACTGAGAGCGCGTCGGATGTCTGGCGCGTCTACACCGCAGCGGCAGGGAATTCGCTTATCGTCAATCAGAACGGCAACGTGTCCGCCCCGGCGAATTTCAGTTGCGCCTCGCTCAGCGCGAGCTTCGCGCAAGTCTCTGGCAACAACGGCAACCCGCTTCAGGTGATCGCGGCGCAGGGCTACAACTCCCTGATCTCAACTACGGTGTCTGGCGTTTCGTCGTGGAGTTTCGGGACGGCATCGGACAATCGTTTCTGTTTTCAAGCCACCAGCTACAGCGTCTGGGCGGCATTCATCAACGTGGATGGCGGCTGGGATTTCAACGCTCACGTTCTCTACAACGTCTCCAACCTCGTCACGACCGGCACTATCCAGACCCTTGGTTATCGCTGTCGCTATGGCACGTCAGGCGGTCTCGGCACCAACAACTTCAATCTCTACTGGGACAACACCTACATGAAGGTGCTGGTCGATGCCGTCGATGTCGGCGCGATACAGATGGTCTCGGATTATCGCACCAAGAAAGACGTGACCGACCTCGACAGCACATGGACCGCTGTCAAAAACCTCCGTCCAATCCAGTACACGCACGCGGAGTTCATGCCGCCCGCGCAAGCCGCCGACATTGCGGAGAAGAAAGCTGCGGCCAAGGACGCTGCGGCCAAGGTCGATGCAGACGCTCCACCGCCCGTTTCACCGTCCTTGGACACGATCAACGAGGAGCCGCTGTTCAAGAACGGCGACATCACGCAGTGGGGTTTTATCGCGCACGAATTGCAGGCGGCGCTCATTCCCAGCGCGGCGAGCGGCGTGAAGGACAGCCCCACCATCGTTCAGTCACCTAATCCTATGGCGGTGCTGGCCGCAGTGACGAAGGCGCTTCAGGAGGCGATGGCGCGCATCGAAGTGCTTGAAGGCAAGTTGGCAGCGACATGACGTGCGCCGCATGCGAGGCGCGGCGGCGTGCTATGATTGAAGTCGCGAGGCGGGTCGCGGCGGCGATAAGAGGCGGGTCAACCCATGAGGCTGACCGTGAACGACCGGGTAAAAAGCTGGCTCAGCGAACACCAGACGACGCTGATCGTATTTCTGCTGGGACAGTTGATCGTCATCGGCGCGGCGGGCGCGAGCTTCCTCGCGTACATGACGAAGCTGGAGGTGCGCGTCCACACGATGGAGACGCGCGGGGCTGAGTACACGGTCCTGAGGATGGAGGAAATGAAACTCTCCATCGCCAAGCTGCAACAGGACATCGAAAAGAACGAGCGCAGCATCGAGCGCATCGTGGACGTGATGACGCGGGAGCTTCACATCTCACCGCAGAAAACGGAGCCGAGATGACAATTCCAGAACAGGTTGGGAAGGTCGCCAGCACCACGGTCGAGGCGATGCGGTCGGTGCCTCTCGCCATCGCACTGCTGGTGGTCAACATCGGCTTCCTCGCATTCGCGGCCTACGTCTTGGGAGAGGTCGCCAGCAACGCCGCTGAGCGCAACAAGAACCAGACCGACCTGATCGCGCGGATGGTCAATGACATTCGCGACTGCAAGCAGGGACCGAAGACGTGAGCGCGGCGCGTGACCGGCTGATGGCTGTCGCGCTGTGGGCGTTCGTTATCATCTGCGCCGTTCAGCTTGGGAGGCTGTTCTATGAGTAGCGCACCCATCACCGATCAATTCCGTTTCAAGGCTCCGCTGATCATGGGGCATCTGATAGCGATGCTTCCGGTGAGCGACGAGGACGCGGCGGCGGTGCTGGGATCATTCGGCACCGAGACGGGCGGCTTCACCCTGAGGGAAGAGAGCAACGGCAAGGGATACGGCTGGGCGCAGTGGACCGGCGAGCGGCGTCACGACTTGGAGGTCTGGTGCGCGGCGAACGGCTTCGACCCCTACGCCGACAGCGAGGAGGAATACGATCAGGCGTGCCTCGCGTTCTTCCTGCATGAGATCACCGAGACGTGGGAGAAGCGGGTCCTGACGACCGGCGGCACCATCGACGGCATCTTCTATCCGCCGCTGTGCGACTGCTCTCAGCTCGATCAGAAGACCGAAAGTTTCTGGAGGCTCTATGAGCGACCGGGAACGCCGCACGAAGACTGGCGGCGGGAGATGGCGCATGAGGCGCTGAGGCTTTATCGCGGCGGGGCTACGGAGGGAAAACCAATGGCATACAAATCCATCGTACTCAGTTCAGGACACGGCAAGTACGTTCGCGGCGCGCACGGCATCATCGATGAAGTCGATGAGGCGCGGAAGGTGGTCGATGCGCTCGCGGAGGCGCTGGCCGCGCGCGGCGTTGACGTGGTGACCTTCCATGACGATACCTCGAAGGACCAGTCGACCAACCTCGCCACCATCGTTGACGCCCATAACGAGGAGGACCGCGAACTCGATGTGAGCGTCCACTTCAACGCCTTCGAGCAGCGTGAGGAGCCGGTCGGCACCGAGGTTCTCTATTACAGTCAGGCTGACCTCGCCGGGAAGGTGAGCGCGGCGATTGCCTCCTGCGGTTTTATCAATCGCGGGGGCAAGAAAAACACCGGGCTTTATTTTCTGGCGAATTGCGATGAGCCTGCCATCCTGATCGAGGTCTGCTTCGTGGACAGCGAGGGCGACTGCGAGGTCTACGCGGAGCAGTTCGACGCCATCATCGAGGCTATCGCTGACGTGCTGGGCGGCGAGATGAAGGGCGAGGTGATCGACCCGCCAACGGAAGAGTTGCCTCCACCCAACCAGCCGGTCGCGCGCATCGACATCGAGGTCAGCGGCGAGGTCGTGATCTTCATCAACGGCGAGCAAGTCGGAACGAAGGGATAGCCATCATGTATTTTCTGGTAGCCGCAGCGGTCCTCATTCTGATCGCGCTAATCATCAAGTTCTGGATGGGCGTCAATCCCGAGGAGGGATTTCTGGGGAAGGGCTTGATGATCATCATCGCGGTCCTTGTCATCGTCGGCATCCTCGCGATATTCGGGGTGCTGCCTCACGCCTCCTTTCGCTGACGACCCGCCTGCCTCTCAGGTCGAGCCGCTCCCGCCCTACCCGGCGGGACCGCCCTCAATCTGCAAGGGCTGCTGACCGGGTGGATTGCCTTCCTCCCCGGCTCAGCGGGTGACCCGCCCCGGCTCCCGTTGCCCCCAACCCAGCCGGGGTGGGAAACGCCCTCAAAACCCCGGCAGCGGGGCGCGCCCGTGAGCGTTTCGGGACCGGGATGGGGGGTTATGGCTCCCGAGGGTCAAAGCCGCTCAGCGGGGCGCGCTGGGGCTTGGCGGCGGAATGGGCTACAACCGCCCATTATCCAGAAGTAGGGGGCTGCGAAATCAATGACTTCTGAAGTCGAACGAGAAACCGCGACCCGGCGGCTGCGGTGCCTGCGCTGCCCTGAGGGTCACCGGCAGCCGGGGCGCACCCTCTGCTGGGGCTGCCTGACCCGGCTGCGCTCAGCGGCGAGCCGGAAGGGCTGGCGGTCACGCAAGCGGATGGCGGCGGCGCGGCTCAGCGGCGGCATCGCCAGCGGTACTTCCCGACCATGACCTTGCGCTGACCGTGACGTGAGCAGACGTCGCCCGCGTGCCGCTCCCGCTTCGCCCTGACCTTCCGGCGGCGCGGCGGGTCCTCCTCAGCCTCAGGCGGGGGCGTGAGCTTCGTCTCGCGCAGGCGCTCCGCTGCCCCGGCTGCGATTGCCGCTGCGGGCGGCTGCACTTCCCGCACGGGTTCTGCAACCTTCGGCGGCTGGGTGATCGGGATGGTCCTGACGATGCGCGTCTCAGGCAGCCGGTCCTCCTTCTTGGCGGCGGGGAGGTCGGCATCGACTTGCGCGAGCCGCTCAGTGATCGTCGGCGGCGCTGGCGGCTTCGGGTCAGACCGAAACGCCCACGCGAGCAGCGGTGGGGTGGTGGCGACCGCGACGAGCGCGAGGATGAGACGGCGGCTGATCATTGGAGGGGCTTCATGCTGAAAAGGGCTTCGTCCCAGTAGCCCTTGATCGCGGCTGACACCCGGAGCCAGCAGAGCCGTTCGAACGGTGGCATCGCGTTGACGGCTTGCTCTGCCGTCAGCCCGTGGGGGCGCTCAGTATCCGCGAACGCCTCCACCATCCGGCAGATCATTTCGGCTTCATCGAACTCGACAACGTGGGTGGGTCGGTCAGCCATTCTCATTCCTCCGTGACCTTGGTCGGCTTGCCCATCAGGGTGATGTTGATCGCCCCCGACTTGAGTTGCCCGAGGATGTTTTCCGCGAGCGCGTCAGCCTTCTCGTTGGTCGCGGCGACGAACACCAGCGCGACTTCGTTCTCCCAGACTTCGACGCGCGCCTCGTTACCGTAGTCGGGGTTGGTGAATGAACGGGCTACCATCACCCACCTACCTTTTTCATGACCTCAGCGCACATGCCGTTGATGTGCTTGGTGACATTGGACATTTCTGCAATCTGCATGTGGGCCAGCTTGCCCTGCTCGCGGATTGCGGTGGCGGCTTCCTCCAGCAGCTTCATGCTGGCGTGACCCTCAGCGAGCGATGCCTCCAGCTTGTTGATGCGGTCCTTGACCTCCTCACCCATCACTTCGAACGACTTCGCCGCTGCCTCGTACTGAGCGCGCACGGCGTCGGCTGACATCTTGCCGAGGTTGTCGAGGTTCTCAGCGGTGTGCGGGTCAGCCCCCGTGTGATCGAGTTGCACCGCAACGGGGCGGCGCGCGGCTGGCTTGGTCGGGATGGTGGCGACGATGCTCTTCAGGTCATCGAGGTCGAGGTCGCGGGCGCGGTTCTGGTCGGTCATGTTCGCTCCTTCAGGTAGCGTTGGTAGTGGGTGATGCAGAGGGCGAACGGGTCTTTCACGCCCCGGTCAGCCCACCATTGCAGTTCATTGTGGCGATGCTGATCCATGTGGCACCAATGGTTCAGCGGCATTGCCCAGCGGTCGTCCGGTTTCCCTGATCCGCTTTCCTTATCGTACTCCAGTGAGCGCGAGCGCAGATGCGCCGCGTCACATGGAGGACCCCGGAAGCAGCCGCACGCGCATCGCTGTTCGCGCAGCCACTTCAGGTACTTCGGGTCACGCTGCCGTGGGCGGCGTTGCCTCAGGGGCATTACTTGCGGCGACCTTTCGGCTTGGCAGCACGCGCTTGACCGCCGTGGACTTCGCCTTCGCCACCGGCTTCAGCTTCACCCGCGCCGCTCGCGGCAGCTTCTCCGGGAGCAGCCTCGACCACTCCTTCAGCGTTGCCGCCAGCTTCTCCAACTCCCCGCGCGTGCTGATCGTCGTCGCTTCGATCAGCACCGAGGTCCTGCCCTCCTTCGAGGTCAGGCTCACGCTTGCTTCCGTCATCTTCCGCCTCCTTATTGACGACGCCGGGATTGGCCTCGCCTTCGATTATCGAGTTGACCTTGGTCGCGTCGAAATTCTGGCCGCTCGCGCGTGCCTGTTTCGCTTCCGCAAGCCGCTCCGCGAACTTCACGACCGGCGTGACATCCATCATCGGCTGGGCGGCTTCCATTTCCTCAGGCGTGTAGGCACCGAGAAGAACGTCAGGCGCGAACAGCCGCGCCCATTGCCGTGACGCCGAGTAGAACATCTGCACTTCGGGATTGCTGTCCCAGAGCGGTGACCCCTTGACGTACTTCACGTTGTCCTTGGTGACATGACCGGGGTGCATCTTCGCCAGCGTCTCGCTGACGTATTCGTGCGGCTTCTCCTCACCCTTGAAGGTGCCGTAGACCTTGCAGCGGCGCTCCTGACCCTCACCGAGAATTTCGTATCGCAGGCGGTTCTTCAGCGGCGCGTTCTTCTCGATCACCGCATGGAGTAGCTGGCTCTCGAAACCGATGCGGTCACCGCCGCGCGGGACGTAGGACTTGTTGATCACCGACATGATCGGCATGCCCCACTCAAGCGCCTGCATGCAGAGCGCGTAGACCACGCCGGGATTGTCCCGGCAGTGAACTGGCACCGCGACCATGCCGCGCGCGAGCCTGAGGCTGATCTGCTCAAGGTCATTCACCGACTGGATCACGATGCCGCCAAGCGTCGTGCCAATCTCGATACTGCGCGCCTTCACCAACTCAGTGCGCTTCTCGACTTCTGCTGCGTCAACCATTTACGTTCTCCGTTGAAAGTACATCGATAAGGTCCATCACCGCGCGCTTCGCCCTCATGGGCATGCGCGGAAACTTGGTCGCGATTTTCTGACCGTCCTTCGTCGCCATGAACGCACTGGCAATCGGGTCCGCTATCGAGCGCACGTCCGTCGCGTCAGGAAAGAAGTAGCTGAGCGGGCGGTTCAAGGCTGTCACCAGCGTGCCGATGCGACCGCCGTTGACCCGGTTGTGACCGTCCTCGTACTTCTGGATTTGCTGATACGAGACGCCGATCAACTCACCGAGTTCAGTCTGCGTCATGCCGGTCGCGATGCGAGCCTCGCGGATGCGCTGACCGAGATAGGCGTCCTGCTTGGTCGGTGCCTTGGAGGCATTCCGCTTTTTCGTCATGCCCGTCCTCCCGGCGTGTAGTGGGTATGGGCCTTGATCCACTCGACAATATCCGCGCGGGTCACGAAGCCATGCAGATGCTTGGCGAACCCGTGAGCGTTCGCCAGCCGCTCTTCGCTGCCGGTCGATATCGAAACGATGTGACAGGCGACTGCTATCGTCAGGGCGGTTGCCGCCTCAGCACCGTCCTCTCCGTTCAGCACATCGTTGATCTGCTGAACCAGACCAACAACGTAGTCCTGCCGCGCCTCGTCGCTCATTTCGCTTCATCCTTTTCGTGCGTGACGATAAAATCGTGCGTGACGAAGCCGCGAGAGGTATCGCCCCTGACGTGTTCGTTGACCCAGATTTTCCTGCCCTTGCAGATGGTGCAAAACTGATGCTTCTCGTCGGCATCCAGTTCGTGATCGCAGAGCGGCGAAAACGGGTGACGCCAGTCCTTGCGCCAATGCTCACGCACCGGACCTCCCCGGCGATGAACCAGCGAGAGCGCATCGCGGATGGTCTTGCGATAGAGTTTCTGCGGCACCGTCAGCGTCAGCGTCTTGTGATCGAGGAATTTCCGGTACTGACCCTTGCCGAGAAAACCCTTCGACGCGCGGACCTCAGTGACCTCGACCGGGAGGTCGTTGATGGTCGCGAGCAACGCCCACATGCGCCGCTGCACGCCTGACCACTCGCCCAGCAGATCAGACATCGCCTTCGGCTGGTTTGGCGTCACCAGCATATCCGAAAAGACGTAGCCGCAGCGGTCGCTGACGTAGCCCAGCAGCCCGGTGGAGATTTCGCTGGGGCGGTTGCTGTCCTCACCGAAGGGGATGCGATGCCACGGCAGCACCGTTTCCATGTCAGCGGTCCAAGCGAGCGCAACCGGGAAAGTCCAAGTGTCGAAGCCGTCACCATGATCGATGGCGGGATCATGCGAGACGATGTGAGCGCGGAATGCGGTCGGCAGCGTCGGGTGACGCATCAGCAGCCAGCCCTCGCGCGCGGGCATCTCGTTCAGGTCAACCTTGCGACCGAGAAGCTCGTTGCTGCGCGCCTGACAGTTGCGGAGATTGTATTCTATCCATGTGACCTCACCCGGCAGCCGCGCTCCCATCCGCAGATGCTCGATCATGCGATTGCGAACGGCGACGTTGCGCTTCCCGGCTTCGTTGGCGATGACATCGCCCAGCGGGCGCGTGCCGACGAACGCCTGCGTGCCAAGCTCACCGAGGAAGGTGGACATCTCGTCATCGAGAACGAACTTCTTCGCGCGCCTCAGGGCGTCACGCCACTTCGCATTCTCGGTCCAGCCGGAATTGCGCTCGTTGCTGAACGAGGCGCGGTAGAGAGTGTCGATGAGGGTCGGGGCTGCCTTCTTGCTCATAGCGGTCGCTGCCGAAGTCCCGGCACTCCCTTGTATTGCTGATCCTGAACGTCGCGGTGCGTCCAGCCGAAGGGAAACTTGGTCCCGTCAGCCAAAACCCAGACGTGCCACTTGTTGCTCGTATCGACCTTGCGGTCCTCAGCGGGGAAAAGTTGCACGCCCTCGCATTCGGGTCCGATCAACTCGTTCTTGATCTGCTGGAAGTGACGCCAGTCCCATATCATCCCGCCATCGCGGCGGCGGATGCAGAGTTGGTACATCTCCTTCTCGACGCCAAACCAGTCCACGATCATGCCGCTCAACTCGACCTGATAGAGGTTGTTGACGAAGTAGGCGCACTTCGCTGCCTCGCGGTCGAGCATCGCGCCAGCCTCTTCCAGACTGATCTTGTAAAAGTCAGCCGTCTCCTTCGTGACCTCAGGGCGGCGAAACATTTCACCCGGCTTCAGTCGAACCAGTGGCTTCCAGTGCGCGGGGAGTTTGTCGGTCATTGGTGGCTCCTGATCGCGCGGCGAATGTTGGCGAGCATGTTCTGATGGGCACGGCTCTTGACCCGGCTCGCTGGCTTGGCGTGAGGGAAGATGGCGATGAACCTCCCCTCGATGGTGATCTTGAAGTGCCGCGTGCCTGAGCGAACGTCCCACTCAAGTCCGCTCTCCTCCAGTAGTTGTCGCGCGTCGTCAGGGAGGTGCCTGCGGAGTGGCATCGTCATCTCCAATGGAATTGATGCCCCTCGCGCCCCCGCGCTGTGGATTTTTTCCGGCACTTTCAGGATTGGGTTTTGAACGGTCATCGGTCCCTGACCTTCTTGACGAATTCGAAGAAGGCATGCAGGACCGCCTCCTCAAGAAAGACTTCGTGCCTGATGTGACCCCGGTCGGTGTAGAGCCTGAACTGGTAGCCATCGAATTCGGCGTACAGCCCGTCGCCCAGATAGGCTTCCATCATGACCACAGCCCCTCTCGCTCAAGCCGCGCCTTGACCCGCTCACGCTCGTCCAACGAGATGCCGATGGTTTCCGGCTCGTCCGCTCCCGGTCCCGGCCAGCGACCTTCCTCGATGCAGAGCGCAATCTTGCGGAGCGATGAGCGGTTCTGCTTGTTGCCGGTCGTGAGGTCCTCGTCGGTCAGCCTGACCGCGCGAGCGCAATGCGGGGCAGCCGTCTCGATGAACATCAGCCAGAACGTCGCGAACGGGATTTCGGTCAGGATTTGCTGCGCGACCTCACCGACCAGCGCGCCCTGCATATTGTAGCCGTAGGAGCGGATGGAATACTGAAGCGCGGGCGTCGTGACCTCAGCGGCGGTCTTGAGGTCAACGTAGTCGCCTGAGGCGGTTGGGATAACGTCAGGGCGAACCTTGATCCACAGCCCCGTCTCCGCGTCCTTGACGAAGCCCGAGACTTCGACCTCGCCTTCCAAGATGCCGGTCTGCACCCACGGGTCAGCCTGCATCGACCACGCCATCATCTTGATCGCGTCGAGTTCTTTCGCGGTGACGATGGACAGCCCCTTCGCCTCCTGCTCCGCATTCCACTTCTTGCAGACCTCCGCGTTGTTATTCCACGGCTTTTCCTCAGCGGTTTTCTTGTCGCGGTAGGTCAGCTTCTGCTGGATGAATTTCCGGCTGAAGCCATCCTCACCGAGGAACAGGTGATGCGCGGCTGAGCCGAGGATCATCGCGCGGGAGGTCGGGCGCTCGATGCGCTTCGGGTTCTCAGCCCAGAAGGCAAACATATGCGCGCGCGACTTCGACCAGCACGTCCTGAGGTCGGTCGATGACACGGCGGGTCCATCGCACATGCCAGCCGAATGATATCGCTCGATGGGAATGCCTGAGTACCAACCCGGCTTCGAGATAGGCTTGCCGTTCCACTTGGTGATTTTCAATTCCGCCTCCGTTGAAATGGTGGGGAGAGAAGCCCGACAGCCTCCCTCCCCCGCGCTTGCGCGCGCTCACGGCTGGGGAGCAGGACCATGACGACCGTACCCAGCCGAAGAAATCAGGAGGCGTGAGGTCAACCCCCCACGCCTCCGCAAGGTCCGCTCCCGCCAACTAGCACGCACCAGCAGCGGACCCTGAGCCTCAGGCGGCGACCGCCAACTCTCGCCACTCTGCTTTCGGCAGTTCGATGATCTTCGCGCCGTGGCGCTCCATCGCCGTTGCGTCGTCGTAGTCCTCGACGTCCTGAGCGGCGCGGGTGACGGCGTTGTACAATCCGAAGCGGGTCAGGCTGCCGCCCTCGATCAGATGCTTCAGGATGGAAGTGCCGGTCCCGTCGCTCAGCCCGAATTTCGAGGTGGTCAGCTTCACGACCTTGATCGGGTCGCCCTCGATCACGTCAGTCTGCGTCTCGCTGATCTTGTTGCAGAGCGCGTCGAACTTGGCGCGGTCGAATGCCGCCCTCACCACGTCCCCGACTTGCGCCCATGTTGCCGCGTCGGTCTTGCGCCGCGTCTCGTCAGAGAGAATGGCGTAGACATCCTCGTCGGCAATCGCGTGACGCTTGCCAACGTGATACTTGCGAACGCTGCGCTCACCGAAGGTCGCGAGGTTTGAGCAGAAGCCGTCATAGACCCCGCCGAGAAGGCTCAGCGCGCCATGCCCGACTTCCGAGTTGGAGGCGGTGATGGCGGGCGCGAGTTTCCGCAGGATTTTGTGCTGACCGTCGCCAAACTTTCCGCCGATGGCTTCCAGTTCGCGAACCACGTTCTGATCGACCAGCTTGAGGTACATGCGGCTCTCGGTCAGTTGGCTCGACATCAGCGCCAGCCCCATCTCGCGGGCGGCGGTGAGGACCGGGACCGCGAAGTCCTCGTTCTCCATCGGCATGTAGGCGGGCGAGAGGAAGGCGCGGGCGTTGCCGTCCAAGCCGCGAACCATCCGCTCAGCCGGATATTTCCGAAACCAAGTGTTGACGTTGTTTGCCAGCAGGCGCGGGTCCTCAGCCTTCATCTTGTCGTAGTATTTTTTCGGGATGTCGAAGTGGGTGGCAATCTGATCATGGGCAATCTTGTTGATGCCCATCTTCTCACGGTCAGCGAGGATTAGTTCATTGCCTTCAGTCATTTCCAGCTTCGAGGTCGAGATGACAACGTCGCGTTTCGACTGAGCGCGGCGGGTGATTTCGGCGTCGAGTTGTTCTAGCGAAAGTCCGGTCTTCATGGTTTCTGCTCCTTGTAACGCCGGGTCGGCGCAGTCAGAGCTTGTACCACGCGCCCCG
>Ga0105242_10002087_pt1 | contig 15739 bp, 24 predicted proteins | sample KBSM24metaG_FD_81521 | JGI IMG/M metagenome (GOLD analysis project Ga0105242, IMG submission 81521) | Miscanthus rhizosphere microbial communities from Kellogg Biological Station, Michigan, USA - KBS M2-4 metaG | ecosystem: Host-associated > Plants > Roots > Rhizosphere > Soil | place... | reverse complement strand
CTCGCATGGACCGCGTGGTACTGCGTATGGGTCTGTACGAACTGCGCTATGGCAAAGATGTACCACCAAAGGTAGTTATAAACGAAGCTGTCGAGCTGGCCAAAGCCTTTGGTGGCGACAATTCCAGCAAGTTCATTAACGGTGTGCTGGGCACTGCGCTTAAGCAGCAGACTGGTGGCTCGGACGATATTGTAACTGCTGACGAACAGAATACAGCGGCCGACACCCCGGCCCCAGACGACACCGACCAGACAGAAAAAGAGGCAGCGTAATCTAATGGCTGCTATGAAACGTAGGCCCCGACCGCAAGACGAGCCGAAGGGTCCCGCTAAAAGCCCCATGGACAACCTCCGTCGGCCTATAGAGGGCTTCCGTAAGTTTGTCACCCGTCGGCCTGCTATAGAAGAAGTCGTACACGAAACGACCTCTGGTGGGATCATTTTCCGTCGCAACGAAAAAAGTGGTGATTTGGAAATATTGCTCATTAAAGACGCCAAAAACCGTTGGACTATTCCAAAGGGTCACGTGGAGGAGGGTGAAGAGCCCCAAGACACCGCGGCACGCGAAATTCGTGAAGAAACTGGCCTGCAAGAAATGGAAGTCTACAACTGGTTGGGCAAGGTAAACTTCCGCTATCGCCGCAACCACACGCTAGTGCTCATGACCATGCATATTTATCTGGTAAAGGGTACTGGCAACACCGACCGCCTGCACCCGGAAGATTGGCTGAGCGACATTCAGTGGCTGCCGGCCACTACCGCTGTAGATAACATTGCTTACGAAGACATTGGCAAACTAATGCTCCTGGGCATGAAGAAAATTAGGGAAAAGAAGCTATAACATGGACACCACCGTATACCAACAACTCGCCACAGACAAACTAGGCGGCGCGTTCACCAATCTAGAACTGCTAATAACCGCACTAACACACCGTTCCTACCTGAACGAACATCGCAGTACGGTGAACGAACACAATGAGCGCCTGGAGTTTCTGGGTGACGCCGTACTAGAGCTAGTAGTTACTGAATTTTTGTACGCTAACTACACCGAACCAGAAGGCATTCTGACCAACTGGCGCAGTAGCCTAGTGCGTACTGAAAGCATCGGCGCTGCAGCGACCCGCCTTGGCCTTGAGGCGTTGCTGCGTCTAAGCCGTGGTGAAAAGCGTGGTACCGACCGGGCCCGGGCACAAATTTTGGCAAATAGCTTCGAGGCGGTGACTGGTGCAATTTACCTGGACAAGGGCTATGAAGCCGCCAAGATGTTCATAACCGAAAACATTTTGAGTACCTTCGACGAGATTCTAAAAACCGGCTCCTGGATGGACCCCAAGAGTCATCTGCAAGAAGTGGTACAGAGCCAAGGTGGTTCTACGCCCCAGTACAAAGTGCTGAGCGAAGAAGGCCCCGACCACGACAAAGTTTTTTCAGTGGGCGTTTACGTAGACGGCGAACTAAAAGGCCAGGGCGATGGCCCCAGTAAACAGACTGCCCAAGTAGTGGCCGCTACTGCAGCATTGGAAAAGTACAAGAATTGACAATAGGGGTCGTTATCTGTAAAATAAGTGGCAGTTGAATACTATTAATCGCCGCGAGCGGTGAAAAGTGAAGAAAAGAGTTTAAGAGAAATATGTTAGCTATTCGATTGCAACGTACCGGCCGCAAGGGTCACGCAATGTTCCGCCTAGTGGTTCAAGATAGTCGCCGTACCCCTACGAGCGGTAAAATTGTAGCCCAGCTGGGTACCTATGACCCACACACCAAGGCCGTAGCACTCGACAACGAAAAAGCAGCATTCTACCTGACGAACGGCGCTCAGCCCTCTGGCCGCGCTACCATGCTCCTGAAGAGCGAAGGGGTAAAACTACCTGCTTGGGTTACTGATGCGAGCAAAAAGTCTGGCGCTATTCGCCACACTGATAAGCTACGTCGCAACCAACCCAAAGAAGAAGTAGTTGCAGCCGAAGCGCCAGTAGCGGAAGCTGCAGAAGAACCCACCGAAGCTCCAGCTGAAACCACTGAAGCCTAGGTAGCCCCGCACCTTTCTTTTATAAAAATGTAAAATTTCAGGCTAAAATGCCTGTCGCCATTTGCTATAATGCGCAGTTAGAACCGTTGTACTTAAGGAGGTTCCCGAATATGGCAACTAGTATAGACCAACAATTTGTTGAGTTCGTCGTAAAGTCTCTTGTTAATAACCCCGATGCCGTCACTATTGAGCGGCGGATCGATGAAAAAGGTGTGCTTCTGGAGTTAAGCGTCGATCCAGAAGACCTGGGTCGAGTAATCGGTAAGCGCGGTGCTACTGCGCAGAGCTTGCGTACGCTACTGCGTGCACTAGGCACCAAGAACGAAGCTCGCTACAACCTAAAGATTGTAGATGTTGATCGTCCCGAAAGTGAACGTGGCGTCAGTATGTCCGCTCGACGTAATGACGATGACACAAGTGATGACTATTCCGACGACACATCAAGCACTACGGCGCCTCAGACGGATGACGATGCAGATGAGCCCACCACCGTCAGCAAGTCAGAACCAGCCGAAAGCGACGCCGTTGCGCGTACCCGCAAAGAGTTAGCTGACCTCGACGACCTCGACATCTAATTAAACCCGCAAACAGAGGCTTGCATAAGCACTATAATTAAGCTATAGTGCTAAGTAAGCTTCGCATGAAGCGGTCTGTTCTAAACTTCAAACAAAAATAAAAACTTTTAAAAGCTCTGCGAGCCATTCGTAAGAATGGGAGCTTTATGTGACAAAAAAGACCCTTTAACAGGGTCTTTTTTGTTGGCTAAGTAAACGCTTAAACTGTTTAAGCGCGGGCTTTGCGAGCAAGTGCTACGGCGTAACCGGCAACTGCAGTCAGTGCACCGAGTACAAAGATGTTTGCACCACTACCGGTTTTGGGTAGTTCGGTAGGAGGGGGTGGTGGTGGGATTTTGTCACCGCCACAAACCTGAGTGCCACCGTGCAGTGAACCCATTAATACGGCAGTGTCGTATACGGGGCTACCATCGGTAGCAGTAGGGTTCGTGCCACGAAGTAGGTCAACCTGGTAATAGCAGTCGGGTAGCTTCACCGAAATAGTGTGCATACCTTCGCTAAATGTTTGGGTGGTGTGGCCAAATAGCTTCTGGGCGCTGTAAGGACGACCTTTTAGGGCGTCGGGTGCCTGCCATGCCGAAATGGTTACGGGTACCGCACAGTTGGTACCGGTTACCAGCACGTCTGCACTGGCAGTACCGTCGGTGTGTATAACAAAGCGGCTATTGCTAGCACCAGCACCGTTTTTGGTGCCAACGGCCTTAACCGTACAGGCAGCAACATCGGCGTGTACCAGGGGAGCACTGCTAATAACAAGCAGGGAAGCCAAAGCGGCAGTGCTAAAAACAATTGAACGTGAAATACTCATAAAATTAACCCTTCTTTAAGGTAATATAGTAATTATATACCAAAATTGTAAAAAAGTCAATAAGATATGAAAACGCTGCGAGTTTGAGGTATAATAGCCAACAGATGAAAAAGATACAGATTATAACCCTATTTCCCGAAATGTTCACCGGCGTGTTGGGTGCTAGCATGCTCTGGAAAGCAGGCGACCGAGGCATAGTGGAATATAGCCTTCTCAACCTAAGGGAATATGGCCTGGGCCCTCGTAAGCAGGTAGATGATACTCCCTATGGTGGTGGCGATGGCATGCTACTCAAGCCAGAGCCAGTGGTGGCAGCCATAGAACAGGCCAAGCAGAATGACCCGGATGCGCTGGTGTTATTGCCAACGCCTCGCGGAAAAATATACAAGCAATCAGAGGCCAAAGATCTGGCGGCAAGTGATAAAGGGCTAATCATCATCTGTCCCCGATACGAAGGATACGACGAGCGTATAACAGCTTACGTAGACCGCCAATATTGCATGGGCAATTACGTGCTAACCGGCGGAGAATTACCCGCGATGACCATTATAGATAGCGTGGTGCGCCTGTTGCCCGGTGTGCTGGGCGGCGAAAGCAGCGTGGATATAGAGTCGTTCCAGGCCGACGACGAAAGCGTAGAGTTTCCCCAATACACCCGTCCTGAAGAGTTTCGTGGTGTAAAAGTGCCCGAAGTGCTGCTAAACGGCAACCACGGCGAGATTGCCAAATGGCGCGGTGGGCACAGCCACAAGGCTAGCTAGGTGTCCAGGGGTATCGGATCGTAATGGAAGGTGCCAATATGACCCCAGCCTTCTGCGTCCCTAACTCGTACCGGTATAGTAAACAGCGTTTCCCGCTCGCCAGTTATACCGAAGTTACCCGGCTCATTTGGAATTGCTAGTAGCTCCGCAGGATCGCCTGCTGAGACAAAGTCAATAGCACCTATGACTTCATTCCCCCGTTGCGAGTTACGCAGGTCGCGTATAGCAGCTGCAAGGTCTTCGTGCATCTCTAGGTCGTATCCACCAGTATTTGGATTGAAGTCGTAGCCGTGAGTGCCGCGGTCATAGAATAAGTCAGGAGGGGTGAGGGTTTTCCCCAGGTGGTACCGCTGGTTGGGTATGGTAGGGTTGCCGCCGAACGCGGTAAATACGGCAAGGCGTGCGACCTTAGTAGCTATAATAACCCTTTGTGTACTACGCTCGCTGGTAAGTCGTGCACGCCAACCGTTTCGATTCCCTTCTGCGTCTTTGGCAGTCCAGGGGATCTGCGGAACGTGCAGTGGCGTAGACTCCGCGGTGCCGACTGCCAGAAAGCCACAACTTATGATGAGTTCTGTGGCTGGCGCCGCATATGTTCTACCGGCCTCTACTCTGGCGACTGCAGCCTCTATATCTGCAAGTTGCTCTGAACTAAGTGCTGTGTTTCCGGCCATTATTCCCCTCTCTAATGTTCGTATCTCACGATTATATACCCTGGGCGGTCGTCTGCAACGCTAAAAAGACGCGACGAGTACGGTATACTAGAGACATAACAGGAGGGAGCTCTATGAAACTACCGTTTATTAAGCCAGTCTACGCGCACTGCGACTTACCGTGCGGGGTGTACGACCCAGCGCAGGCGCGCATCGAGGCGCAGAGTGTTAAAGCCATTATGGATAAAATGGCTAATTTTGAAGGCGACGACCGCGTTCGGGCACTGATTATAAAAGAAGAGCGTGCGGAATTGGTGAAGCATCATTTGTGGGTACTGTGGACCGATTATTTCAAGCCCGAACATCTAGAAAAATACCCAGATTTGCACGAAAAGTTTTGGAAGGCCACCAAACAGGCTGGTGAGTGCAAACACCACAGCGAACCAGCCGAGGGTCAAAGGCTACTGGATATGATAGATGAGATTGCCGAGATCTTCTGGGCGACCAAAAAGGCGTAACGCAGCGAAGCATTTTATGCTGCGACAGGTGGAGGGTGATAGTATGGCGCCCGCGCTTAAGGCTGGTCAGTTGGTGGTTGGTCGGCAAACACGTGACCTAAAGCCGGGTGATGTGGTGATTGTCAGCCACAACGGCCAAGAGAAGATTAAACGCATCGAAAAACAGCAGGGCGACCTGATTTATTTGCTGGGTGACAACGCTAGTGCTAGTACCGATAGTCGAGATTTTGGCTGGCTGTCGGCCAAGCATATCATTGCTAAAGTAGTTTGGCCGAAGCTATAGTTCCAGACCTTCGCCAGCAGCTTCCTGCTTACCGGATCCGCGTAGCGGCGATTCTTTTAGGAAGAGCGCCACACCGAAGGCTGCCAAGGCAAATGGAATGCCAAACAGGAACACATCGTGGAACGAGCTGGCAAATGCGGTCAGGACTTTGTGGAGTACGTCTGGCGGCAGGTGTTTTAGGCTGGTAGCACTCTTGCCCAGGCCCTTGGCGGCGGCTGCACCTTGAGCCCCACCCACGTTTTGCATGATGTGGTGTGCTAAACGGTTGGCCAAAACGGCCCCAAATATAGCTGCACCCAGTGAACTGCCAATGCTCCGGAAAAACGTCACGGAAGAAGTGGCGGTGCCGAGGTCTTTGCGTTCCACGGCGTTTTGTACGGCCAGGGTTAGCACTGGCATAACCATACCGATACCCATGCCCAGTACTATCATCCAGGCGCCTAGCAAAACGCGGTTAGTGTCCACGGCAATGTGGCTAAATAGCCAAAAGGCGATGGCCACAATGGCGGTGCCAAAAATGGGGAAGCGGCGATACCGGCCAATCTTGGATATAATCCGTCCAGAGGTTACCGAAGCACCCATCAGCCCGGCAACAAGCGGCAAGAGCATCAGGCCGGATTTGGTGGCGGAATCACCGCGGATGAGCTGCTGATATTGCGGTAGGAAAATAAGAGCACCGAACATAACTATGCCAATCAAGAAACTGAGCAGACTGGCAACGCTAAAGATGTGATTGCGGAACAGGGAAAGGGGAATGATGGGTTCGTGCGCGACGCTTTCGCGCCAGATGAACAGGAGGGCGCTAATTACAGCAGTGACGAACAGGCCAATAATCTGGCCAGAAGCCCACGGGTAGTCCACACCGCCCCAAACTGTGGCGAGTAGCAGGCTTACTACACCGAGCGCCAACAGGGATGCGCCGGCGTAATCCACCTTGTGTGGTGATTTGCGAACGGGCAAGTGCAAACGGGTGCTAATGGCAATCAACGCCAAAACACCAATGGGAATGTTGATGTAAAACACCCAGCGCCAGCTAAGGTGGTCCGTAAATAAACCACCCAGCAGCGGGCCAATCACACTTGATATACCAAAGACGGCACCAAAATATCCCTGATAGCGCCCGCGTTGGCGAGGTGGCACAATATCGCCGATGATGGCAAAAACTAAGGTCATAAGTCCGCCAGCGCCGATGCCTTGCAGTCCGCGGAAGACAATTAGCTGGTTCATACTCTGCGCGGCACCACACAAAATAGAACCGACCAGGAAGATGGTGATGGCAATCTGGAAGATTTTCTTGCGACCGAACATGTCGCTGATTTTGCCGTACAACGGTGTAGCTACTGCACTGGTGAGCAGGTAAGCCGTAGCCACCCAAGAATATTTGCTTAAACCATGCAGGTCGTTAGCGATTTTGGGAAGCGCAGTAGACACAATGGTCTGGTCTAATGCGGCCAGCAGCATGGCCAGCATTAGAGCGCTAATGATGACCATAATTTCGGCATGGCTACGCTCTTCAAAATGCTCTTCGGGTGCCGGAGCGGGTTCGCTGATGCTGGGGTTGTTCACGGTTGCAGCCAGTGCTTTGGTAGTGGTTTTAGGCTTGGTAATAAACGGTATATGCATGGGGGGTGTCTCCTATTTTGTTTCGGTGGTTTCTGATTGAAACTGATTGATCATTTTTTGCTGTATGCGCAGCCACAGCTCCAGCTCTTCGTCGCTCAAGTCCTGCATGACGGTCTCTAGTAACTTGCGGCGTCGTTTTTCGACATCTTGCAGTAGGGTCGCTCCCTTTTTAGATGTTTCTAAGTACTGCAGGCGGCGGTCGGCAATGCTGGTTTTGCGCTCAATCAGTTCCAGTTGCTCCAACCCTTCGGCCAGCTGCGAAATGGCCCCCGGTGTTAGGCAAAGCTGCTTAGCTAATTCCTTGAAGCTGACCGGTTGGGCATGGCGAATTGCCATGAGCAGTTCTATCTGTGAACGGGAAATGGGAAGGTCGCGGTTAATGACGTGCAATTGACTGTACATGCCGCGCTTAAGGGTGTTCATGCTTTCGAACAGTTGCTCAACTAAGGCTTGGCGAGGAGTAGGGTGACTTTTCATAAAGGTTTAGTTGCTAAACAATATAGTATCTAATGTAATTGCTGTCAACGCATTGTATGTCTGACGTAAGTCAGAACGTAAAAATTTACCGTACCCACACAGAAAGAGACCAAGCTCTTGCAAGGTCCCTTTCTGTTGGTCGGTATTCGTTCTAAGCTGGAGTTACAACGTCCAGAGGCGCCATTCCTGCTTCCGGTTGGAAGGGTTGCAGTAGATAGTCTGACCAATGGTGCCACCGGTGTCATCGTTGTAGCTAGTTACACAGAACCCATCTAGATGCGAGCTCCAGCTCTGCAGCAAAACAAAGGGGTTATCATTGCCCACAATTTGGGTCCACTTCTGCGCAAGAGTGTTAATGTTACAAGTGTTCACCACCACAGGCGAATTATTAAATTGGCCTGCTTCAATGCACAGTGAGTGGTTGTAGTTGGCGTGAAATATAATGTAGCCGGTATACGAATAGTCAAATGTCCAGTGCTGATTTGCATCGCTATCGCTACAGGGGTATTGGGTGAGCTTGGTGCCTGCAACTGGGTAAGTAGCAGCTACGGTCAGGCACTTGCCACTCTCACTATTGGTGATGGATCCGGTGTAGGGGTAGGGGCCAGCAGAAGCTGGTTTAGTTCCTATAAAGACAGTACCGCCAAGCACCAAGGCTAGCATACTGGCCATATAGATGGCAGATTTCACTGATTGCCCGAGTTCGATGTTTCTAGCCAGTATCTTCATGCAGAACCTCCCTAAATTATTAACTATTTTTAACTTTATGCTTCGTTGACCAAGAAACAGTAATTTTTCTTACAAAAATACGAATCATTACCTAGCACACATTCGGGTGAAATCGGCACTGTTGACTGATTCCACAGCCTTGGAGAGTATATGGCTTTAGGCCATAACGTAGCTACAGTGAGATATCTTATAGATGCTTCGTAGCGCTGCATGTACTCTGTAAGAGTCCCTAACATAGGAGGAACGACATTATGACACGAAACCAAGGCAAGGGCTGGCACGGCGATGCTGAAGGCCATGCCCGAGCCGGTCGCAAAGGCGGCATGATGAGTTCTGGAAACTTTCGGAATGACCCAAAACGGGCGGCGGCCGCTGGTAGAATTGGCGGTCGCAATAGTCCGGGAAACTTTAAAAACGATACTGAACGAGCACGAGCTGCCGGCCGCAAGGGCGGGAGCAGATAGCAGACAGTAACGGGAGGAAATTTGTATGAACATCATTTTATGGATAGTATTTGGTGCGCTAGCGGGCTGGATTGCCTCTATGATTGCCGGCACGAACGCCGGTCAGGGTGCAATTGGCAACATTGTGGTGGGCATAGTGGGCGCGTTTATAGGCGGTTGGTTAGTCCAACAATTTGGCGGGAGCGGAGTTACCGGTTTTAATCTAGGCAGTTTGTTGGTTGCCATCTTGGGCGCTGTCATATTGCTGTTCATTGTTCGGTTGTTTACCGGCCGCGCGCATCATAACGTTTAATAAAAACGCTGCAACAGCGTAGGAGCGGCTATGTCATCACAAGATTCGCACTACACGTTTAATTCATTAAGTAATGATGATAAAGAGTTGCTGCTACGTCATGGCTATAAGCCTGGCGAATTAGAACCTGACGAGCAGCGAGAGTTGTTAGAAGACTTAAGGGCGCAGATGGCCAACGACGAAGACAGTGACCGATTAAGCAGTGATGTAGTAGCGGACGAACGCGATGGCACCGAGTAGGACAAGCCTTCAATAAAAGGATAATTCGTTTACGGTAACTATTCTCACAGATCAGGTCTAAGAAACAGGGTACTATAGAAGCATAAGGGGAGGGAGTAGCAATGGACCGAATCATTACAGAAAAACTACACTTAACGCCGCGCAGCGACGACGAGCTCCACAGTGTGCTCAGTAACTTTGAACTAAAGTGGCAAAACAAAGCACGGCGTGCCATCCAAGATGATCGCATTAGCCGGTAGCATAGGTGGTTAGGTAATAAAAATCCCGGGCTTTCACCCGGGATTTTTTTGATGATCCAAATGGAGCCTAATTAGGAACAGCGTCCTCATTTTGCAGTACGGCTAGAATGTTGCCCGCTGGGTCTTTAAACCAAGCAATGTCCGGCCCCATGTGGCCAACGCGACCACGAGCAATGCCTTTTTCATCTTGATGCATGCCAGGGTAAATCTCCATTACGACACCTTTGGCAATGAGCTTGGATACGGCTGTATCTATATCGGTTACCACGAAGTTGAGCATGGTGTAGGTAGCGGGTGCATGGTTGTCTTTGGCGTACACAAACACCGTACAACCGCCGCCCAGATACAATTGCAACCCCATGCCGGTATCTTCTACTTTTATGCCTAGTACGCTGCCGTAAAACTTCTGTGCAGCCTGCAAGTCATCAACCGAAAATCCGCTGAATGCTGGTGTGTCTTTCAACATGTTTAACCCTCCAGTTACGCTCTTCAGTATACGCTTTTATTGCCGCAAGTCGGCAACTTCTACGCTTGCTGGATCACGTAGGATTTTTATGAATTTGTATTCGTAGCTACCCGCAGCCTGGTCATAGATTTGCTGGGCCATCCAATCTGGTTCGTGGTAAGTAGACATATCGACCCCACGCCCCGCGTGAAAAGCGGTTTTGGTACCGGTTGGTCCGGCTACCAACATCTTGCCAATCCGTTCATCGAGCGAAAGGGCGTGGGCGAAGTGTGCAACGCCGGCTTTCGTAAAGTTATAGACAGGTTCTAGTTTGCGCGCTGTCCACTGGCTGGACGACGTTATTAGCACGCATTCTTTCAGTTCTGACTGTGCCAGCAAAATGTCGCGAACCGCAAAAATAAAACCAATGCCGCATACCTGAATCATGTCCAAAATCTCGGCTTTGCTGAGGTCGGTAACGGTACCTTCCTGGTAATAGCCTGGAGCATAGACTAGGCGGTCAACTTGGCCTGTGTCTTTCAGTAGAGCCGAAAGCTTGGTACTCCAATCTGCCGGCGAAAGGTCAAGTTCACGAAATGCAATAGTCGCTGACGGTTCGTCTGGGGCTTTTCGCCCCGTTACAACTACTATGTCGCCAGCGGCAGCATACAGTTTGGCCAGCTCCCAGCCAATGCCCCGTGACCCACCAATTACCAATGTCTGCATACTACCCTCCAAATAAGAGCTAGTATAGCAAATGATTGATTCTACGGTTTGACTGCCATGTCCCAGTAATTCTCAAACACAGATTTCATGAGTGCCGCATAGTGGGCATTATGAATTTCAATGCCAATCTTGATCTCTTCGCTTTCAATGTTCCAGTTATAGATTGAGACCACTTCGTCATGGATGGTAATTTCTTGCTGAATGTCCACTACGTTTTTAGACAGATAGCGTACTTCGTAGAAGTCTTTATAGTTGTTGATCTTGGTCTCTTCTAGGGCGTGACGGGCCAAGGTGTTCTCCAGCGCCCGTTGTGGAATCTTTTTTTCGGTTATAAATGAGCGGTATTTTTCGGCCCAGCGGGTACCAGCGGCTGAGGCTAAAGTACCGTCAGTGCAGAACATGCAAATCTCACCTTTGGTCTTGAGCTCGTTCCAGAGCATTTGCTTCAATCCGGCCGAGCCTTCAAAGGTCATCACTTTGAAGCTATTTGCTGGCCCACGGGCTCGCATGGTGTTTAATAGCGACATAGTTTCATCGAGCGCCTGTCGTTTTCGTTCCAGTGCCATTTCTTGGTCCACCAGCAATGATTCGAGTAGTTCTGGCGCTGCGGCCTCAATGCGCTTGCCACCCCTATCATCCACCAGTATGTGCAATAATCCTTTAGTGCGCAGATCTTCAATTACTCGGTAAACGCTGGTGCGACTAATGCCCGTTAGGCGGTTAATAACCAACGGTGTTTTAGGGCCATCTTGCAATGTCATAAAAATCATGGCCTCTTCATCGGTAAGACCAAGTTGCTCCAGTAAAGTTTTTAGCTGATTGTTTTGCAGATTGGGGGACATTTTTACAACCTTATCATCTAAATGTAAAGTCTGCAAGCATGACACTTCGAGCAATCTCCAAAGATGCGAAACGCAGCAATAAGATTTTAGTAACCGACAGTTTGTTTATTTTTGATGAGCATATGCGTCGTATGCAAGACGCTGGGTTTGAGGTGGAGCGTCTGGACAAGCTTACTGCGTCTAAGGAAGAGATGATCGCGGCGCTGAAAGATAAACAAGGTTATGTATGCGGCGGTCTAGAAAAAATAGATGCAGAAGTTATCAAAACTGCAACTGGGCTGAAAGCGGTAGCCGTGTTGGCCTCTGGTTACACAGAATTCTTACCCAGCTACCAAGAGGCTACTAAACAGGGCATTGCTATAGCGTCATGCCCCGGCGCAAACTCTCGAGCGGTTGCTGAGTATAGTCTGCTTCTTATACTGGCGTCGATCAGAAATTTTGCAGAGTTAATTAGGCCCGGTGGCGTAACCTTTGCCACGGGTCGTGAGCTGCCTAGCCTAACGCTTGGAATTGTGGGCTTTGGCCACATTGGTCAAGAACTGGCGCGGATGGCATTGGTGCTTGGTATGAAAGTGCAGGCCCATTCCCGCCATGCAGAGACTATTCCAGGGGTAAAGTTAGTCGGCCTATCCGAGTTACTGGCGACGAGCGACGTAGTGTCTCTTAATGTCAACAAAATTCATGGTGCAGGCGTATTTGGCGCGGCTGAGCTAGCCATGATGAAGAATGGTGCTACGTTGGTGAACTGTACGTTTCACGAGGCGGTTGACCAGGGTGCGCTTTACGCAGAACTTGTTTCTGGCCGATTAAAGTTCGCGGCCGATGAGCCGCCAATGTTCGTTGTCAGTGATGTGCCAGCTGGCAGCCTAATTTATTCCAACGCAAGTAATGCATTTAATACGCAGGAGACTTTGCAGCGTATGAGTGACCGAGCGACTAACTCTATAATCAACTTGCTTAAAACTGGCGACGATCCTGACCTGGTTAATCCTGAGTATCGCCAGTATTTGAAAAATACTAACTAGCTACACACACAACATTGTTGTATAGTATTCTGTTATGGCAGAGTCTTTTAGGAATCCTGAACTTGGCGAGACAGTTACTTCCGATTTTACAGTGGTACACCAGTTTGAGCCCGATGTATTAGAGCCGATTGCAAAGTATCGTTCTAATGAGGCGTGGGGAATGTGCGATGCTTTTATGGCTACCGATAGTGGCCTGCTTGTGCCCGGACGGGACGATTTACGATACCACAGACTCCAGCAATGGGAAGACTTGCCTGGATGGAGTTTGCTTAGCGAAGTTAAATTTCAAACGGCATATGCAGAGGTGCGGAGTCGTATCATTAGAGATGCAATGACATTATTTGGCACCTCGGCGATTGCTGCACTGGTGCAGATCAAACACAGCGGTCCGAAACCTGCACCACTCGATGACTACGAGAGGGCTGCACATCTCGATTTTGTGGGTCAGCTCGGGCAGCGAGTGGTTGTGTACCACGTAAGCACTAAGGCTCCCACGGTATTCTCCACGGGTGAGTATCCCTATGCAGGGTTTTTGGATGACTATGCAACATTGCCCGAATTTGTAAACCTTAGGCCAAAACAGCCAAACAACAATGCGCTCATACGCACGGAAGGCATAACGGGTATACACGCGCCGGACACGCAGCAACCGGCCAATCGTATTCATCTGCGCGCTTTAGTAGAGCCAATTGGTTAGTTAAATAAGGCGTAAGTCCTGACCAAATAAGGGGTATTATTAGAAGAGGAGGAACAACGATGACAAAAATAACCCCTTTTCTATGGTTCGAAAAAGATGCTGCGGCAGCTATACGGTTTTATACATCGGTATTTAAAGATGCTCAGGCTGGCAAGACACAACAACTGCCCGATGCACCCGGACCGGCTGGCGAAGTAATGGTTGGCACAATGACACTGTGCGGGCAGGGATTTACTGTGCTCAACGGTGGGCCGAATGGTGACCAGTCCAAGTTTACCCAGGCAGTTTCGTTTGTGGTGAACGTAGAAACCCAGGAAGAAGTAGATTATTACTGGGACGCCTTAACGGCAGATGGCGGCAAGCCGGGCCCCTGCGGATGGCTAACTGATAAATATGGGCTTTCCTGGCAGGTAGTGCCAAAAGCTTTGGGTGAGTTAATGGGCGACCCTGACCAGGAAAAGGCTGGGCGTGTAACGCAGGCCATGCTCAAGATGAGCAAGTTGGACATTGCTGCTTTGCAAGCCGCTTACGACGGTATATAGGCGGGTTCTGCAGCCGAATAAGGACTAGGTCGCTTGAGTGGTGCTGCCATCTTTTGGTTCGACACCCTTTTGGTATTTGTTGAGTAGCCAAGTAGCTAAGTGATATCCAGCGAACGCGGCCAGAACGCCGATGAGCCACGCGGCGATGATATCCATCGGCGAATGTACGTGCGCCAGTACGCGGGCGATGCCTACCAGCAGGGTTGCCAGCAGCATAACGAGGGCAACTTGTTTGCTGTACAGATATACCACAGCACTTATTGTCATGGTAAGCAGCGCGTGGTCCGAAGGAAAACCATTGTCGGCAGCGTGGGCTATTAGCGGTTTAATGTGTTGAGTTACAAATGGCCGCGGATCGTAGTAGAGCTTACTCGCAATTCGGGAGACCACTACCGCCACCACGCAGGCAATAGCGGTGGCGGCAACGTAGTGCAATCGCCGCTCTTTGGGTTGTTTTACGCCAGCGACCACCCAGCCTACCGCAACTGCCAGCAGCAAATATTGGGCACAAAAAATAATCAGGCTATTCATATGTCGTCTATTTAACCATAGATTGTTAGGTATGTCGGCGCAATTGTTTGTTGCAATGTGCATAAATAGGCAATTTTGGCCTTCCATGATATAGTTAGGCTTAAGCAAGTGGTTACTGTAGCCTCTCCGTTATCTATCTCTGTCCTTTAAAGACTTACGACACTATCGGTTAGAAACTGGTTAGACGTGCGTAATGTCAAATAAACAAAGGATTTAAATCATGGCAATGAAATTATACGTTGGTGGTCTTGCATATAGCGTCACCGAACAAGAACTTGAAGCAGTTTTTGCAGAGTTTGGTAAAGTTACTAGCTCTGCGGTCATCAAGGACCGCGACAGTGGCCAGTCTAAGGGCTTTGGCTTTATAGAAATGTCAGACGATGCCGAAGCTAAAGCGGCAATGGCAGCACTAAACGGTAAAGAAGTTAGTGGCCGCTCTATTATGGTTAATGAAGCTCGTCCACAAGAAGATCGTCGTTCGGGCGGTGGTGGAAACAATGGCGGTGGCAACAACTTCCGTCGCTCTTACTAACCAACACTCCTAATGCTAATTTACTAGTTCGATTCCGGACTGCTGAAGGGTTGTCCTGCGATGACAAAAATTACTAAGCATATTGAGATAGTTGCTTCGACCAAACATGGCCTGAGCTCTATGAGCCATGCCTCGCGTGTGGCTATTCAGGCCATACTGTCGGAACGCTATGCTCAAGTAGATGTGGTTATCGTTAACGACTTGTCGGACCTGAGGGCGCTGACTGTGCGAAAGCCAGACATGGTTTTTCTAGGTATGAAATATGTACTCACAGATTCGTCTTTGGGTTTGGCAAACCTCAACAAAATCTGGCTGAGTAAGTACCTAGATGACCATGGCATCGCGCACACTGGCTCCGATCATAGAGCAGTAGGGCTAGAATGCAATAAGGAACTAGCAAAACAGCGACTTGCAGCTGTTGGCCTAAACACAGCACGGTTTACTGTTGTTAGAATTGGCGACAATTTGCTAGAGCGTGATATGTTGCTCACATATCCATTGTTTGTGAAGCCTACGAACCGAGGAGGTGGGGCTGGCATAGATACGGGTTCGTTGGTTTATACATTCGCGCAGCTACGGTCAAAAGTTAAGTCACTTGCGGCCAAGTTGCAGTGTGATGTGCTCGTGGAGGAATATCCAGCCGAGCACGAAGCTGAAGATTGGACCAACTTGAAAGAGCGGCGCAACGCGCGAGGCTTCGTCGCGCATG
>Ga0105242_10002086_pt1 | contig 15739 bp, 11 predicted proteins | sample KBSM24metaG_FD_81521 | JGI IMG/M metagenome (GOLD analysis project Ga0105242, IMG submission 81521) | Miscanthus rhizosphere microbial communities from Kellogg Biological Station, Michigan, USA - KBS M2-4 metaG | ecosystem: Host-associated > Plants > Roots > Rhizosphere > Soil | place... | reverse complement strand
CCGGGCCCAGGGCGCCGGAAAGCCGCTTGATGTGCGCGGGGGGGAGGGTCGCGACGAAGTTCTCGATGCCGGCGAGGCGGGCCTCGTCGAGCCGCTCGAGCGCGTGGCGGCCGGCGTCGGTGATGCGCAGGCGCTTCATCCGGCGGTCGGCGGTGTCCTCGCGGCGGTGCAGCAGGCCGCGGTCGACGAGCGCGTCGACGGCGCGGCTCGCGCCCGGGAGGGACAGCCCCAAGCGCTCGGCGAGCTCCTTGACCGTGAGCTCCGCGCGCGTGAGGGCGTTGAGCGCCTTGACCTGCGTGAGCGTCAGGTCGAGCTCTTCGAAGACCGATGCTTCCAGGGACACCTGGTTGGAAGGTCTCCTCGGGATGAGTTTCGGGTTGGAGCGGACCGGTTCCGGCGATGGGCCGGAGCCGCGACTGACGGATCTGATCGAGCCTGGGTCGCTGCTGGAGGCGACGCCGGAGTGTCTCGTCGTGGCCCAGAGCGACGGCCGGATCGTGTACGCGAACCGCCACGTCGAGGAGCTCACCGGGTTCCCGCGGGAGGAGCTCGTCGGAAACTCGATCGAGCTGTTGATCGCGGCGGAGCTGCTGGATCTCCCGGAAGGGTTCCGGATCGAAGCGATGTGCCGTCACGCGCGGCACGCCCCGATCCCGATCGAGGCTCACGTCGGCACGCTTGACGCGCCCGAGCGGCTGCTGGTGGTCGCCCTGCGTGACGTGACCGAGCTCCAGGCCGGCCGGGAGGCTCGGTTCGAGGCCGAGGCGAAATACCGTTCGTTGGTCGAGCACATCCCGGCGGTGGTCTACCTCGATCCCGTGGACGAGGATCAGAACTCGATCTACGTGAGCCCGCAGGTGCGCGACCTGATCGGGATCGAGCCGGAGGTGTGGCTGAGCGACTTCACCGCATGGCGCAACCACGTGCACGCCGACGACATCCAACGTGCCTGGGATGGGTACCAGGAGGCGTACACCAACCACCTTCCGCTGAACCACGAGTATCGGATGGTCCATGAGGACGGGACGGTCCGGTGGGTGTTGGAGCAGGCGTTCCCCATCGACGACGAGCAGGGGAACCCATGGCTCATCCAAGGCGTGATCTTCGACATCACCGAACGGAAGTCCGCCGAGGAGCAGGTCACGTTCCTGGCCTACCACGACAAGCTCACCGGCTTGCCGAACCGGCATCTGTTCGAGGAGATGCTCGAAGGCGCCATCGCCCGCGCACGGCGCCGCGATCTGGGCGTCGGCGTGCTCTATCTCGACCTCGACAACTTCAAGCTGGTGAACGACTCGCTCGGGCACCACGCGGGCGATCTCCTCCTCGCGCAGCTCGCGGATCGTTTGCGCACGTGCACTCGCGACACCGATCTGGTCGCGCGGCAGGGTGGGGACGAGTTCCTGATCCTGTTGGGGGACATGGAACGAGGCTCCGACGACCCCGACCGGGTTGATCCGTCGATGCAGGTGGCGGAGTCGGTGGCAGACCGGATCCGGGAAGCGCTCGAGGAGCCGTTCGATCTGGCCGGGACGTCCTTCTACGCGTCGGGCTCGCTCGGTATCAGCTTGTTCCCGCAGGACGCGCAGGACGCGGAGACCTTGCTGAAGAACGCCGACACCGCGATGTATCAGTCGAAGAAGCAGGAGCCGGGTGGACACATCGTGTTCGCGACGGGTGGCGACGATGCGATGCAGCGGCTCTCACTGACGACCCGACTGCGCGAAGCCGTCTCCCAAGAGCACTGGGTGCTGCACTGGCAGCCGATCGTCGAGATCGAGACCGGGATGATCGAGTCCGTCGAGGCTCTGGTGCGGTGGCTCGATCCGAACGGCGGTCTGGTGCCGCCGGGGGAGTTCATCCCGCTCGCCGAGGAGCTCGGCCTCATCGAAGCCATCGGCGACTGGGTGATCGCCGAGCTCGCCAGGCAACGCGCCGAGTGGGCCGCATCCGGTCTCGATCTCCGGGTCGGTTTCAACCTGTCGCCCCGTCAGCTCTGGTCGGCGCACCTGGCGGACAAGATCCTCGCGAAGCTCCGTGTTTCCGACGTGGACCCGAGCGACGTGATCGTGGAGATCACGGAGTCGACGGCGATGGCCGATCCGGACCGCACCCTGAAGATCCTCTCGGACCTGCATGCATGGGGATTCACCCTGGCCCTGGACGACTTCGGGACGGGATATTCCTCGCTCGCCCGGCTCAAGCACATGCCCGTCGACGTGCTCAAGATCGACCGCGCCTTCATCCGTGACGTCCATCGGGACCCGAGCCTCGCAAGCATGGTTCGCGCGATGATCCAGCTGGCGCAGGGTCTCGACATGATCCCGCTGGCCGAAGGGGTCGAGACGCAGCAGGAGCTCGAGTTCCTGCGGGGGAGCGGATGCCGGCTCGCGCAGGGGTTCCTGTTCTCGCGGCCGGTGCCGGCGGAGGAGATCCCGGCGTTGGTGGGGCGGAGCCTGCTTCCCGAGATCGTCGCCTCCTGAGCGCGTTTCGCGGGTGGCTCCCGGGCGTCCGCCCTCACTTCGCTACCATCTGCGGACCATGACCAGGCGGTATGACCCGAGCGAGATCGAGCCCAAGTGGGTGAAGGTCTGGGAGGACGAGCGCGTCTTCGAGGCCTCCGAGGACCCGTCCGACGATCGGCCGCGCTTCTACGCCCTGGACATGTTCCCGTACCCCTCGGGTGATCTGCACATGGGGCATGCCGAGGCCTTCAGCGGCGGGGACGCCGTCGCCCGTTACCAGGCGATGCGCGGCCACAACGTGATGCACCCGATCGGATGGGACGCGTTCGGCCTCAACGCCGAGAACGCCGCGATCAAGCGAGGGACGCCGCCCGCGGAGTGGACCTACGCCAACATCGAGCAGCAGGCGACATCGTTCCGGCGGATGGGGATGTCGTTCGACTGGACCCGCGTCGTTCGCACCTCCGACCCCGGGTACTACCGCTGGACCCAGTGGCTGTTCCTGCGGTTCTTCGAGCGGGGCCTCGCGTACCGGAAGAACGCGCCCGTGAACTGGTGTCCCAAGGACCAGACCGTGCTGGCGAACGAACAGGTGATCCAGGGCTGCTGCGAGCGCTGCGGGACGCCGGTCGAGCGCCGCGACCTGACGCAGTGGTTCTTCAAGATCACCGACTACGCGCAGCGCCTGCTGGACGACGTGCAGGAGCTGACCGAGTGGCCCGAGCGCGTCATCACGATGCAGCGGAACTGGATCGGCCGCTCGGAGGGCGCGCGCGTCACGTTCACGATCGAGGAGACCGGCGACGAGGTCGAGATCTTCACGACCCGCCCGGACACGCTGTGGGGCGTCACGTTCTTCGTCTTCGCCGTCGAGCATCCGTTGGTCGAGAAGCTGGCGGAGGTCGGCGGGACCACCGAGGGGGTCCGCCCCCTCCAGGAGAAGGTGCGGGCCACCGCGCTGACCGAGCGTGAGGAGGCCGACACGAAGGAGGGGGTCGCGCTCCGCGTACACGCCGTGAACCCGGTGAACGGCGAGCGTTTGCCGTGTTTCGTGGCTCCCTATGTGCTGATGGAATACGGCACGGGGGCGATCATGGCCGTGCCCGCGCACGACCAGCGCGACTTCGAGTTCGCGCGCGCGCACGGCCTGCCGATCCGCGTCGTGATCCAACCCGAGGGCGAGCGGCGCGACCCCGACACGATGACCGAGGCGTACGACCACGAGGGCGTGATGGTCAACTCGGGCCCGTTCGACGGCGAGCGGTCGCCGGAGTCGATCGCGGGCGTCGCGCGGTGGCTCGAGGAACGGGGGCGCGGACACGCCGCCGTGACGTACCGGTTGCGCGACTGGCTATTGTCGCGTCAGCGCTACTGGGGCGCGCCGATCCCGATCGTCCACTGCCCGGAGCACGGGGAAGTGGCCGTGCCCGATGACCAACTCCCGGTGCTGCTGCCCGACGACGTCGACTTCCAACCGGGTGGCGAATCGCCCCTGGCCCGTCACCCGACGTGGAAGCACGTGACGTGCCCGATCTGCGGGGTCGACGCCGAGCGCGACACGGACACGATGGACACGTTCGTCGATTCGGCCTGGTACTTCTTCCGGTATTGCTCGCCGGCCGACGACGACGGCCCCTTCCGTCGCGACGATGTCGACCGTTGGATGCCGGCCGACCAATACACCGGCGGCGTCGAACACGCGATCCTCCACCTGCTCTACTGCCGATTCTTCACGAAGGCTCTGTTCGACATGGGGCTGGTCGGATTCGTCGAGCCGTTCCCGAAGCTGATGAACCAGGGCCAGGTGATCTACGGCGGCGCCTCGATGTCGAAGACGAAGGGCAACGTCGTCGAGCCGATGCCGATCGTCGAGCGATGGGGTGCCGACTCGATGCGGCTGATCATGTTGTTCGCGGGACCGTTCGAGGACGACATCGACTGGAAGCTGATCGCGGGCGACCCGAACCGGCGTCCCGGCGTGACGTCGTGGCTGGGTCGCGTCTTCGCCGCCGTCGGCGACGCGGTCGCGCGCAGCTCCGGCGTCGAGGAGCCCGTGGAGCTCGTGCGACTCACCCAGAAGACGATCAAGGGCGTGACCGAGGACATGGACCGGTTCCGGTTCAACACGGCGATCTCGAAGCTGATGGTGCTGACGAACGAGATGCGCACGACGTTGGACGCGGGCGGCGCCGCGGGCGGCGCCGCCCGCGCGCTCACGCTGATGCTTGCGCCGTTCGCGCCGTTCGCTGCGGAGGAGCTGTGGCGGGTCGACCTGGGCGAAGCATCGTCGACGTGGGCCGCCTCCTGGCCGACGTTCGACCCCGCGATGACCGTCGAGGAGCTCGTCACGATGATCGTCCAGGTCGACGGCAAGCTGCGCGACAAGCTGGAGGTCCCGGCCGGCATCTCGGAGCGGGACGCGCTCGTGGCGGCCCGTGACGCCGAGGGGGCGCGGCGCGCGCTCACGGGTCACGAGGTGCTGAAAGAGGTCGTCCGTGCGCCGAAGCTGGTGAACTTCGTCACGCAGGGCTGAAAGCCAGCGTTCTCGCATCTCGCGGCGATCGTGCGACCCAGATCGGACGCATCAGGTCACCTCGCATAACGTTGCCGTAGGGAAGGATGGTCGATTTGCGTGCCCATCCGATGCGTTCTACGGTTTAGCAACCTCCACGGCGCGGTTGAGGACCGAGGGCTCCGAGGGCGAGGTCTCACTCGGAGCGAAGACTCAGGAGCGGGGCGCACCGCTCGAACCCACGTCATCGGTCGCGCACACCCCATCGCGGTCGAGGGAAGAGAGGTCTGGATGGACGGGTCTGGCACGACCATGCAACGCGGATCCCTGAGCCACAGACGGGTCCGAACGGTGCTTGCGGTCTTCGTAGGCCTGATGGTCTGCGCGGCCGCCACGGCGGGCGCCGCCAAGCTGACGAGACGAACGGCTTCAACCGGCGATCCGTTCTCCGTCCGGGTTACGGGGGGATTACCGACGAAGGGCTTCTCGGCGACGAACGCCAGCGTGAAGAACACACCTGACGGCGTGCAGTTCGGTCCCTACGCGAACGGGGGCGCGTCGGGCGGTTCGATCTGCTCGAACGCCTTGAACGGTCACCCGCTCAATGACGTGAAGCACCTCGCGTATGTGGCGCGCTACACGGCGGACGGCGACACGGGCGGTGTCGGGGTGCCGTACCTGCGCATCTTCCTCCAGAACGATGCGCACGACGCGATCTTCTCACCGAACACGCAGCCGCCCGACCCCGACATCGGCGAAGGGCCGTTCCACACCTGGGTCGCCACCGCGGGAGTGTGGCGGTACGACGATGATGCCGGTGCTGGTGGCCAGTACGGTCTGAACGGGGCGCCGTTCGGCCAAGTGAAGGCCGACCACGGAACCGAGTTGATCAGTGCACTCTGCATCACCACCGGTTTCTCGGCGGGCACGAACCTGAGTGTCCTCATGCGCACCTGGGAGATCAACAACAAGGACTACGCGTTCGGTCTGTAGATCGCGGACGAGCGGGGCGGAGCCATCACGACTCCGCCTCGCTCCTCATCTCCGTTCCCGGTTGCTCCTGAAGCCAGGGCGCCTCCGATCCGACGTGACCGCCGTCACGGTGCCCGCGCCGCCGTGACCCTAGCCTCGCGCGCATGGCGATCAGGGAACGCCTCGACTCCTTGTCGCGGGGCGAGCTGGCGGGATTGGTGGTCGTGCTCGTCGCGACGCTCGCCGGTGTTGGGCTCTGGTATTCGCGCTCACTGCCCAAGCCGATCCAGATCGCGGAGACGCCGGCGCCGGCGTTCACGCAAGCTGCGAGCGGTTCTGCATCGGGCGTCCCGGCGGCGGGATCGCCCGGTGCATCCGCGAGCCCGCTGGCGGATCTGATCATCGACGTCACCGGGTGGGTCCGCCATCCGGGCGTCTATCAGTTCCAGCCAGGCTCGCGCGTGATCGACGCGGTGCAGCGCGCCGGGGGCGCGCGCGATGGCGCCGACCTCACACTGCTGAACCTCGCGGCGCCGCTCGCCGACGGCCAGCAGATCCTGGTGCCGAAAGAGGGTGCGCCGGCGAGCGGGGCCGCGGCGGGCGGCACCGGCGTCGGTGGCGTCGCGCTCGTCAACATCAACACCGCCGACGAACCGACCCTCGAGACGCTGAACGGCGTCGGTCCGGCGCTCGCCGCCGCCATCATCCAGTTCCGGACCGATCAGGGGCCGTTCGCGTCCGTCGATCAGCTGGATGAGGTGTCCGGGATCGGACCGGCGACGCTCGAGAAGCTGCGGCCCCAGGTGACGGTGTGAGCCCGTGGGAGCGTGGGGAGCGCCGCTCGCGGCCGGGGCGTTCTGGGCCGGTCTCCTGGCGTGGGACGGGCGGCCCCGGGCGCTCCAGGCGGCGCCCGCGTGGACCTGGCTCGTCGTCGGCGTCGGGGTCCTCGCCGCGTCCTGGCTCGCGGCCCCCGGGACGCGCCGCGGAGACCCGCTCGGACGAGCGGGTCTGGCGCGCCCGCAACCGGGGGCGGTGGTCGCCGTTTCGGCCGCGGCGACCGATGGTCGCCGCGGCCCCCTCGCCGCTCTGACGCTGCTGGTCCTCGGCGTCTTCCTCTGTGGCGTCGGTTGGGGCGGCGTCGCACAGGCACGCCGGGAGACCTCGCTCCTCGGTCGTCTCGCGCCCCGCTCCGTCACCGTGGTCGGGACGCTCCGGGAGGATCCGGTGACGAGCGGGGTCGGCTGGCACGCGCTCATCGACGTCACTCGCGTGACGTGGCGCGGTGGCGCGGCCTCGGTCCGCGAGACGATCTGGGTCGACGGCGACGACGACCTGCCCGCGGCCGTCCGCGCGGATCAGCTCGAGCTCCGCGGGGGCCTCCAGATCCCGGACGACCCCGACTTCGCCGACGCGCTGCGCCGGCGTGGGCTCACCGTCGTGCTTCGCACCGCTGGGGTGGCGCGTCTCGGCCCTGCGCCGAACCCCTTCGTCCATCTGACCCAGGTCGTGCGCGCATTCGTCGGGTCCACGATCGAACGGATCTTCCCGCCGCCTGAAGACGGGCTGCTGCTCGGTCTGGTCCTCGGTGACGCCTCCAAGCTGGATCCGGTCACCACGCGGGCCTTCCAGTCGACCGGCCTGAGTCATCTGCTCGTCGTGTCGGGGGAGAACGTCGCGATGGTGCTCGCTCCGGTCCTCGCGTTCGCCGGCGCGCTCCGGCTTGGTCGCATCGCTCGATTCTCGCTGGGCATCGGGACCGTCCTGCTCTTCGTCGTGCTCACCGGCGCCGAGCCGTCGGTGCTCCGCGCCGGCGTGATGGCAACGATCGCGCTGACGGGGGTGCTGCTCGGCCGGCCGAGGGCCGCGGGCGTCGTCCTCGCCGTCGCGGTGCTGTTCCTCCTGGTGCTCGACCCGTGGCTCGTCTACGCGATCGGCTTCCAGTTATCCGTCGCGGCGACCGCAGGGATGGTCGCCCTCGCTTCGCCGCTCGCGGACCGGATGCAGCGCTTCATCCCGCGCCCTGTCGCCCTCGCGGCGGGAACCACGACGGCCGCGCAGATCGGCGTCACGCCGCTGCTGCTCTTCCACTTCCACGAGGTACCGGGGGTGACCATCCTCGCCAACCTCGCGGCGTTCCCGGCCGTCTCGCCGGCGCTGCTCCTCGGCATCGCTGCATCGGTCCTCGGGCTCGTCTGGCTGCCACTCGGGAAGCTCGTCTCGCTCCTCGCGCTCGTTCCGATGCGATACCTCCGCTTCGTCGCCAGCCTCCTCGCCAAGGCACCGGTCGCGTGGCTCACGACGGGTGGGGGTCCGTTCGTCCTCGTGATCGGGGGTGCCATCTTCGTGCTCGTGGCCTGGTGGCTACGTTCCGGGAGACGGCTCCCACGTTCCGCGATGGTGTGTGTGGTCGCCGCCTTGCCTCTCGTCGTCTGGTCGACGGCGATCGGATCGGGACCGCCCTCGAACATCACCGCGAGGTTCCTGGATATCGGACAAGGCGACGCGACCCTGATCCAGAGTCCTGGGGGCGCCACCGTCCTCATCGACGCCGGTCCCGACCAGGATCTCGTCTCCCAGAAGCTCGAGGCGCTCGGCATCAAGCGTCTGGACGCCATCATCGCGACCCACGCGCACGTTGATCACATCGCCGGCATGCCCATGGTGCTCGCCCGGTTCTCCGTCGGCGTGTACTACGACCCCTCGTGTCACCATGACGCCGAGGTCATGTTCCCCCTCGAACAGGCGCTTGCGGCGGCCGGCGTCCCGGTTCGATCGGCACGTCTCGGCCAGACGATCACGGTCGGCGATCTGGCGTTCCAGGTCCTCGGGCCGGACCGGTGCTGGCAGGGATCGCACTCGGATCCGAACAACGACTCGGTCGTGCTGTTGCTCGAGGCAGCCGGCACGACCCTGTTGATGACGGGATGCGCCGAGCGTGAGGCGCAACAGGTCATGCTGGACGCGGGGCTCGTGCCCGACATCGACGTCTTGCGCGTCCCGCACCACGGCGGAGACACGTCGCTCCCGGCGTTCATCGACACCCTCGACCCTCAGATCGCCGTGATCAGCGTCGGCCAGCCGAACCCGTATGGTCACCCGAACCCGAACGCGCTCGCCGAGCTCGACGGCGTGGGCGCGCAGATCTGGCGGACCGATCAGCACGGGACGATCACGATCAGCTTCACGGATCAGGGGCCGGTGGTAGCGTCCGAGCGATGACGTCACCTGCCGCGGTCACCCTCCTCTGGGGCGAGGATCCGTACCTGCTCCGGGAGCGGGCGCTGGAACTGGTGGGGGACCGGCGGCCAACCGAGGTCGACGCCAACGAGTGGCGGGGCAGCGAGCTCCAAGACCTGGCGACCCCCTCGCTCTTCGGTGAGCCGCGCGCGCTCATCGTGACCGATGTCCGTGCGCTCCCGAAGGAAGCGATGGGCGAGCTCGGCGCGTACGTCGCGTCGCCGGATCCGGAGGCTCCCCTCGTCCTGTGTTGCGCGGTCGCCGAGCGCGGTAAGCCGCCCGCTGCGCTCCTCAAGCTGATCGAGCCGGTCGGCAACATCACGCAGGTCCAGCTTCAACGGAAGGACTTCGAGCCGTGGCTCCTCCAACGCGCCGACCGAGCCGGGGTGGACCTGACGCCGCCCGCGGCCCGGACGCTGGTGGAAACGATCGGTCCGTCGGCGGCGCAGCTCGTGGGAGCCGTCCAGCAGCTCGCGGACGCCTTCCCCGCACAGCGGATCGGTCCCGCGGAGATCCACCGTCAGTTCCGGGGTCTCGGCGAGCAGAAGACCTGGGATCTGTGCGACAAGGCGTTCGGCAAGGATCTGCCGGGCGCGATCCGGGCCCTCCGCTCGATCGAGGAGGGGGGTGACGAGGCGCTTATGGTCCTGGGAGGGATCGCGGCACGGCTCCGCGATCTGATCCGTGTCCGGTCGGTCTCGGATCAGGTGCCGCTGTCGCAGGTGGCCAAAGCCGCCGGTCTGCGATTCGACTGGCAAGCGCGACGCTACCGGCAGCAGGCGGGCAACTTCTCCCTGGAGGAACTGATCGCGATCCACCTGCAGGTGACCGAGGCCGACAAGGCGCTCAAGTCCGGGGCGACCGGCGACGTCGTGATGCCTGCACTGGTCGCCGCGATCGCCGCTTGAGGACGGCTGAGCCGCTGACGAAAAGGGACCGCTACGCGACCGACGTCTTGTTGACGGACCTCGCGAGCCGGCTCTTCTTCCGAGCCGCGGTCCGCTTGTGCAGGACGCCCTTGCTGGCTGCCTTGTCCAGCGCCCGAGCCGCCTCGCGCTGACGCGCGATCGCGGTCTCCGCGTCGCCTTCGCCGACCGCCGTCTGGACCTTCTTCGTCGAGGTCTTGAGCGCGCTCCGGACCGTCGTGTTGCGGTCGTGGCGCTTGTCGTTCTGCCGGTTCCGCTTGATCTGTGACTTGATGTTCGCCATGGACGAGGGAGTCTACCAGTGGGCCCTCTCGCTCCTGGGCCGAGCCGGCGAGGGCGGCGCGACTCCGGACTCGGATGGGCGGCGTCCTCGCCCGTACCATTGAGGTCTCGTGTCGACCGAGATCTCCCGCATCCGCAACTTCTGCATCGTGGCACATATCGACCACGGGAAGTCCACGTTGGCCGACCGGATGCTCGAGCTCACCCACACGGTCGACGTGCGGGCGATGCGCGCGCAGTACCTCGATCGGATGGACCTCGAACGCGAGCGAGGTATCACGATCAAGGCTCAGGCCGTCCGGCTGTTCCACGAGGGCTACGAGCTCAACCTGATCGACACCCCGGGACACGTGGATTTCACCTACGAGGTCTCCCGGTCCCTCGCTGCCTGCGAGGGGGCGATCCTCCTGGTGGATGCCGCGCAAGGCCTCGAGGCGCAGACCCTCGCCAACTACCACCTGGCCCGCGACGCCGGTCTCACGATCATCCCGGCACTCAACAAGATCGATCTCCCCGCGGCGGAGCCGGCGAAACGCGCCGAGGAGCTCGCGAAGCTGCTCGGGAGCGACCCGGCCGAGATCCTCCACGTCTCAGCGAAGACCGGCGAAGGTGTGGAGGACGTGCTGAAGGCAGTGATCGATCGCGTACCCCATCCTGAGGGCGACCTGGATGCGCCGGTGCAAGCCTTGATCTTCGACTCCGAGTTCGACACGTATCGCGGCGTCATCACGTACATCCGCGTGAAGCAGGGGACGCTCCCCTCCAACGCCACGATCAAGATGTTCGCGACCCACGTCACGTCGGAGGCCGAGGAGACCGGCGTCATGGCACCCGAAGCAACGCCGGTGGACGCCCTGGGTCCCGGCGAGGTCGGCTACCTCGTGACCGGCCTCAAGGACGTTCACCACGCCAAGGTCGGCGACACGATCACGCTTGCCGGCAAGCACGGCGCCGCGGAGCCCCTCCCCGGATACCGTGAACCGAAGCCGATGGTCTGGTCGGGGCTGTACCCGGCCGATGGGAACGATTACTCGGCGCTGCGCGAAGCGCTCGATCGACTGAAGCTCTCGGACTCGGCATTGGTCTACGAGCCCGAGACGTCGCAGGCGCTCGGGTTCGGCTTCCGAGTCGGGTTCCTCGGTCTCTTGCACATGGACATCGTCCGCGAACGTCTGGAGCGGGAGTTCGACCTGGAGCTGATCTCCACCGCGCCCAACGTGGAGTTCCATGTCTTCCGCGGCACCGACGAGATCGTCGTGCACAACCCCGCCGAGATGCCACCGGGCGGCGACTACGACCGTGTCGAGGAGCCCGTCATCTACGCCACGATCATCACGCCCTCGACGTACCTGGGTGCCATCTTCGAGCTCTGCCAGGCTCGCCGCGGCGAGATGGTGGACATGCAGTACCTCACGCCCGAGCGGGTCGAGGTCCACTACCTCCTCCCACTCGCGGAAGTGGTCTTCGACTTCTTCGATCAGCTGAAGTCGAAGACGCGAGGCTTCGCGAGCCTCGACTACGAGCCCTGGGGCCTCCAGGAGGCGAAGCTCGTGCGGGTCGACATCCTGCTCCACGGTGAGCCGGTCGACGCGTTCAGCTCGGTCGTTCACCGAGACAAGGCCTACGAGTACGGCAAGAAGATGACGGAGCGGCTGAAAGAGCTGATCCCGCGGCAGCTCTTCGATGTCGCGATCCAGGCATCGATCGGCTCGAAGGTGATCGCGCGCGAGACCGTGAAGGCCAAGCGGAAAGATGTGCTCGCCAAGTGCTACGGGGGCGACATCACACGGAAGCGGAAGCTCCTCGAGACCCAGAAGAAGGGGAAGGAGCGGATGCGCCGGGTGGGCAAGGTGGACGTCCCACAGGACGCGTTCATCGCGGCGCTCCGCGTCGACGAAGGGGCGAAGAAGAAGTGAGCGCGGCCGCCGGGATCTACGTCCACATCCCGTTCTGCCTCACGCGGTGCGGCTATTGCGACTTCAACGCGTACGCCGGGCTGGACGGTCTGAAGCCGCGGTACCTCGCGGCGCTGTTCCGAGAGGCAGAGCTCGCTGCGGCTGGGTGGGCGGGAACTGCGTTCGCGAGCGTGTTCCTGGGCGGCGGAACCCCGACGACGATGGAACCGGACGACCTGCGAGCGCTGCTCGCGCACCTCCGCGACCGATTCGATATGACCCCCGACGTCGAGGTCACGATCGAGGCCAATCCGGACACCGTGACCGAAGCCTCGTTGTCCGGGTTACTCGACGCAGGCTTCGCCCGGTTGTCGATCGGGGCGCAGTCCTTCGACCCGGCGGTCCTTCGGTCACTGGAACGGATCCACCAGCCCACGTCCGTCCGCGCGGCGGTCGCCGCCGCGCGACGGGCCGGGTTCCGCAACCTGAGCCTCGACCTGATCTACGGCGCGAACGGGGAGTCGCTCGAGTCCTGGCGGCGCACCTTGGACGAAACGGTTGCCCTCGGACCCGAGCATGTCTCGGCGTACGCGCTCACGATCGAGCCCGCGACGGCGCTCGGTCGAGAGGTCGCGGCGGGGGAGGTGCCCGGGCCCGATCCCGATCTGCAGGCCGACATGTTCCTCTTGGCCTGCGAGGTGCTCGACGCCGCCGGCTATGGCCACTACGAGATCTCGAACTGGGCTCGCCCGGGCTTCGAATGCGTGCACAATCTCGGCTACTGGGAGCGGAGGCCGTATGTCGGATTGGGTGCCGGCGCCCACGGGTACCGAGACGACGTCCGCTGGTGGAACATCCGACCGCCGGAGACGTACATGGAGAAGGTGGAGTCCGGTGACCTTCCGATCGGCGGCTCGGAGTCGCTCGATCCCTCCGACGCGTACCTCGAGGAGGTCTTCCTCAAGCTGCGGATCCTCGAAGGTGTCCCGGCGTCGTGGTTCGACGCTGGGCGGTACGAGCCGTACGTACAGAGCGGTCTGCTCATCGACGATTTCGGTCAGCTCGTCCCGACCGAGCGCGGCATGCTCCTCCTGAACGAACTGGTCCTCGGCCTTACCGGTTGACGCTTCCGATCTACTCGGGCGGGAACCACTGCACACCACAGCCGGAGCTTTCGAGCGAGTCGAAGGGCAGCGGATCGCTGGTTGGCTGTGTGAAGTGTCGCGCGTCGACGACCGCGAACGAGCCAGAAACGAGCTGGAGCTTGGTCTCATGAACGTCGGTCACATCTGCGCCAGGTCCCTCGACCGGATGTTCCGAGCGCCAAAGCACGAGTACCGGTGCGTCGGGGTACCCCTCGCACTGGACAGCGGATGAATAGCCTTCGTCCCCGGCCGCGGAGAAGGTCAGCTGAGATCCGTCGGGGAATCCGTTCTCGGCGTTTCCCGTGGCGACGAGCATCGGGGACATGCCTGGCGAGTCGCCCCCCGTCACGGACGAGGCGCCGTAGATCGCATACTCGGGCGTGGCCGACGCCTGGAGCAGGACGACGAGCTCACTCGCTCCGTCCGCGTTGAGATCGGTTGTGGCATACGTCCGACAGAGCAGGCAGCGGGGCAGCGTTTCGTAGGAACCATCGGCAAGCCCATCCCCATCCAGATCGACGGCGGCGATCGCAGCGCTGGTGTCCGACGCGACGCACGTGCCGTTCGTCGGGAAGGTTCCGACCCATGCGGTGTCCTGTTTGCCGTCCCCGTCGAAGTCCGCTTCGAGGCTCGACGCGTCGCAGAGTGGTGCGTCCAGCCCGATGTCAACGGTCTTCGGGTTGGGCGCGGCGTTCGGGAAGTTCGAGGCGGATCCGTAGAGTGGAGCTCCACAGAGCGAGTTCCGAGGAACGGGAGCGTCTGCGATCGGGACCCTGTCGTGCGAAGCCCCAACAACGGTCGCGGTGACTCCGGCGATCCGCAGATCGGTGAACCGTGCGTCGGCGTTCGGATCGAGCTTGTCCACGCCGAAGATCGTGAACGTGGTTCCGTTCGGAAGCGCGTTGCACCGAGCGCCTCCCGAGTGACCGACGACATCGACCCAGGCGAACTGCAACGGTCCGGTCTGGACGTTCCCGATGCCTTGCGGATCGACCACGATGATCGGCTCGACCGCCGCCGGCGACGTGGTCACCGCGTACAGCCACACCCCGTATCCATCGGCTCCCGCGGTGGAAACCGCGATCTCCGACGTGCCATCTCCGTTCACGTCCGGAGCCGCGAAGGCCTCGCACCCGACGGGTGAGAAGCAGTCCGTGAGCTCGGGTGCGGTCGCGTCGACCGTGCCGTTCCCGTCCAGATCCGCGCCAACGAACCGATGCCCCTCGCCGGGCTTCGGACAGCCGTCGGTCGCCTTCGTGAACACGTACGCGTTCCCGGAGGCACCGGCGACCGTGATGGGCATCGACATGACGTCGCAGATCGGGAACCCGAGTCCCAGATCCGGAGGCGGCTGCGACAGCGTCGGGCTGGTGCCCGGGATGGGCTCGGTGCGGAAGGCACGACCAAGCGCCACGAACGCGCCGGTGGTCCCGGCGAGCACCACGACGACCAATCCGACCGTTCCCGCTCTCCTGACGCCGGCCCGCCGGCGCTTACGAGCGGCGAGATGTTCGACCATGTCGCCGTCGCCGGTGGGTTTCGGCGCCGCATCACGCATCCGGGTCCTCAGTTGGTCATCGATGCTCGGCATGGCTGTTCTCCTCATCGGGGTCCTCAACGAGCGAGAGCGCATCCGCCAGATGCGCGCGCGCCTTGAACAGCTGGCTCTTCACCGTGCCCTCGCTCGTCCGCATCTGCTTCGCGATCTCCTCCGTGCTGAGATCGAGGACGTAGCGCAGCACGGCGACCTCCCGCTGGCGTCGGGGAAGGTCTGCCAGCGCGCGGGCGATATCGACGCGATCCCCGCTCGGCTGGACCGGAGGCGCTCCGACCAGCTTTGGTCGGGCGAGCCGTTCCACGCGGAGGCGTCGCAGGCGGCTCCGGGACAGGTTCAGCGCCACCGCTGCGACCCACCGGTCGAGCGCCGCGATCTGCTCACCGCGTTCGGTCCGTTCCCACGCGCGCACGATCGCCTCTTGGACCGCGTCCTCGGCCGAGGCCGCATCACCCGTCACGAGCGCCACCGCGCCGACCAGCCGCGGGTATCGCTCGCGCAGGAACTCCCGGAGCTCGACCTCGTCCACGTGTCCCCCTCGACCGAGCCTAGGACGCCCGAGTCGTGCCTGCGGTTGCCTCGGGGGCGTCGATACCCTCGGGTATCGTGGGCGCCCATGCCGGAGGTCACCTGTCCGCGGTGCGAGACGCGTCAGCCGATCGAGGCCGGCGCCGCCGGCTACACGTGCGTCCGATGCGGTGCGAGATGGGTGTTCGCCAGCTGCGAGAACTGCGGCGAGCGGTTCCACAT
>Ga0105242_10002085_pt1 | contig 15745 bp, 8 predicted proteins | sample KBSM24metaG_FD_81521 | JGI IMG/M metagenome (GOLD analysis project Ga0105242, IMG submission 81521) | Miscanthus rhizosphere microbial communities from Kellogg Biological Station, Michigan, USA - KBS M2-4 metaG | ecosystem: Host-associated > Plants > Roots > Rhizosphere > Soil | place: Michigan... | reverse complement strand
GTCGCGGCGACGCGGCGCGCGCGCACGAAAGGAATCCGTCCCGGAATGACGCTCGCGCAGTCGCGCTCGATCATCCCGAAGCTCATCGCGCGCGGACTCGATGCGGAGTGCGAGCGGACGGCGCAGGAAGCGCTGCTCGAAGTCGCGGAGACGTTCTCGCCGCGCGTGGAGGATGCCGGCGATGGGATGGTCTTCATCGACGTCAGCGGAGCGGAGCGCCACTTCCCGAGCGAAAACGATCTGGCCGCCGCGGCGATCCGCGCCGCGGACGCGATCGGACTGCCGGCGCGCTGCGGCATCGCCGCGAGCAAGCTCGCGTCGCGCGTGGCGGCGGAGCTGCCGAAGTCGCCGACCGTCGTCGCGGCGGGCGGAGAAGCGGAGTTCCTCGCGCCGCTTCCGCTGGCGCGGCTCACTCCGGAGCTCGACGCGTCGGCGACGCTGCAGCGATGGGGCATCAACTCGATCGGCGAGCTGGCCCGCCTGCCGGAATCCGAAGTGGCCTCGCGGCTCGGCGAGCTCGGACGCGAGCTGCACCACGCCGCGCGCGGCATCGATCCCCGTCCTCTCATTCCGCGCGCGATGCCGCCGGAGTTCCGCGAAGGAATGGAGCTGGAGTGGCCGCTGGTCGCGCTCGATCCCTTCCTCTTCATCGCCAGCGCGGCGCTCGACCGGCTGTCGAAGCGGATGGAGATCCAGGGCTTCGCCTGCAAGCGCCTCGAGCTGACGATGACGCTCGAGCCGGACGGCTATCACGCGCGCGCGATCGATCTTCCGGCGCCGACGCGCGACACCAAGACGATGCTGACGCTCCTTCGCCTCGATCTCGAGAAGTCGCCGCCCGGCGCGCCGGTGATCGGCTTCTCCCTCGCCGCGCACCCCGACCGCCCCCGCCGCGCGCAGCTCTCACTCTTCGGTCCCGCCGCGCTGTCGCCGGAAAAACTCGCCACGACGATCGCGCGCCTCGTGGCGATGCTCGGCGAAGATCGCGTGGGCATGCCGATGACCATCGACGGACATCTCCCCGGCATCTACGGCGTCGCCGCGTTCGCGCCGCCGCCTCCTCCCGACATGAAACGCACGGCGCGCAAGAGCCACGGCCTGGTGGCCGTGCGTGTCTTCCGTCCTCCCCTCCCCGTGGAAGTCACGACCCGCGAGTCTGACGGCGAGGTCCGGATCACCGCGATCCACGGCGAAGGCGATCTCTCCGGCAGTGTCCGCACATCATCCGGGCCGTGGCGCCTGGAGGCGGGATGGTGGAGCGAGTCTCCCGCGGCGCGCGAGTACTGGGACGTGGAACTGGAACGAGGCGGGCTGTATCGCGTCTACGAGGCTTCGTCCGAGGCCGGCTGGTTCGTGGATGCGCGCTATGAGTAGGGTGGGGATTCGGGCCTCCCGTGACACTCCTTCATTGACACCAACAAAAAGGAGAACCTATGTCACTGCAACTCGATCGGGCAGTCGCGAATACCGGTACGCGTTTCCGCATCTTCCCCCAGCCTCGCTTCCTGCAGTCGTTCAAGAAACCGGAGGTCGTCGTCATCAACGTTCCGGCCGGAGAAGTTCAACCCGGTCCCGCCGACACGCGCGTTATCGTCGTCGACGCGGTCAACAAACAACCGTACGGCGACTTCACCGCGCCGCCGTATCAAGGCCAGAAAAATCCGCCGGTCTCGCCGGGGCCGGGCGGTCACTTCGATCACCTCAATCCCGATTCGCGCGCGTTCGCGTGCGCGACGATGTACGCAACCGTCCGGCGCGTGCTCGACATCTGGGAGGACTACTTCGGCCATCACATCCCCTGGTTCTTCGAGGTCGACTTCGACCGCCTCGAGCTGATCCCGCTCATCGAGTGGGACAACGCGCAGTCGGGGTACGGCTTCCTCGAGTTCGGATTCGGACGTACGCCGGCCGGGACGATCGATCATGCGCGCCCGTACTGCGAGAACTTCGACGTGCTCGCCCACGAGCTCGGCCACAACATTCTCTTCTCGCAGACCGGCCTGCCGTCGAATCCCAGCGACCAGAGGATCGACTACGGCGGATATCAGGAGTCGGGCGGCGATCTGACGGCCATCATCGCCTCGATGCATTTCAACTCCGTCGTCGACCACCTGCTCGACTTCACGCGAGGCAATCTGTTCACCGTGAACGAGCTCGATCGCGTCGGCGAGTTGTCGGCCAGCCGCGAGATCCGGATCGCGTTCAACAGCAAGCGTCTCGGCGACGTCGGAACGGAGCCGCATGAGCGCTCCCTGCCGCTGACCGGCGGCATCTTCGACATCATGGTCGAGGTCTTCCAGAAGAAGCTCGTCGACCAGAAGCTCATCACCGACGATCTCGCGACCCGTTCGACGCAGGGTCCGGGCGGCTCTTCGGATACGAAGAAGATTCAGAAGGAGTTCGACGTCGCGTACAAGGGACATGAAGCGGCGTTCAAGCAGTTGCTGCTCGAAGCGCGCGACTACCTCGGCATGCTGCTGGCGCGCACGTGGGAGAGCGTCAGCCCGAACTTCCTCACCTACCTCAGCGTCGTCCGGCAAATGCTGCGGTCGGACCGCGACCTGACCCAAGGCGCCCATCAGGACACCATCCGCGGCTGCTTCTCCTGGCGCGGCATCAGCGCGCCCGGGGTGTTGCTGCAAGCCGGCACGCGCACACTCGACTCTTGCCGCTTCGCGATCCGTGAGAGTTATGCCGAGACGAAGCCGGCGAAACGGAAGACCGCGTCGCGCCCAGCCGTGTCAGCCTACGAAGACGAGCAGCCGCGCCTGCCGATCAAAGGCGAAGGAGTGCGCTCCGTCGTGGTCGCGAAGAAGAAGCGTTCCCGCGCACGCACTTCTCGAGTGGCGAAGTAAGCGATCTTCGACTGGGAGGGCTGTGCGAACGCGCAGCCCTCCTGTCGATCCCATGGTTCACCTCCTCCGCCGAGGCTACCTCGGGTCCGCAATACGCCCCGCGATCTCTACAAGGCGGAGGAGGACGCGCGGCTGGGCCATGAGCTCGACGTCGGAAGCTCGGACGAATCGATCCTGCGACGGTGAAGTCGCGCTCAAAGAACGTTGATCGCGTAACCGAACGCGATGCCGATCAGCAAGCCAATCGCTATCTCGGCGGGTCTGTGGCGCTCGAGGGTCAACCGCGACCACGCGAGCACGGGCATCACCGCCAGCAACACCCAGCCCGCGGGTGAGCCGAAAGACAGGAGCGTCGTTGTGGCGAGTGCTCCAAACGCCATGTGCAGGGAGACCTTGACCCATCTCGTGACTACGGCACAAACGGCAAGCAGGATCAAGACGCCGAGCAGACCTCGAATGAGGAAGGACCCCGGCCGAAACAGGAGCACGACTCCGATCAGTACCGCCAGAGCGACGATACAGACCGCGAAGAGCAGCGGCCTTTCAGCGCGATTGGATGCGTCTACGTTGGTCCAGGATCCCTTACGGACCTGGCGGACCATGAGCGCACCAATGGGCAAAAGCGCTAAGAGAATGACGAGGAGCAGAGTCCGGAGCGCTTCGCGCGGAGTGCTGAAGCGCAGCGCCGCCCCCAGAACCATGACAATGACCATGACAAACGGATGGCCAACAATTGACACCCACCGAGCAACCGCGTTCATCTTCACAAGTGGAGCGGCGGGCTCTCAGCCCGCCGAAATGATGGGCGGCCCGAGAGCCTGCGCGACTGCATATGGAAATCGATCTAAGCTTCCGATCGTGTATCTCAGCGCCGGAAGAGCTTCGCCCTAACCTCTTCCCATGGGATCGTAGCGACGGCCCCGGATTCGATCTCGCGCCATCTTCGTTCGGCTTCTTCCGCCCAAAGCTCCTCAACATCCGGATCCGGCGGAGGCTCCAAGCCAAATAGCGGATCTGACGAAGTACAAATCATCCTTTGGTTGACACGAAATCACCCGAAAGTATGCCGCCGTTTCGCCCCGGAAGCTCGCATAATCTGCAATCTCGAGCGACGAAGGCATGCACGCTCAAGATAGGAGTGGAAATGGAACTCGGCGCGTTTTCATGCAGCTTGGCGGTCAAGGACCTCGAAGCCTCAAAGAGTTTCTACGAGAAGTTTGGGTTCAGGGTTTTCATGGGCGATCCTTCACAAAACTGGCTGATCCTGAAGAACGGCGATCATGTCATTGGCCTCTTTCAAGGCATGTTCGACAGGAACATCCTCACGTTCAACCCGGGTTGGGACAGTAACGCACGACCCCTGGCCACGTTCACAGACGTGCGCGAACTGCAGCGCCAGCTGAAGGCACAGGGCGTTCAGCTCATGTCCGAGGCGGATGAGAGCACGACCGGCCCCGCCAGCTTGATGGCGGTGGATCCGGACGGGAATCCGATTCTTATCGATCAACACGTCTGACCCGCGGTGTCCAGATCTTCGTCTAAAAAGCTCGTCGCGGATCGTGATTCGAACTCCGGCGCTTGCGACTCTTGCCTACCACCTACCGTAGAAAATGAGCAGTAGCGTGAAAAGTACAGCCAGAACAGCTGCTGGCACTAATCGGTTGGTCTCAGAACGGGCAGTAACAGGCGTGGACATGCCGAACGGAAGCGCGAAGAGTATGCCGGACCCTTCACGAAGCGGGAACTACTTGAGTGCCAAATAGATAAATACAATTCGTCAGCGAGCTGACAGGATATGCCGGCGTTCGAGATTCACGCGTTCGTTCAGAATTCGGACGACAGGTTCGTTACGCAGTGTGATGTCTGATGCACTCGCATTCCTATTCTTCCCGAGCCGGCGGCCGGCGGGCCTGCGTATGGGCGGGCTTGTCAGGAGTCAGGCGCCGACGACAACGTACTCTGCGATAGAGGTTGAGGACGGAATAGGAAGCCCGTCTTCGCGTAGGCCTTCGATGTGAAGCTGAATTGCTTCGTACATGTTCTTCTCAACTTCGTCCTGTGTAGCTCCCGTAGCAACACAGCCGGGAAGATCTGGCGAATACGCCGAGTAGTTTTGACCTGCGTCTTCAACAACGATGAGGAATCGATGCATGCTCATTTCAACCTGCTTGCCGAAGAATACTTTCAAACGTTTTTGGAGCCAAGTCGTCGCTTGGCTTGCCTGCAATCGTAACGCGACGACTTCATCGGATGCTTGAACTGCCGGTGACTGCCACCCTTGGACTTCACCTCAAACCAGCCATCTTCCTGAACGATGCGAATCGCCTCACGGACCTTCGTTGGCACCAACGGATTCTAGCTCGTTCTCGAGACGGCAGGGTGTTCCGACGGCGCGCGACCAGATTCGATCTGAAAGTTCTGGTTCGCGATGCAAAAACGCTAGCTCGCGATGCGAAAAGTCAGGATCGAGAGACAAGCGGCGTTAGCTCGCGAGGCAACTGCGTTGGCTCGCGAGCGAAGAATCTCAGCTCGCGAGCCCAAACGTATTAGCTCGCGTGATAACCATGGTTATCACGCGAGCCAGGATTTTCAGTTCGCGAGCCAGACCGGCTTAGTTCGCGAGGCAAAATTCTGGTTGCGCGAGGCTGAATTCTGGGTTCACAAGCTAGGGTCCGTTGGCTCGCGAGGCAAAAGTGTGGGCTCGCGAGCCAAAACGTTTGGTTCGCGTGACAACCATGGTTATCACGCGAGCTAAACGTGCTGGTTCGCGAGCTAAACGCATTGGTTCGCGAGCTAAACGGTTTACCTCGCGATGTAAATTTTTACCGCGGCGATCTACACTTGGGGCTGTTCGGTGAAACGGCTGCTCTGAATCGTCGCGGCCTCGACGTCGGCATGCGCGGGTGGAGACGGACTGGAGATAAGGTTCGATTTGCTCAGGAATTGATTCGTCAATGAGCAACCGCAACGGCCGTTACCGCCTCTCGTGCGATTTCTAGTGCAGCAACGGCTTGCTCACGTGACACCGTGGGGAATGCCTCGAGGAACTCCTCCAGGGAGTCGCCAGCTTCAAGGTAGTCAAATAGGCTCTGGACGGGTACACGCGTACCAACAAAGACTGGAGTTCCGCCCATGATCTCAGGATCTGAATGAACGACGTCATGAGGATTCGTCATTTAGCTATCTTACTCCCGTTGACCAATGGATGATGGCGGAATTACCGGTAACTGGCTGAAACGATTGCCGTGGTTTTTGATGGTGAATTGCGCTTTCCCGCTCAACGCCCATGCCACCAACCTCTGACCGGCCGTGGTCCCGTTCGTGCGAGAGTGCGGCCGCGAATTCAGGGCATGTTGAAGAACAGTCCCACGAGAAACACAGAGGCAAGCATAAGTGCCGCGACGCTGAGGAGAACGATGGGGCCCAGTGTTGTGTACTTTCGTTGAAGTTCCGGTGCACGAATTGCTGGGGACTCGATCGTCGAGCGTTCGGATCGTTCGGCTATCGAAATTGCAAGCAGTAGCACCGAGAACGGGACTGCGCCGAGGAGAAGAAACGTACACAGAATGCCGGCGGTTGCCCAAACACTATAGGTCTTTGCCGCCGTTCCGACGGCGAACGATGCGACCAGCAAAATTAGATAGACGGTCGCAATGGAGTTTGATCCTAGTGTGGACCGTATCACTGTCAGTACTTTCATGTTTTCTTGCCATGTTACGTCAATCTTTCGCGCGCGGCGCACCGTTTGCCACGAGAAACGAGGCAGTCGGCAGGAGCGACGTGCAAATCGTGCGACGCCAAAGTTGGGCTCCGGGAACCGGCGGCTAGGTGGAGCGGGCTGAGCGCGACGTGAAACTGGCGGGAGCAGGTGGTTCGTGCACCGCCCACCTAACGCTCGTCGCTTCACCTGCGCGGAGGTGGCCCACGTGCCCGAAGCCGACGCGGCGCGACGGCTGCCGCGTCTAACGCGCGATGGCGGGAGCGAACTGCAGCCGACGTGCCGCCGCCGCTCTAGGAAAGTTACGGAAGGCAGCTCGGCTGCCGACCCGAAGCCGGGCCGTGACAGCTTCTGGCAGAGTCAGGCCGCGATATTAATTTAACTCTGATGTAGGTGACATACAAACTGCAACCATCATCACTTTTCCCGTGGAGATATTATGGCGGCCCCATGGCACGATTGGCGGTGGGGCGCACCGAGCGGATTTGCATCAAAGACGTTACGCGGAATTAGATCGAAGCCACTCCAATGAATTAGCGTGATCCCTTTGTATAGGAAGCCAGGGTCACCGACGGCCTGGTCCTCGTCGTGTGGCTCATGATGCGCGGTGGTTACTGGCCAGACGACAAGGTCGGTAAAGTAAATTTGTTCGCGATTGAATACGCCGAAGCCGTTCGCGCTGTTGCCTAGAAGGTAGGTATCGGCAGGTTTCCAGTTGTCGCCAGACGCGAATGACACGTCGCTTTCGTTCTGCGAAAATCGCGTCACCCAGACATCGTGCAAGGTCCATTGCTCATTTGCTCCATAATGTCGTCCAGCCCCATCCTTTAGCACGTGCAATTCATAGCCCATGCGATGGTTATGAGCGTTTCTCGTCGCGGGATCATCATCTTCAATGACCAGCGTGGCAAAATGCAGGTCATCGAGGTCCATCGCTCCCTCTTGTCCATTGTTGAAAAGTACTTCGTAGTCAACTGCAGAGGGGGATGTTTCCTGATGGGTCCAGAGGCGCGCCGTATTCTTGATTCCGGAGCCTAGGTTGATATCAACGCGCCAAAGAAGATCGTGCGTATGGGCCGTTTCGGTCGGACCGTCCTTTGGATTATCCCATCCAGTTGCGCCGACGCGGAAAGACATTCTTCCGTCATCGCGAAACGTGTACTCAATGATGTAGTCGTAGTTACCGGTGTCCCATACACCCCAGAGCGTCATTTCCATGCCACGACGCGAAATCGAATCAGCGAGACCCCAGGTGCAGTACCAAGCGAATCCATAGCTGCGCAGTTCGGCGGCCACGACGTCCGAGTCAAAAAAGCCCGTCCTAACGAGCATACCATTGGCATCGAGGTCGCTGGCGTTCAGCCTCGGAATGGCGTTGAAGCGGTCGGCAAACTGAGAATCATTCAATCTTGCACCTCCATCGTGATAAAGCGTGATGTTCTCGGCAACATTCGCGAGCTTGAGGATCATTACCGAGTCGCCGGGCTTTCTCGATAGAAAGACCGGTCCCACCTGAAGACCGCGGTCCGAGTTGCGAACATAGACGCGCCATGACGTTTCGGGACATTCCAGCGTCAAATAAGTCTCGAGCTGGTAATATTGGAATGGTGGAGATCCGACAAGAATGAGATTTGGGTGCTGGTCCATTTTGCAGCGACCACCCGTTATTTGGCCATAGGCCGGAATGCCAAGGATAAACAGCGTTAGAACTGTTAGCAGGATATGTTTGTTTGCCATGGCCTCCTCCTAGCAAGGAGTGTGCTGTACGCGCAAATCCCTACCTACCATTTATAGAAACGAGCTGATTGTGACATCCGCAAATCGAACGGGCGTTGAAGGTTCAGGTCGATTTCGTGGTCAAAGTATGGAAAGTGTTTTGAGCTTTAGCGCGTGTTTTAGGAATGTTTCAGCAGGGTACTTTCGTCGTCGGCCTAACGCTCGTCGCTTCACCTGCGACCCACCCAGCGAGCCGAAGCCGTCGCGGCGCGACGGCTGCCGGCGAGTATGATGTTTACACGCCGAGCCGTTTGCGGCCGGCGTGCCGCCGTGACGCTCGGAAGACTCCCGAGCCGGCTCAGCCGCATTGGCATTAACTTAAGCCGAGGGCGTACTCTAAATGTATGAATCGACGGGTGGATGAGCGGGAGTGGATTCAGTACCAATGGGAGTATCTGGTAGCGCTTCTCGGCGGCGCAGCACGAATCAACGAACTGGCGAATGAAACGGGTGCGTTCATTCGGCGGCGGAAAGTCGACAGTCCAACGGATCTGCTGCGCCTGATCTTCACATGGGCAGTCGCCGAGCGCTCGCTGCAGGAGACAGCCGCGCTGGCGGCTGAGTCGGAACTGGCGGATTTGAGTGCACCCGCCCTTCTCGGTCGCTTTTCGCACGCCGAGGCATGGCTGGGAGCCATTCTGGGTGATCTGCTTACGGACCGGAAGGCACCGATCCATCCCGGTGCAAACATTCGCCTAATTGACGCCACGTCAATCAGTTGTCGCGGTAGTAACAACACTGAACGGCGCGTCCATCTCGGAATGGATCTGCGAACGAATCGTACGACTGCGATTGATATCTCTGACCGACACGGCGGCGAAACCCTCGAGCGTTTCGCTTTGCGCCCGGGTGAGATTGTGATCGTTGACCGCGGCTATGGAAAACGCAAAGACGTCGCACATGCGGCTCGTAGCGGTGCGTACTTCGTGATTCGGATCGGATGGACGAACCTGCCGCTGGAGCATCGCAGCGGGAAGCCTTTCGATCTGATCGCAGCTCTCAGGACCGTCCCTGAGGCTTGCGCCGCGGAGTTCGCCGTCCAAGTCCGGGCAACAAAGGGCTCCGTCGTCGCCTGCCGGTTTGTCGCAACTCGGAAGAGTGAGCCAGCAGCGGAGCGCGCGCGACAGCAGATCCTGGCTGATGCGCGTCGTCATGGCAACCCTCAAGTCGACCTGCGTACACTCGAAGCCGCGGGCTACGTCTTCGTGGTGACGAATCTTCCCGACGAGATCTCCGCCGAGAGTGTATTGGAGCTCTATCGGCTCCGCTGGCAAGTGGAGATGAAGTTCAAGACGCTCAAATCTGTTCTTCACCTCGGAAATCCGCCAACACGGAGCGGCGAACTCCTCAACGTATATCTCACGGCGAAGCTCATCGTCGCTCTACTGATCGAGGAGTTCGTCTATCGCGCCGAGTCTTTTTCCCCCTGGGGCTACCCGCTTCGGATCAGTGCAGCCGTGGCGTCTGACGCGACTCGTCCTTGACGCGATCATCGCGGCGATCAAACCACCATTCTCCCTGCGAACTGCTTGGAATCAGCGTCTCCGCTGTCCGCGTCACCTCGCTCGCAGTCGTCGAAAGCGCAGCGATCAACGCGTACTCGCTCTGTACGTCACTGGAGGCTTAAGTTAATGCCAATGCGGCTCAGCCGGCGGGCCACCGAATCGGGCCGCCGTCGGGTGCTAGCAGGAGTTGGGTGGCGTCACTTCTTACAAGCCAGTGATTGCACGCAGCTCAGGTATGGACCGAACGTACTCCACCGCGACGTCCTTCGTGAAGAAGGGACCATCTGGCGAGAAAAGGAGAACGGGATCGATACCCTCAACGTTTACGCCGATGAAGCCACAGAGTGCTTCTCGATATTCGACTGGAATGATCAGGCGCGCTCGAAATCGGTCGTAATATCCACCTTTAGCCTTTCGCGGCAGCGCAAGTCCTGCTTTGACAAGGGTTTCCGGCGATGCGGCTCCTTGCAGTTTCTTCAGCAGGAATTCCCACTCGTCAGGTGCGTACCCCAGCCTCAGTGCCTCACGCGCGCCGGAACCGATTCGCCGCCGCTCAAGAAAAGCATCGGCTGGATTAGAGGTGCCAGCAAGAGCGGTCCTATAAGCCTGCATGGCTAGGATCAGCGGCTTACGCAACTCCTCAGGAATCGGAGACTTCAGCGGATTCCCCCACGACTCGAGAATGGCGCCGCCGAGTTCCTCGACGGGTGGACGCGCCGGACGCCGCTGAACGACCACGACTTCCTCGTCTCCTATACTCAGAACGCGATCGTCCTGGGCGATCTTCTGTGAACCCTCCTTTAGCTCGAGAACAATCTGTTCGACCGTGGGCGCCCTAACTGCCCAACGCAACGAAACTACGAACCAAGCGACGGAGAGAGCCAGCGCGGCGATCATGATCCCTCGCCACTCTTGACTTCGTAGCCCAGCAAAGTCGCGAAAGTCCGCCGTAGTGAGCGCAAGCAAGAACGTGAGAATCATGCCACCAACTGAGAGCCAGTGTTTAGATCGCGCGGCGCGTTGAAAGTTGGCGTTGAGGCACAGTCGCACTTTGTCCTCCGTGACAAGGAGAACTTCTTGTTCGACATTCGGGTGGACACCCTTGACTTGCACCTTTTTAGTGACAAGGTCGTCGATAACGAATTTAGCATCGCCTGCACCGTGATCATGTTTGGTAGGGCTCACCCGCCTACCTCGAGATCGCTCGGCGACAAGATGCCTATCGCATGTGGCGCGACAAAGCCGCAGTTAGTGCAGACGACCAGAACGACCGGTACGGATGGTCCGCCAATTGCACTCGCTGCGCGAACATCGGGCTGCAGAGTAAAACTTGCAAACCCGTCAAGAACTGCGAACGCTCGTTTGTCGCAGCGGGGACACGCGCGAGTAGCACCGGAGCTTGTTAAGGCCGCCGCTATCCGTTCTTTTCGTTCAACGGACCATTTCGTCTCTGGGGCCATGTGACGATTTGTACATCATTGCGGCAAACCCCGCAACTCCCGCGGTACAGCGACCTTGCGTCCGCCCAACTCTCTGACTGAGCTGCAACCCTTCGGACTTTTCGACAGCGCACGACATTCCTCTGCCCCCCCTTTTCCTACGCTCAGTAGATTCTTTGCACCCCCTCCCCCACTTCCGAACAATTAAGACCTGTTGAGCGAGAACGCCCAAACCCCACCGCCCACGCGGCCGGTCGCGAATAAGCCCCCCCGGCCTTACGCGGAATTGCGCGCGGCCAGTTCCTTCTCGTTTCTCAATGGCGCGTCGTTGCCGGAGGACCTCATCCACCATGCCGTACAGAACGATCTGCCGGCGATGGCGATCGTTGACGCGAATGGGTTGTATGGGGCGCCGCGATTTCACACGGCGGCGAAGAAGAACGGGGTGCGGGCGCTCATTGGGGCGGAGTTGCGGCTCGATGAGGTCGTGCAAGGGATTCGCGTCGCGACGCCGCCGCGCGACGCGCGGCTCACGCTCCTCGTCGAATCGCGTGCCGGGTACCGGAACCTCTGCAGGCTCCTCACGGCCGGCGCGCTCGCGCATCCGAAAGGAGAGGCGCGTTACACGTGGGAGCTCATCGAACAGCATGCCGGGGGACTGCACTGTCTCACCCGCGACGACGACGAAACAGTGCACAAGATCAGTGGCATCTTCCGCGGCCGGACGCATGTCGAGCTGCAGCGCCATTTTCTTCGCGACGAGGAACATCAGAACATCCGGCTCGTCGATCTCGCCCGAAGACTGCGTCTACCGCTTGTAGCGACGAACGGCGTTCGCTACGGCTCACCCGCGGAGAAGGAACTGCACGACGTCCTCACCTGCATCCGCGAAGGAGTGAACGTCGACAACGCGGGCCGGTTGCTCGGCATCAACCGCGAGCGGCACGTGAAGAACGCGTTCGAGATGGCGAAACTCTTCGCCGATCTCCCCGAGGCGCTCGACGGCGCGTGGAACCTCGCGAACACGCTCGACTTCACGCTCGCCGACCTCGGATACCAGTTCCCTGACTATCCCCTGCCGCCCGGCGAGACGAACGACTCGTTCCTCCGCAAGATGACCTGGAACACCGCAAAGGCGCGCTTCCGCCCCCTCACCGCGCGCGCGCAGGCCCAGCTCGAGAAAGAGCTGAACATGATCGAGAAGCTCGAGCTCGCGGGCTACTTCCTCATCGTCTGGGACATCGTGCAGTTCTGCAATCGCGAGAAGATCCTCGTGCAGGGCCGCGGCTCGGCCGCGAACAGCGCGGTCTGCTACGCGCTCGGCATCACCGCCGTCGATCCGGTGAAGATGGAGCTGCTCTTCGAGCGCTTCCTCTCCGAGGAGCGCGGCGAGTGGCCCGACATCGACCTCGATCTCCCCTCCGGCGATCAGCGCGAGAAAGTCATCCAGCACGTCTACGCGAAATACGGCCGGCACGGCGCGGCGATGACCGCGAACGTGATCACGTATCGCGACCGCTCCGCCGCCCGCGAAGTCGGCAAGGCCCTCGGCTTCTCGCTCGAGCAGGCCGACAAGTTTTCGAAATGCGTGAGCACCTGGAACTTCGGAGAGATCAACGAGCTCGCGGGGGAAGATCCTTCGCCGTCTTCGCGGCTCAGGATGACACCATTGGCCGAAGGGCTGGCGGCGAGCGGCTTCGATCCCGAGGACCTGCGCATCCGGCACTTCATGCGCCTTTACCTGCAGATCCAGAACCTGCCGCGGCACCTCGGGCAGCACTCCGGCGGAATGGTGCTCGCGAAAGGGCGGCTCGACGAAGTCGTGCCGCTCGAGCCGGCGTCGATGCCCGGCCGCGTCGTCATCCAGTGGGACAAGGACGACTGCGCCGATCTCGGCCTGATCAAAGTCGACCTCCTCGGGCTGGGCATGCTCGCGGCGCTGGAAGACGCGATCCCGCTCATCCGCACGTGCGAAGGTAAAGAAGTTGACTTAGCGCATCTGCCGCAGGACGACCCGCTGGTCTACAAGATGCTGAACGAGGCCGACACGATCGGCATGTTCCAGGTCGAGAGCCGCGCGCAGATGTCGTCGCTTCCGCGGAACGCGCCGAAGTGTTTCTACGACATCGTGGTGCAGGTGGCGATCATCCGCCCCGGCCCGATCGTCGGGGGCATGATCAAGCCGTTCTTCGACCGCCGGCAGGGACGCGCGCCGGTCGAGTATCCGCATCCCTGTCTCGAGCCGATTCTCAAGCGCACGCTCGGCGTGCCGCTGTTCCAGGAGCAGCTCCTGCGCATCGCCATGGTGGCCGCGGGATTCACGGGCGGCGAAGCGGAGGAGCTGCGGCGGGCGATGGGGTTCAAGCGCTCGATGGAGCGCATGGTCGAGATCGAGAAACGATTGCGCGCGGGGATGACCGAGCGCGGCATCGACGGCCCGGCGCAGGACCAGATCGTGAAGTCGATCACCGCGTTCGCGCTGTACGGCTTCCCCGAGTCGCATGCGGCGAGTTTCGCGCTCATCGCGTACGCGAGCGCGTACATCAAGGCGCACCATCCGGCGGTGTTCTACATCGCGCTGCTGAACGCGTGGCCGATGGGGTTCTACCATCCGGCGACGCTGATCAATGACGCGCAGCGCCACGGCGTGAAGGTGCTGCCGGTGGACGTGAACGACTCGGGATGGAACTGCCGCTGGGAGGACGGCGCGGTGCGTCTCGGAATGCGTTTCGTGAGAGGGCTGCGCGCCGAGTCGGGCCTGCGCGTCGAAGCGGCGCAGCCGTTCCGCTCCGCGGACGATCTCGCGCGCCGCGCGCGCCTGCGCGACGATCAGATCACGAAGCTCGCCTACGCCGGCGCCCTGGCGTCGTTCGGCATGACCCGCCGCGCCGCGCTGTGGCAGGCATCGTACGCGGCGAGACAGGCGGGGGAGTTGTTCGAGGACCGCGACCCCTCACCCGGCGCTTCGCGCCACCCTCTCCCCGCAAGCGGGGCGAGGGGCACTCGGGACGGACACGACGAGAAGGTGCCGAAGGCGGATGAGGGGTGTGTCATCCTGAGCCGCGAAGACGGTGAAGGATCTTCCAACGCGCAACGGGGAAGATCCTTCGCTTCGCTCAGGATGACACCAAGCCCCCTCCCTGAGATGTCCGCCACCGAGGAGACGATGGCTGACTACACTTCGATGGAGCTGACCACGGGGAAACATCTGCTCGAGCATTTCCGTCCGCAGTTGCGCAAGGAGGGCGTGCTCACCGCCGCGGAGTTGAAGACGGTGCCGAACGGAAGTCGCGTCGTGACCGCGGGAGCGGTGATCGTCCGCCAGCGTCCCGGCACGGCGAAAGGCTTCGTCTTCCTCACCCTCGAAGATGAGACCGGCCTCTCCCAGGCCATCGTCAATCCTCCGCTCTTTGCCGAGCAGCGCTCCACGATCCTCAGCCACTCCGGCCTGATCATCGAAGGCATCGTGCAGAACCAGGAAGGGCAGGCCTCGGTGCGCGCGGAACGTTTCTGGCCGCTGGAAGGGTTACACGACGTGCAGAGCTATGATTTTCATTGACGCGTACAATCCTTCGAGATGACCACGAATCCCCTCGCGCCCGTGCCCATCGACGCGGCGAAGGCGCCGGAGCCGCAGCCTCGCCCGCGCATGACGTGGGAGGAGACGGCCGCGTACCTGATCATCGGCGCGGGCATCCTCTTCGTGATCTGGCAGCATCTCGTCGCCGCGCTGATCTTCGGGCTGACGTTGTTCGTGATTCTCGACCGGCTCTCCGATCGTTTTCATGGGCGGATCGCGCGGGGAGTGGTGCGGCCGCTGGCGCTGCTCGTCGTCACGACCGGGACGGGGGCGATCCTCACGGCGGCGATCGCGCTGCTGGTGATGATGCTGCGGCGCGGCGCGGGGAACGTGCCGGCGATGATGGAGCAGATGGCCGACATCCTCGGCTCGATGCGGCTCTGGCTCGGCGGACTCGGTCGCGAGTTCATCCCCGCCGTCCTGACCGACGCCGAAGACTTCAAGCTCCTGGCCATGGGCTGGCTCAAGACCCACGCCCAGACGCTGCGCGCCGGAAGCCTCTGGATCGGCCTCGGGCTGGTGCACATGATCATGGGCGGCCTGCTGGCGCTGCTGGTGTTCTTCCGGCACGTGACCAAGCACGACGCGATCAACCGCGGCCCGCTGGCGCGTCATCTGGTCGAGAAGGTCGATCACTTCGCGCAGGCGTTCGCGAAGATCGGCGCGGCCCAGATCAAGATCTCCGCGGTCAACACGACGCTCACCGGCCTCTATCTTCTCGTCGCGCTGCCGATGTTCGGCATCCACGTTCCCTTCGCGACGACGCTCGTCGTGATCACGTTCATCTGCGGACTCATCCCCGTCCTCGGGAACCTGATCTCCAACACCGTCATCACCATCCTCTCTCTCGGCGTCTCGGTCGGCACGGCCGT
>Ga0105242_10002084_pt1 | contig 15747 bp, 16 predicted proteins | sample KBSM24metaG_FD_81521 | JGI IMG/M metagenome (GOLD analysis project Ga0105242, IMG submission 81521) | Miscanthus rhizosphere microbial communities from Kellogg Biological Station, Michigan, USA - KBS M2-4 metaG | ecosystem: Host-associated > Plants > Roots > Rhizosphere > Soil | place... | reverse complement strand
CGCTGTCCTGGAAGCCCGGGCCGTGGGCCCATGCCGCGGACATCTATCTTGGGACTTCTCCAGATCCGCCGCTGTACTTGAAGGCTCTCTCCGTGTCACCGGGAACAGCGACCAAGAAGGTCATTGTCTCGGGGCTCCAGCCCGGGACGGCCTACTACTGGAAGATTGTCTCGAAAACGATGGCGGGCAAGTCGTCCTCCGGGAGCGTGTGGAGCTTCGGTACGTAGTCACGGGACGTCTACTCGGCCCGCAACGCGATCACCGGATCAATTCGCGTCGCGCGTCGAGCCGGGATCCAGGACGCGCACTCGGTCACCAGGAGCAACAGCACCGACACCGCGAGGTAGACGCGCGGGTCGGCGGAATCGACCTCGAAGAGCGCCTGCTGCATCAATCGCGACACGACCAGGGCGCCGGCCACGCCAAGCCCGATGCCGGCGAGCGTGAGCCGCCGGCCATGACCGAGCACCAGCCGCATCACCGCTGCGGGCGACGCGCCGAGCGCCATCCGCAATCCAATCTCGCTCGTGCGGAAGGTGACGAGATGCGCCATCACGCTGTAGACACCCAGGCTCGCGAGCACCAGCGCGAGCGCGCCGAATGCGCCAAGCAGCATGAGCGCGAGCTTCCGGTCGGCGACGGTCCGCGCGATCCGCGTCGTCAAGGCCTGCGGCTGCAGCAGCGGCAATTCCGGATCGACCGTGCGCAAGGCTTCCCGCACGGCCGGTATCAGCGCCTCCGGGGCGGCGCGGGTCCGGACCAGGATGTTCGTGAACGCCTCGGGCCGCTGCAACGCGGGCAGGAAATAGTCCGGATCCGGCGGCGCGTTCAGCGTCGAGCTGCGCACGTCGGCGACGACGCCCACGACCTGCGCCGGCCGCTGCGCCATGCCCGTCACCAGCGTGCGACCGATCGGGTTTTCGCCGCGGAAGAACCGTCGCGCGAACGTTTCGTTGACGATCACGACATGCGGGACGCGCGTATTGTCGCGCTCGTCGAAGTCGCGGCCGGCCCGGATCGGGATGCCGAGCGTCGTGAAGTACCGAGGCGAGATGAGGTGACGGTTCGCCTGCGCGCGCTCGCTGAGAGGCGGCAACGAGGTGCCCATGACGGCGACCGGCGCCGGCGCCTGGCCGCCGGTCAGCGGGACACGATCGGTTAACGCTGCCGCCGACGCGCCGGGCAGCGTTGACAGCCGCTGGAAAAACTGTTCGTAGAACGACGCCAGTTTCTCCTGGCTGTACCGCTGTGGAGGCAGCGCGATCTGAGCGGTCAAGACGCCGTTCGGCTCGAAGCCTGGCTGCACCCGCTGCAGCCGCGCGAAACTCGTCAACAGCAGGCCGACGGCGATCAACAGCACGAGCGACAGCGAGACTTCGGCGACCAGCAGCCCCGCCCGCAGGCGGCGTCCCGATCCAATCGATCCGCGCCCCGCTTCCTTCAAGGCCTCCTGCACGTTGACGCCGGCCGCCTGCCATGCGGGCAGCAGGCCGATCGCGAGTCCGGTCAGCAGCGACACGGCGAGCGCGAAGGTCAGCGCGAGCGGATCGATCCGGATTTCGACGGCGCGGGGAATGACATCGGCGCCAAATGCGACCAGCGCATCGAGGGCCCACCGCGCCACGAGGAGGCCGGCGAGCCCGCCCAGGCCCGCGACGAGCATGCTTTCGGTGACGAGTTGACGGATGACGTCGAACCGGCTGGCTCCGAGCGCGAACCGCGCGGCGATCTCCCGCCGGCGGCCGGCGAAACGCACCAGTACGAGATTCGCGATGTTGGCGCAGGCGATTAGAAGGACGCCGCTGACCGCGCCGAACAGCAGCAAATAGCTGCGTCGCTGGTCGCCCACCGCGTCCTCGAGGATCGGCACGACCTCGATCTGCGACGGCGCGTCAACGTTCGACGGATGCTCGGTGCGGTAGTTCGCGGCGATGACGTTCATCGCGTCGCGCGCCTGCGCCAGCGACACGCCCGGCCGCAGCCGCGCGATCGCCTGAAAGAAATAGCCGCCGCCGTTCAACTGCGATTGGGCCAGGAAGGGCACTTCGGCCGGACGCGGCAGCCAGATCTGGAACTGATTCAACGGAAACGCCGTCGCCGCCTCCGGCAGCACGCCGATGATCGTGTACGGCGCGCCGTCGAGCGTCAGCGGCTGTCCGAGCACCGACGGCGCGCGGTTGTAACGCTGCTGCCAGAAGGCCTCGCTGATCAGGACGACGTGCTCGGCGCCGCGACGGTCTTCACTGTCGGAAAAATTGCGGCCGATCACGGGCTGCAATCCGAGCGTGGGCAGCAGCGCAGCGGAGACCTGCAGGCCGATCAGTTGCTGGGGATCACCGGTGCCGGTCAGCGTAAAGGCGTTGCCGATCGACAGCGCAAGATCGCTGAACACCTGCTGGCGTTCCTGCACGGCGCCGTAGCGCGTGTACGAAAAGCCGACGCGCCGAAGCCGCTGGGGCTCGCTCGTCGAGCTCAATCGCACCAGGCGATCCGCGTCACGGTACGGCAGCGGGCGCAGGAACACGGCATCGACGACGCTGAACGACGCGACGTTCGCGCCGATCCCGAGCGCGAGGCCCAGAATCGCGACGAGCGAAAAGCCGGGCGACTTGAGCAGTTGCCGGATGGCGTAGCGAAGCTCAGATCTCATGACGCACTCCGAAGATGAAGATCCATTATGCCCGACCGCCGGCGCGCCCAGCGCTCGCTCGACGCTCTCGTCGACCGAAATGTACCGACCGTACGGCCATTGTGGCCGCCGGGCGTTTGACGGACAATCACCGCATGCCCGATCGGGCCGAGGTGTTTCCTGCCGCCGCGTTTCCCGAGAACCGCAGCGGCCACCTGACCAGCGAGCAGGCGCTGCGATTCGAGCGCATGGTCAGCGGCCGCCGTCAGAGCACGCGGGGCCTCGCCATGCCGGTCGGCGCGATTGGCGCGTTGTTGCTCATCATGAGCGGCCCCGCGGCCACCGCAGTCAAGCGCCATCTCGCCGGGTGGGGATTCGTGGCGGCGGCCGCCGTGATTCTGGTGGCGCCGGCGTTCGACCCGCTCGCGGCCGACGTGCGCGAGGGGCGGGTCGAAGCGGTCGAAGGCGCGGTCGCCAAGAGGCGGGTGCAATCGATGTCGCGCAGGGCGGGCGCCCGCTATTACCTCAACATCGGCGGCCGCCAGCTTCGGACCTACCTGTCGGCCTACGACGCGGCTCCCGACTCCGGTTATGTGCGTGCGTACTATCTGCCTCGCACGCGGAAGCTGGTCAATCTCGAACGTCTGCCGAACCCGCCTCTTCCCGCCGGCCCAGACGAGGCCCGAGGCATGTTCGGCCGGATGGCGCGCGCGTTTGCCACCGGCGATCCGGCCGCCTTCGCAGAAGCCCGCGCGAAAGCGGCTGGCCTGTTGGATGCCGGCCAGGAATTGCTCCGCGAGCCGTCGAATCCCGCGAGCGGACGCGTCGCTGGAGGCCTCGTGCGCGAAGCGTTGGTTGGCACGTGGACCCATCCACTGGTGACCGTGAGATTGGCCGAAGACGGACGGGCGACCGTCACGACGATGGCGGGCTCTACCGAGGGGGGACACTGGTCGGTTGACGGGCACGGGCGGCTGGTGACCAACGTGACCGGCACGATGGAACCGACGGACGCCGTGCTCGAAGGCGGCCGCCTGACGATTCAGCTCGAAGGCCGGCGTCTGACGTTCACGCGCGCGGCCGACGCCTGACCATCCGCGGCGAGCCCGCGGCCGCGCAGATCGGTTCGACGACCTGGACGATCAGCGCCCCTGCCACGCCGGCGCGCGCTTCCCGAGAAATGCGTCGATGCCTTCGGACGCATCGTCCAGCAGCATGTTGCACGCCATGGCCTCGCCGGTCACGGCGTACGCCCCGGCGATCGGCTGCTCGACTTGCGCGTAGAAGGCTTCCTTCCCCAGACGAATCGCGGCGGCGCTGCGCGATTTGATGAGGCCGGTGAAATGCGCGATCGCCGGATCGAGCGCGTCCGCCGAGACGACGCGGTTGACGAGCCCCCACGCGAGCGCGGTGTGCGCATCGATCGGCTCGCCCGTGAGGAGCATTTCCATCGCCCGCTTCCGGCCGACGTTCCGGGCGACGCCCACCGCGGGTGTTGAGCAGAACACGCCGATGTTGACGCCGGGCATGGCAAACGTCGCGGTATCGACCGCCACCGCGAGGTCGCACATCGAGACGAGCTGACAGCCCGCGGCGGTGGCGATGCCGTGCACGCGCGCGACGATCGGCTGCGGCAGGGCCGTGAGGCGGACCATCATGCGACCGCACGCTTCGAACAGCCCGCGCTGCCAGCTCTGGTCCTGCGCGTGCGCGCGCATTTCCTTCAAGTCGTGGCCGGCCGAGAACCCCTTGCCCGCCGCGGCGAGCACGACCACGCGCGTCGAGGCGTCGCGCGCGGCGGCCTCGAGCTCCGCATCGAGCGCGGCGATCATCGCCGATGACAACGGGTTGAAACGTTCTCCGCGGTTCAGGGTCAGCGTGAGCACCCCGTCGTCAACGGATCGGAGCACCAGCGGACGGTCGTCGCGCGTGTCAGTCACGGCATCCTCCTGCGCGGAAGATGTTACTCCGGTGCGCCGCTGGACGGGATTCAGCGGAAAGGCGGTCAGAAAACGGAAAGGGCGCTAATGAGGCTCATGCAGCGAGAGGTACCAGATATGTCCACAGCGAAGGCAATGGAACCAGCGGTAGGCGGCGCCGGCGACGGGCGGTTGTTCTTCGACCTGAGGCCGAGAGCATCGCTCGCACACCGGTGGGGTGTCGCTCTCACGTTCATCATGGCGCAGCGGATTCGCCACGCGGGCATGGTAGGCGTCGGGACGACGGATGTCTGTGCTGTTTTGAACACCCTGACGCACGGGCCTGGTGGAACGGGGACATCCTAATCAGGGATCGAGATATCGGAATGCAGGATCCAATGGGACGTCGCGGGTGGCCGGCTGGAGTCCTCGCGTGTGCCCGAACAGCAGGAGCGACACGGCCTCGAGCAGGCCCGTCGCCGTCACGGGCTTGTCGAGGAACGCCTCGTTCGATCGCAGGGTATGCCGTTCGGCGAACAGCCGGTCCGAAAAGCCGGTGAAATAGAGCACCTTCAGATCGGAGAGGTGTTCGCAGAAACGGCGTGCGAGCTCGTCCCCGTTCATGGTCGGCATCGCGAGATCGGTCAGCAGGAGATCGAACGTCGGCTCGCTGGTCAGCAGCTCGAGGGCTTCGGCGGCGCCGAATGCGAACGCCGTTTCGTACCCGCCGCTGCGCAGCACGCGATCCGCGAACCTGACGATCGACTCCTCGTCATCCACGATCAGTACCCGATACGGTCGAGTCGTGGTCGGCATGTGGTCAGTGCAACATGAAACGGTGGCCGATAGTAGGTCAAGTGTGGCGAAGTTTCAACTCGACCGGCCGGCGCACCGAGCGGCCTACTTGGCGGACCTCTTCGCTTCGTCGTCCTGAAAGGCGACTTTCCTTAGACGACCGTAGCGCTCGCGAGACCTGGCGCGATTCCCGCACATCGGCTTACACCACCGGCGTGTGCCGTTTCTGCCCTTATCGACGAACAGCCAGTCGCACTCGGCGCAGCGAGTGAGTCCGCGCAACCGATCGGACGTCAGCAGTTCCGCCGCGGACAGGACGATCGCGTGGACGATGCAGTCGAACTCAACGCTGGCGACGAACCGGATTTCAAACCCCTCTCGGGCGGCCACGAGCTCCTGGCGATTCCGCGCCGCGCGCCAGTGCCGATCGACGTCCGACACGACGTCGACACCGGGACGACGGCCAGCGGCCACTGTCGAAAAGAGCGCGTACAAGCTCTCGCGGACCGCGCGCGCTCGAGCGAGCGCCCGTCCCGCTTCGTCTGGTCGCCGCGCGGCAGCGCCTCGCAGCGTCGCTGCCGCCTTTTCCTCCAGGATCCCCGCACGCTGAGACCACACGAGGAGGTCTCGGTAGTGTGCGAGGCGTTCGCGTGGCAGGCCGCTGCCGCGCGCCCCGCACGTGTTGACGAAATCGAGACAGACACTTCCGCCCACGAGCGGGATGCGATCGATGGGGAACAGCGCGCGTGGCCGAGCCATTGTGACCACGTATGTTATCACGGCTATAAGCTGTTTGACATGTGATAATCAGCACGCTACGCTGCACGTGAGGTCGCGGTCCCGCCGGACTCGACAGACAGGCTGCGCGATGATGTCTCTAGTTCCATGGATTGAGCGGCGATGGTCCTTCGATTTACCCGTCAGCGCCTTCCCCGCCGTGTTGGAACGACTCCGGGGGCTGCCCGCCCGTGCGGCAGCACTCGTGGAGCGAGTCCCCGAGGTCTTGCTAGCGGCGCGCCCGACGAGGGGATGGTCGGTCAAGGAGCACCTCGGCCACCTGAACGACCTGCACGCTCTCGATCTCCAGCGCGTGGATGAATTCCTGGCGGGCGCTGCGGTGCTCACCGCGGCAGACCCGGCGAACCACCGGACGACCGTGGCCAATCACAACACCGTGGCCACCAGACAACTGCTGGAGCGACTGGAGCAAGACCGGCGCCGGCTCATCCTCGCGCTCGAGTCGATGGGCGATGCCGATATCGCTCGAACGGCTCGACATCCGCGGCTGGGCATACCGATGCGCCTCATTGACTGGGCGGAGTTCGTGGCGGTCCACGACGACCATCACCTCGCTGCGGCGAGATACGTGTTGTCGTCGCCGACGACACCGCCCCAGATGAGAACGAGGACGACCGAGAGGCAGCAGCAGACGGCGGCCGTCAACGCGCAACGGGATCTGTTCGAGATACCCGAAGGTGTCACGTATCTGAATTGCGCGAACATGGGTCCGCAGTTGCGTGCCGTCACTCAGGCAGGCGTTTTGGGTGTGCACGGCGCGGCGTCGCCGTGGGCGCGGCGCTCCGACGACTGGTTTGCGCCGACCGAGCGCCTGCGGGCGTTGTTCGCCAGGATCGTCAATGCCGACGCGGATGGCATCGCGCTGGTGCCCTCCGTCAGCTACGGCATCGCGGTTGCGGCGGCCAACGTGCCGATCGCGTCGAATCAGTCGATCGTTCTGCTCGACGGCGAGTTCCCGTCGAACGTCTATGCGTGGCGTGAGCTGGCTCGGCGGCGTGGCGCGGTCGTTCGAACGGTTGCGCGCCGATCGAGCGGGTCGTGGACCGAGCCGGTTGTCGAGGCGATCGGTCCCGACACCGCGGTCGTCTCGGTGCCCAACTGCCATTGGACCGACGGTCGCGTCCTCGACCTGACGCGCGTGGCGGCGGCCGCGCGACGGGTTGGCGCCGCGGTCATCATCGATGGAAGTCAGACCGTGGGCGCGTACCCGATGGACGTGGCGTCGATTCAGCCCGACTTCCTGGTGACGGTCGGCTACAAATGGCTCCTCGGCCCATATGGGCTGGGTTACCTGTACGCGGCGCCACGCTGGCGTGCGCAGGGCGTTCCGCTCGAGCACTCGTGGCTGACACGAGCCGGCGCCGAGGATTTTGCCCGCCTCACCGATTACTCGGAGACGTTCCGTCCAGGTGCGCGCCGCTTCGACATGGGAGAGTACCCCCAATTCGTCCTGACGGGCATGGCGATCGCGGCGTTGGAGCAGGTGCTCGCCTGGGGTGTCGACCGGATTCAGCGGGAGGTGGCGGTGTTGACCTCGCGCCTCGAGCGCGGCGCCTTCGACGCGGGAGCGGACGCGGTCGCTGCGGCGGATCGCGTGGATCACCTCATTGGTATCCGGCCAAGGTCAGGGATGGCCGCGGATCTCATCGCGGCGCTGGCCGAGGCCAAGGTGTACGTGAGTATCCGCGGCGACGTGCTCCGCGTAGCGCCGCACGTCTTCAATACAGCCGCCGACATCGATCGTCTCTTGAAGGTTCTACAATCGCGCTCGTGAAATGGTCGAATATGGCTGTTCGGCGTTATGCTGCAAGGCCGGTACGGTCGTCAGAAACAGGTCCGCAAAGGAGACCCGCGTGGACGGAACGCAATTGAAAGCGATTCAGGAGCCGCTCAAGGAGCAGTATCGCAACGATCCCGGGTCGGCGCTCATCACCTTGCGCGCTGAAGGGCGCGCGTCAGGACTGTCGTGCAAGGTCGAAACCGGGAAGGCGCTGGTCGAAGCCGGACTTCATCCCGCGACGGGCGGCGACGGGACGGCGGCGTGTTCCGGCGACATGCTTCTGGAAGCCCTGGTCGCCTGTGCCGGGGTGACGCTTCGGGCGGTCGCCACTTCGATTGGCATCGATCTCCGGGATGCCAGGGTCCTGGCGGAGGGCGATCTGGACTTCCGTGGGACGCTTGGAGTTTCGAAGGACGCGAAGGTCGGGTTCGAGACGATACGCCTGCGATTCGAAGTCGACACGGACGCGTCGGAAGAACAGACGGCGACACTCCTCAAGCTGACCGAACGATACTGTGTCGTTCTTCAAACCCTTCGTGCCACTCCCGAGATTTCTGCGCGGATCACGCGCGCTTCGGCAGGCAACGGCTAACGACTGCCTCGTGCGCTATTTGGATTCCACGGCGGCGTGAACCATCGGCTGGAGCTTCTTGTATAGCGGGAGCAGCACAGCACTCTCGTCGTAGTACAGCTCGTCGAGCGCGAGATACAGCTTCCGGGCCGCCGCTTCGTGGAATGCCGGGTCGAACCAGTCGGTGCTGCCGACGCCAATCTTGTCGATGTTCGACTTGTACAGCGCCTGCATCTGATACAGCTCGGAGAGACCCGCCACGAGTTGAATGTCCATCAGGCGCAGGGCCCCCGTCGCGGCGGCGGTCTCCCAGGCCGCGCTTCGCAGAATCGGAAAGTTCGACGTCGACGAGCCGCGCGGAGGACGCGTGGCGAAGAACAGGCCACAAGCCGTCGCCGAGGTCGGACAGCCGCCGTACCCGCTCTTCAGATCTTTGGAGAGACCGGCGGCCTCGAGGTTGGCGATCCATTTCTTCTCAAAGGCGAGCGACGGCTCGATTTGCCCCCGGTTATAGGTCAGCTCGTCATCGACACCGCGGAGCACACGCTCGACCAGTTCTTTGTTCTGATTGCGCTCGCGTATTCCGGATACCCAGAATCCCAGTCCGACGCTCAGCACAATGAACGTTCCTTCTATCAGCCAGTGCTTGAGCGCCGAACCGGGCTTCGGGACGTGCGCATGAGTTTCCATGGCGGCACCATTGTATTCGCGCATGGCCGGTGCGTAGCGGGCGCGCCCCTTGACGACAATCGACGGAGCTTCTTACCATTCAGGCATGGGCGTCTCCGACCGCAACCAGACGGCGCGCAAGTGGTCTTTCCGGGAGGCACTGCTCCCCGACCGGGCCGACGAATCTGATGTGTTTGTCCAGATGTGGAAGGGCGCGTGGCTGTCCGGCGCCGATGCATTCTGGGCGACGAAGTCGGCGATCAACCCCCACGCCGACGATCCCGCGCGCGCAGCGTGGCAGGCGGGAGCGGACTGGGCCAAGGATCATCCCGACCGCCGAACAACCCGTCATCTTCGGCTGGCTCATTCCAATCGGCGAGCGACGGACCCGGGACGACGCATTCCCCGGGCGTTCAAGCTTGGCGTCTTCGGTTTTGGTGTATTGGCCGCTTCGCGATGGGTGTGGCGCGCACTGCGCCAAGCTAAACCGAACGAAACGATCGCCGGGTCCCCGGACGAACACCCGGGCTAGCGTGACGTCCAGCTGCGGCCAATCGCTTCGCCAACGGCTCGGAGCGCATTCCAGAAGCGACGCCGCTGCTCTCGATCCTTTCGGTCCTGCCAGACCATCGCGACGGCCGCTGCTCCGAAGGCGATACCCATGCTCACGGTGTCAGGCCACCACGGCATGGCTTCCCGGGCGGCCATGTGAAGGAGCGTCGGAATGATGACTCCGGCGATGAGCAATGCCGACGCGTAGGTTTTCATCGTGGTCCACATCAGTCACAGCGTGAGGCGGAACGTCCAGCTGATTCTGACACGAATGAAAAAGGCGATCGCGAACAAGGTCCGGAATATTTCGGAAACGCGGAGCATCTGAGGTGGTGCTGGTGGCCACCTGGCGCGACGGCCTGTTCGTCCTCGCCGGCGAGACCCTCAACCAGGAGCTCCGCGATCATCAGGTCGGAGCCCTCGTAGCCGACCGCCGTGGCGGTGTTCTCGCGATTGTCGACGGACGCTCACTCCGCCGTCGCTCTCCGGACGGTGTGTGGAGCACGATCGCGACCGCGCAGGTGGATCTCGCGTGCTGCGTGGCGGTTGACGACGTCATCTACATCGGGAGTGCCGATGCGCGCGTTCTGCGCGTCGAGGCGGGCGGAGAACTCGAGACACTCCGCGGCTTCGACGCCGTCGCCGGCCGCGATACATGGTATGCAGGCTCGGCGGTGATCAACGGTCAGCGCGTCGGACCGCCGCTCGGGATCCGCTCGATAACCGCTGCCACGGGCGGCACTGTGATCCTCGCCAACGTCCACGTCGGCGGTATCCCGCGATCGACTGACGGCGGCGCCACATGGGAGCCCACCATCGACGTCGGTAGCGACGTCCACGAGGTCCGCGCACATCCGACCCGTCCGGACCTCGTGATCGCCGCCGCCGCGATCGGCCTCTGTGCCAGCCACGACGGTGGGCGGACATGGGAGGTCGAACACGCGGGACTGCACGCCTCGTATTGCTCCGCGGTCGCGTTTGCGGGCGGCGATATTCTCGTGTCCGCGTCAGTCGACCATTTCGCAGCGCAGGGCGCCATCTACCGGCGACGAGCGGATGGACACGATTTGCTGGTCGCCGTGGGCGGAGGCCTGCCTTCATGGACCGACGGCATCGTCGACACGGGTTGCATCGCCACGGAAGGCTCGACGGTGGCGCTCGCCGATCGGGGCGGCAACCTGTACGTATCGGCCGACTCCGGCCGTGGCTGGTCGCGCCGAGCCCATGGTCTCCCAACGCCGAGCAGCGTCCTCATTGTGTCAACGCCAGGAGAACCCGTTAGGTAGATCGCAAATGTTGATTCGAATTCGCGTGTGCATCGTACTCGCGGCGATGCTGTCAGGCTGCGGCAGTTCGGCTGACCCGGCAAGCCCGACGTCGCCGGCCGGGTGCAGTACCGCCATCACCATCGGCATCTTTTCGAACGGTGCGCCGCCATCGCCGGGTCAGGGCATGGTGTGGACGTCGTATTTCCAGGCAACCGTCCTGCCCGCCCAGCCGTCGGTCTATGTCGTCGATATCAACTCGTCGCCGGCCGGATGCCTCGCGGGGTGGACAGCCGTTTCGGCCGACACGTCCGCGGTCCAACTCTCGCCGGCGAGCGGCACCGGCCGCAGTCAGGTCGAGCTGTTCATGCCGGCGAATACCGGCGCACAGCGGTCCACGCTCGTCACCATTGCCGGACAGACGGCCTCGATCACGCAGGCGGGGCGATAACGGTTCACTCGTGCCGTAACACCTGCTGCGGGTCGATGGCCGCCGCGCGGCGGGCGGGCCACCAGACTGCGGCCAACGACATACCAAGGACGCCACACGTCGCCGCGCCGAACGTGACCGGATCGTACGGCGCCACCTCGTAGAGCATGCCGGCGAACCACCGGTGCGCGTAGGCGATCGCGCCTGAGCCGAGAAGCAGGCCGAACAGCCCGGAGCCCAAGCCCTGCCCCATCAATGGCCAGAGGATCTGCGCCGGACGTGCGCCGAGCGCCATGCGAATACCGATCTCACGCGTCCGTTCAGAGACGACCTGCGCCGTGACACCGTAGAGCCCCACGACCGCCAACAAGAGGCTGATGGCTCCCAGCGTCGACAGCAGCACGATCATGGCGCGGCGGACCGCAAGCGTCGCGCCTAGCCGCTCCTCGAGCGATCGCACGTCGTACACCGGTACCGAGGCGTTGGTTTGATGTACAGCGGCTCGAATGATCGATTCCGCCGGGCCCGTCGAACGGACGAGGACCGCCGCCCAGGGGAAGAACGGAATCTGAGCGAACGAATAATAGACCGCCGGACGGGAATCACCCTCGAGGCTGGTTCGGCGGATCGCACCCACGACACCGACGATGCGAGCCCAGCCTTTGAACATCGCGATTTCCTGCCCGAGGGGATCCTGGCCGGGAAAGAACTGCTCGGCGAGTCTCGAATCGATCAGGCAGACCAACGGAGACGTGGCTGTATCGGACGCCTCGAGGTTGCGACCTCGTAAGAACGGAATGCGCAGCGTCTGGAAATACGCGGGGGTGATCTGAAACCCTTCCGCGCTTCCCGACACGCCGCTCTCGGGCCGGTTCCTGATCGCAAATCCGCTGATCACGCCGCTATCGGCGAAGGGCACCGGATTCGCCAGTGCCGCCGACTGCAGACCGGGACTGGCCATGAGCGTGGATTGCATGCGGTCGAAGAAGCCGGGATCATTCTCCGGTTTGAGGAAGAACGCCGTCGTGACGTGCTGCGGATCGAAACCCGGTTCGATTCGCGTGATGGCCCAGAGACTGCGCAGCAGCAGCGTCGTCGTCACGATCAGAACAAAGGCGCCGCAGACTTCCGCGGCCACGAAGAGTTCCGGAGTCCATCGGCGGCGGCTGAGATCGGGTCGTGCGGCCTGGATCTGGCGGACAAGCTGAATCGCCGGAGCCAGGCCGAACAGCAGGCCGCTGACCAATGCCAACCCAACGCCGTACAGCAGCAATCGCGAATCGAGCGAAACGAGCGTGAGGATCCCGGAGCCTGAAATGGTGAGCGTGGTGAGGAGCGAAAGCGCCAGCCTGGCGACCACGAGTCCCGCGGCGCCACCCAGGGCCCCGATCAGCAGGCTCTCGAGCAGCAATTGGCGGACAATCTGCGCCGGCGTAGCGCCGAGCGCCGTCCGGATCGCCATTTCAAGACGCCGGCTCCATGAGCGCGCGAGCAGCAGTCCGGCAATATTCGCACAGCCGGTGAGCAGGACGATCGATGCCGCGCCCCACAGCAACAACAATGGCCGTCGGAGGTCTCCGGCGAGGTAACGGCCGAAGCTCGTGAGCTCGATGCCATAGCCGCTTTTCGAGAACTCGCCGCCGTGCGCAGCGTCCTCGGACATCACCCCATCGACGAAGCGCTTGACCCGTTCGGCCGCTTGCGTTTCGGACACGCCCTCCTTTCGGCGGGCGAACACCGACAGCGATCTGTTGCGGCCGCGTTCCGCATCGAGCACGCGTGCGGGTTCAAGCGAGAGCGGCGTCCAGAGCTCCGCGTCCGTCGGAAAGCGAAACCCCGCCGGAGCGACACCCACGATCCGGTACGGCGACTTGTCGAGCCACATCGTGCGACCCAACACGGATCGGTCGGCGCCGAATCGCGAGCGCCACAGCCCATCGGATATGACGACGCTGAGCTCGTTGTCTTCCGAGGTGAAGAAGCGGCCTCTGACAGGAGACTCGCCGAACACGCGAAAGAAGTCCGGGGTGACCGCCTGGCCCACCAGACGGGACGCCTCATCGTTGGAGCGCCATGTCCAGGCGCGCCCCTCCATCGCCGCGACCGCTGAAAACACCTCGGTCAGCGACTGCATCTCGCGGAACTCCACGCCGGACGTCTCGCCGTGAAACACATGGAGGGTGGCGAATTGGGTGCGGACCGCCATCACGCGATCGGCCTGGCGCAAACCGAGGGGATTCAGGAGGACCGTCTCGAGCACGCTCACCACGGCGGTGTTTGCCCCGACACCCAACGCCACGGTCACGATCGCGGCGGCGGCAAACAGTGGCTGCCGGCGAAGCAGCCGGCAGGCAAATCGCAGATCTCGCCAGGCAGACTCCACGGTGTCCACTAGCCTACAGCTGTCCATGCAGGCCCTCAACGTGATCTCTTGCCGAAACCATCGGTCGGAGTAGACTGTCCGGCGACTTGGTTCCGACAACGCCGGAGAACAAGCATGAGCAAGTCGTCGCACGTCACACGTCGAACAGCGATTCGCGTCGCGATGGCCGGCGCGGCGGCCGTCGCGACCGGCGCGGCTGGTGCGCCACGCCAGGGCGCCGGCGGCATGGAACGGGTGCAGGGCATTGGCGGGTTCTTCTTCCGTGCGAAAGACCCCAAGAAACTGGCCGGGTGGTACGAGGCCAATCTCGGCGTCCCCAGCATGCCGACCAATTGGCGGACCAGCGCAGGGACAACGGTCCTGGCGCCGTTCAAGGAAGACACGTCGTACTTCGGCGACCGCAAGTTCCAATGGATGATCAACTTCCGCGTCCGCGACCTCGACAAGATGGTCGCCCAGCTTCGCGAACGAGGCATCACGGTCGACCTGGACGCTGAGGTCTACCCGAACGGACGCTTCGCCAGGCTGTCCGATCCGGAAGGCAACCCGATCCAACTCTGGCAACCCGGCGGAACCGATCCAGGGTGACGGCGACGCCATGTACGCGCGCGGCCGGAACATCGTTGCCGTCGTGATATGCGTGCTTGGCCTGTCACTGGCGAGCGCCGACTCGCTTGACGCGGCGGCATTTCAGCAACTCCTGGGCACCTACCGCACGGGTCGCGCGCAGGACGCGATCAACAAACTCGCCGCGTGGCCGGTTGATCGGCTCGTGGCAGCAGCGAAGGCGTCGACGCCGCAGCTCTCCTCGTCGGATCGCATGGCTGCGGCCATCCTGCAAGCCGAAGTCGCCAACGCATGGCTCGATCTCCACCGCGGACGGTACGGGCTCGTGAGCCTTCTGTCACCGAACGACGCGCTCAAGGTGACTGACGTGATCAACAGCGGGTTGGCCCTCCTCCACGATGCACGGCGCGCACCGTTTGGCGACCGGCTCGGCGATGAGCCCAGACGGTCGTGGTACTACGCGGTGGCGAGCAGTCTGGTGGCTTCCATTCTTCTTCCGGAGGCGTCAGCGCTGATTGACGCCGGTCTCAAGGCGTTCCCTGACGATCCGCTGCTCGTCACCGCACGGGGGACGATCGCTGCGGGCCACCCGAGGATGCGTTTTCACTCGACGAAGGCAGCGCTTGCGGACTACCAGCGAGCGCTGGCCCTGGCTCCAGACCTCGCGATCATCAAGTTGCGCCTCGGACAGTTGTACGTGGATCTTGGCTCTGGGCGTGAGGCCGCTCGTTGGCTGCAATCGGTCGCCAGCGGCGCGTCAACTGACGACCAGCGGTACCTGGCACACCTGCTACTGGGTCGGATCGCTGCGGCCGAACATGATCTTGAAATGTCTGATGCTGAGTATTTCAAGGCCTATCGCCTCGGCGCCGGTTATCAGGCGGCGTGCATTGCGCTCAGTCGAAGTGAGGAAGTTCTCGAACACCCGGAGCGAGCCGCTGACATCGCTGAGGATTGTTTCCGTTTATCCGAACACGACGATCCCTGGCCCTATTACCACGCCATGGGCGATCCTGACGCACTGCCCCATCTGCGTGCCGAGGCTCGCGGCCGGTGATCAGGCAGGCGCCGATCCTGGCGGCAGCCGCTCTCCTGCTACAGCCGCCGACATTCCACAGTCGCGTCGAGGTCGTGACCGTCGATGTCTCGGTCACCAGAGGCGATACGCCGGTGTCCGGCCTCACGGCAGATGACTTCGTCGTGACGGATGATGGTGTTCGACAACACATCGATACCGTCAGCGTTGCGCGAGCGCCATTGAGTGTGACGCTTGTCCTCGATACGAGCGCGAGCGTCGCCGGTCAACGTCTGGATGCGCTGGTCAGCGCGTCCGAGCAGGTTGTGAACGAATTGAGGACGAACGACTCCGTCTCGTTGATCACATTCTCG
>Ga0105242_10002080_pt1 | contig 15763 bp, 12 predicted proteins | sample KBSM24metaG_FD_81521 | JGI IMG/M metagenome (GOLD analysis project Ga0105242, IMG submission 81521) | Miscanthus rhizosphere microbial communities from Kellogg Biological Station, Michigan, USA - KBS M2-4 metaG | ecosystem: Host-associated > Plants > Roots > Rhizosphere > Soil | place... | reverse complement strand
CGAAGGCGTTCACCGGTGGTTGAACGGCCGAATGCAACTCGCTCCGTGAGAGCGGGGGACTGATTCGCGCCTTCGACACCGCGTACTTCATGGTCAGCGTCGACACGCTCGAGGACAACAAGGCGTTCGCGCTGAAAGAGCATGCGGATTTCCCGATGCTCTCGAACCCGGACAAGAAGGTCGCGTTCGCGTATCAGGTGATTTCGCCCGACACGCCGCCCGAGCGCCAGTTCGCCAAGCGCTGGACGTTCTACATCGATCCCACCGGCAAGATCGCGTTCATCGACAAGGCCGTCAAGCCCGCGACGTCCGGACAGGACATCGTCGCGAAGCTCGGCGAGCTGAACGTGCCGAAACGGAAATGACCCTGCCGGAGATCGGCGATCACAGATCGCCGATCTCCGAATCGTCTCCCGACACCGCTCGCCATTCCGTGCAGCCGCGGGCAGTTTCTCCCGCTGCGCCTATCTGACAGGGGCTCCGGCGCCGACGTACCGAGCGCGTGCTCCCGTTTTTTCTCCTGCTGGCCGCCGTCCCGTTCGTCCTGCCGCTGATCAGCCTGGTCAGGGTGGCGAGCCTGCGCGGCCGGCTGAATCTCCTCGAAGAAACGATCGAACAGCAGCAGCGTTCGCTCGACGCGATCGCGAAGCGGTTGGACGATCTTCGCAAGCAGGTGGCTGCGCCACCGGCTCAGGACGCGAAGCCTGCCGCGGCGCCTGAGCCACCGCCGGCGCCGGTCACAACGCCGCCGGTCACAACGCCGCCGGTCGCGCAACCGGCCGCGCCGCCGCCAACGGTCCGCGTCGAACCGCCGCCAGTCCAGGTCCAACCGCCTGTTCGAGTCGAACCGCCGCCGCCCGTTCGAGTCCAGCCGCCGCCCGTCCGACTGAAACCTCCGGTGGTCCAGGTCGAGCCGCCGCCGCGTCCCGAGGCGCCGGCCCCGGTGGCAGCGCGGCTCGACTGGGAACAGTTCATCGGTGTGAGAATGTTTTCGGCCGTCGCCGGCATTGCCCTCGTGCTGGCCGCGGTGTTCTTTCTGCGCTACTCGATCGACCACGGCTGGCTCGCGCCGCCGGTTCGCGTCGCGATCGGCATCCTCACCGGCATTGCGCTGCTCGTCGTCTGCGATCTGAAGGCGGCGCGGCGATACCCCGTGACCGCCAATGCCCTCGACGCGGCCGCGATTGCCATCCTGTTCTCGACCTTCTTCTCGGCGCACGCCCTGTGGCACCTGATTCCCGCGAGCGCGACGTTCGGTCTGCTCGCGCTCGTGACGGCGGTCGCCGTGCTGCTGTCGATCCGCCGCGAGTCGCTGTTCATCGCGGTCCTCGGTCTGCTCGGCGGTTTCGCCACGCCCGCGCTCCTCTCGACCGGTGAGAACCGGCCGATCCCGCTGTTTGCGTATCTGCTGCTGCTGAACATCGGTCTCGCGTGGGTGGCCAACCGCAAGCGCTGGCCGGTGCTCACGATTCTCACGCTGGTGCTGACGACGCTGTATCAGTGGGGCTGGGTGATCCGGTTTCTCACCGTCAGTCAACTCTCGCTGGCGATGGGGATCTTCCTTGTCTTCGCGGTGACCGGATTCGTGTCGCTCGTCTTCGGCCCACGGCTCGTGCCGGAGGGAGAGGACGCCGGCGCGCTCGGGCGAATCGGTCTGGCGGCGGCCGCGATGCCGCTGTTCTTCGCCGTCTATCTCGCCGCGGTGCCCGCCTACGGCGGCCAGCCGGCGCTCCTCTTCGGTTTCCTGCTGATCATCGACGCCGGGCTTCTCGCCGCGACCATCGCGCGCGACGAGCCGCTGGCGCACGCGATCGGCGGCGCCGCGGCGATGCTGGTGTTCGCGGTCTGGCTCGCGATGTCGTATGCGCCTGGTGCGTGGCTGATTGCCACGACGTTCGCGGCCGCATTCGTCGTCTTGTTCGCGCTGGCGCCGATGGTCGCGGATCGCATCGGACGGCCGCTGCAGGGACTGGCCGCGCGCGCTGTCTATACGGCGCCGCTTCTGTTGTTCGTATTCCCGGTGATCGCGCGGATCGAGCCGCGCGCCGCCGCGCCGCTGCTGCTCTTCGTTCCGTTGTTCGCGCTGATGCTGCTTTTGGCCTGGCGCGCGCTCGTCACCGGGGCGTCGGGGCTGTATTTCATCGCGGCTTTCTTCGGCGTGGCCGCGGAAGCGTCGTGGTCGGCGACGCACCTCACGCTCGATCACCTGCGAGCGGCGCTCGTGCTCTATGCCGCGTTCGGCGCCTACTCCTTTGGCGTGCCGCTGGCCGCCCGGCGCACCGGCCGTGCGATGGAGCCGCGCTGGGGCGGCGGCGCGGTGCTCATCGTCGGCCTCTGCCTGCTGCTGTTTCTCGCGGTCGGTCCGCATGCGCCGGCCGCGCTCTGGGGCTTGGCCGTGCTCCTCGCCATCCTGAACGCGGGCATCTTCATCGAAACCGCGGCAGGATCGCTGCCCGCCCTCTCGATCGCCGGCGGCGCGCTCTCGTGGATCGTGCTCGCCGTGTGGTGGGGAAATGCCGCTGCGATTGTTGGCGTGCTCCCGTCGCTGCTGTTCCTCGTCCTCCTGTCGCTCACCATGCTCGCCGGCCACACCTGGATCCATCGACAGTCGAGCCAGACAGGCGACGGCACGTTCTTCGGGTTCCTGAAGGGGAGCTACCTCGGTCTGCTCGGCCACCTGTTCCTGTTCTTCACGGCGATTGATCCACGCTGGTCGATTCCCCCGTGGCCCGTGCTGGGCGCCGTGACGGTCGTCACGCTCGCGCTGAGCGCGACGTCGGTTGCGACCGACGCAGCCGAACTGCACGCGGCCGGTGTGATCGCCGCCGCGATCATCGTGTTCGCCTGGTCTCGCGTCGCCGCGACCGCGTGGGCGCCGACCATGTTCGCAGCGGCCGAACTGGTTGCGGCGTATGGGCTCGTCTGGTTCCTCGTCCTGCGCCAGCGGGGCCGCGGGCGGCTGGCATCGGTTGGCGCGATTCCGGCGCTGTTCATCGCCGTGCTGACGATTGGTGCGGCGTCGGGAACGCACACGCCGCTGCCGGTCGCCGCCATCATCGCGGCCGACACCGCGAACATCGCGTTGCTGTTCGCCGTTGCCTGGGCCTGCCAGTGGAACTGGGTGGCGCCGGCCGCCGTCATCGCGGCCTGGTTGGCGGAAGCGTCGTGGCGCGACCACCACGCGGAGCCGGCGGCCTGGGGATCGGCGCTGGCGTTTTCACTCGCACTCTACGCGGTATTTGCCGGCTATCCGTTCGTGCTCGGCCGGCGCGCGCGCGCATCCCGCGATCCGTATCTGGCGGCGATCGCCGGCAGCATCCTGTTCTTCTTCTACGGACGGTACGCGCTGCTGCAGGGTGGCTTCGGCCTGTTCGTGGGCGCCGTGCCGGTCGTCGAAGGCGCCGTGATGGCGCTGATCCTGCGCGACCTGCTGCGGATCGAACCGGCCGCCGAGCGCGATCTCGGCCGGCTCGCGCTCGTGGCGGGCACCGCGCTCGGATTCGTGACCGTCGCGATTCCGCTTCAGCTGAACCATCAGTGGATCACGATCGGCTGGGCGCTCGAGGGGGCGGCGCTCGCCTGGACCTACCGGCGCATCCCGCATCGCGGGCTGCTCTACTGGTCGTTCGCATTGCTCGCGGTTGTCTTCGTCCGGCTGGCCGCGAACGTCGAAATCTTCGCCTACGAACCGCGCGGCTATCGCGTGTTCAACTGGTATCTCTACACCTATTTGACCTGCGCCGCGACGATGTTCCTGGCCACGTGGTGGTTGGCGCGAACCGAGGATCAGCTCACCGCGGCGCTGCCGCGCGCGTCGTCACTGCTGGCCGCCGGCGGCGTCATCCTGCTGTTCCTGCTGTTGAACATCGAGATCGCGGACTTCTATGCGACCGGTCCGGCGATCGCCTTCCGGTTCGGCGTGACGTTGGCGCAGGATTTGACATACACGATCGGTTGGCTGGTGTTCGGGATGCTGTTGCTCACGAGCGGCATCTCCTTGCACAATCGTCCCGCCCGCGTGACGGCGGTCGCACTGATTGCGATCACGGCCTGCAAGGCGTTCCTGTACGACATGGGCTCGCTCGGCGGCCTCTATCGCGTGGGGTCGCTGGTCGGGCTCGCCATCTCGCTGTCGCTGGTTGCGCTGGCGCTTCAGAAATTCGTGCTGCACAGTCCGCAGGATCCTGCATGAGCAGACTTCGGCTTCGTTGGGTGTCGATCGCCGTGGCGCTTTACGCCGTCACCACGTCGGCGCAGCAGCCCGCGCCTCCACCATCATTCCGCTTCGAGCGTCCGATCGTGACTGGCGGCGCCGGTCCGCGGCGGCTGGCGATCGATGTGCCGCTCCTGGTCGGCACGGCGCCCGCTCGTCTGTTTCGCGGTTCCCGGCGCGGTGACCTCGTGCGCGACCTGCGGATCTACGACGCCAACGGCGCGGAGATCGGATACGTGCTCGCAGGCGATCCCCCGGCCGCGCCGGTCTACAAGCCAGCCACGATGCTGCCGATCGCGACCGTCGACACGCGGACCGAGCGCACCAGCGGTTTTGAAGCGGACCTTGGCGAGCCGATGCTCGTCGATCGTCTCCGGATCGACGGCATCGATCCCCCCTTCCTCAAACGTCTGAAGCTCGAAGGCAGCGGCGACCGGGAGCACTGGACGCTGTTGATCGCGGAAGGAACGCTGTTCAATCTGCCGGAAGAGAAACTGCTTCAGACGGAGCTCCAGTTTTCTGCCGGCGCCTTCCGCTATCTTCGCGTGACGTGGGACGACAGGCAGAGCGCGCGCATCGCGCGAATGCCCGTGGCGGCGGCGGGACAGGTGGCGGTGGCCGCGCCGCGACCGCCGCTCGTCGCGCCGCTGGTCTTCGAGCGCCGCCCGAGCGAGCCGGGCCGCAGCCGCTTCCGGATTCGGCTGCCGGCGGCCAACCTCCCGATCACCGCGCTCGATCTCGACGTCAAGGCGGAGCACCTGCTGCGCGATGCCAGCGTCTTTCAATCCCAGCTCGCCGGGTTGCAGCTCACGCCGGTGCCGCTCGGCCGGACGACGCTGCGCCGCGTGGTCCGCGACGGCCTCACCGCGTCGGCGCTGCGGCTGCCGATCGATTCACCGGCCGACTCGCAAATCGATCTCGTCGTCGACGACGGGGACAACCCGCCGCTCGAGCTGCAAGGCGTGGCCGGCGTTTTCGAAGCACTGCCGTGGATCTACCTGGAGGCGCCCGGCGGCGGGCTGACCGCGCGTTACGGCAACGCCACGCTCGCGGCGCCGGCGTACGATCTCGAAGCCACGCGCGGCGCAATCCGGATTCAGACGGTCGCCGATGCCCAGTGGGGCGAGGCGCGTCCGCGCGCCTCGGACGACAACGCGGGCGCGGCGCCGGCGCTGCCGACCGTCGGCGCCGCGCTCGATTCCACCCTGTTCAAGTACATCCGCGCGGTGCCCGCAGGAAGCGCCGGGCTGGTCGCGCTCGGCCTCGACGCCGGCGTCCTGGCGCACAGTGCCGGAGCGTCGCGTGGATTCTCGGATCTACGGGTGGTCGATGCCGCGGACCGCCAGATTCCCTACATCGTCGAACAGGCGCTGGAGCCGCTCTCGCTCGATGTCGCCCTCGAGAAGCAGACGAAGCTGCCCGAGGCGCTGGGGCCGCCGAAGGCCGGACGCACCGTCTACCGGGTGACCTATCCGATGGCCGGCCTTCCGGAATCGCGGCTCGTGTTGTCGACGACCGCGCGCGTCTTCGACCGCCGTGTCAGCATCGTCGAGGAACGGGAACCGGATCAGCAGCGCCGGCGCGATCCGTGGACCGAGACGATCGCCGCCACGCGGTGGATTCACGCCGATCAGAACCGGCCGCCGACGCCGCTGACGATTCCGGTGCGCCCGCTGCACGGGACCGACCTGTTCGTACTGGTCGACGAGGGCGACAACGCGCCGCTGCCAATCGCGGCGGGGCGTCTGTTGCTGCCCTCATTCCGCATTCGCTTCTTCCGTGACGGCGAAACGGCTCTTCGCGTCGCCTACGGCCGCACCGATCTCGATCGGCCGAAATACGATCTCGCGCTGCTTGCGCCGCAGGTGCTCGGTACGCCGGCCGCCGACGTCGTGCTCGAAACGGAACGGCCGGCTGCGGACGTCGTCACGACCGCCGGGTTGGTGTCGCCGCGCCTGTTCTGGGGCGCCCTCGCGATCGCCATCGTGGTGCTCCTCGGCCTGATCGCGCGCCTTTTGAAGAAGCCGGCCGCCTAGGACCGGCGGGCAACGATCTTGCTTTTTGGTAGCATCTATCCGAAATTTGCCCTATTCGTGCATCATTCGCGCTCACGGCCGGGAAAGTTTTGACTGAAAACCATACACCTGAATTCGCTCTCAGGATTCGCCTCAAAGCTCTACCGGAGCCCGGAGAATTCGACGAATTCAATTTGAAGCATTTCCGGGTCGGCGGTGTCTTTCTGGTCCCCGCCCGCCTGGCGTCGATGCTGATCATCGCCGGCTACGCCGAGATGGTCGACGACCATCCGGCGCGCGCGGAAGCCGCCGATTTCGGCCAGCCCAGGTTTCCCAAGCGCAAGTAGTTCTAGGCTTTCCGCTCCCAGCCTTTCGATCGCCCGAGTGCCTCCGCCCAGCGCTCCCGCAGCGCCGCCGCGGCCGCACGCGGCATCGCCGGTTCGAATCGTCGATCCACTTTCCACTGACCGCTCACGTCGTCCGCTGATTTCCAGTATCCGACGGCAATTCCGGCCAGATACGCGGCGCCGAGCGCCGTGGTTTCGGTGACGGCCGGCCGCACCACCGGCACGCCGAGGAGATCCGCCTGGAACTGCATCAGCATGTTGTTGGTCGACGCGCCACCGTCCACCCGCAGTTCCTTCAACGGAATGCCCGCATCGGCGGACATCGCGTCGAGCAGATCGCCGACCTGATACGCGATGCTCTCGAGCGCCGCGCGCGCGAGGTGTCCGGCCGACGTGCCGCGTGTGATCCCGACCAGCGTGCCCCGTGCGTAGGGATCCCAGTGCGGCGCGCCCAGGCCGGCGAATGCCGGCACGAGGTACACGCCGCCGTTGTCGCTGACGCTGGCCGCCAGCGGCTCGATCTCGGCAGCGGTGCGGATCAGGCCGAGGCCGTCGCGGATCCACTGCACGACGGCGCCGCCGATGAACACGCTGCCTTCGAGCGCGTATTCCGTGCGTCCGCCGATCTGCCACGCGACCGTCGTCACCAGCTGCTGATTCGATCGCGTCGGCGTGGTGCCGATGTTCTGCAGCAGGAAACAGCCGGTGCCATAGGTGTTCTTGGACATGCCGGGCTGACGGCACATCTGGCCGAAGAGCGCGGCCTGCTGATCGCCGGCAATGCCCGCGATCGGCACGCTCTCGATGCCGAGCGATTCCGAGACGTTGCCGTAGGCTTCGCTCGACGATCGGACCTCGGGCAACATGCTCGCCGGGACGCCGAACAGCTCGAGCAGCTCGCTGTCCCACTTCAGCGTGTGGATGTTGAACAGCATCGTCCGTGAGGCGTTGCTGACGTCGGTGATGTGGCGCGATCGGCCGGTGAGCTTCCACACCAGCCACGAGTCGACGGTGCCGAAGGCGAGCTTGCCGGCGTCGGCGCGCGCCTTGGCGCCGGCGACGTTGTCGAGGATCCAGCGGATCTTGCTCGCCGAAAAGTAGGCGTCGATCAACAGGCCGGTTTTGGCCTGAATCGTCTCGCCGGCGCCCTGCGCCTTCAGCCGCTGGCAGTAGTCCGCCGTGCGGCGGTCCTGCCAGACGATGGCGTTGTAGACCGGCTCGCCGGTCTCGCGATCCCAGACGATGGTCGTCTCGCGCTGGTTGGTGATGCCGATCGCCGCGAGGTCCTTGGGCCGCACCTGCGCCCGTCCGAGCGCCTCGACCGCCACGCCAATCTGCGACGCCCAGATCTCGCCCGGGTCATGCTCGACCCAGCCGGCGGAGGGAAAGATCTGAGCGAATTCCTTCTGGGCGACCGCGCGGATGGCGCCGTCATGGTCGAACACGATGGCGCGGGAACTGGTTGTGCCCTGGTCGAGCGCAAGGATGTAAGACATATTTGTGTGGACCGAGTCTACAATACGCGCATGCAAAAGGCCCTCGTGCGCGAGATGCTGGCGGAATTCTTCGGCACCTTCATCCTGATCGTCTTCGGCGTCGGCGTCGTCGCCCAGGTCGTCCTGAGCAAGCGCACCGCGGGAGATTTCCTGTCGATCAACATCGCATGGGGCCTGGCCGTGACGATGGGCTGCTACGTGTCGGCGGGGGTGACGGGCGCACACCTGAACCCCGCGGTGACGCTCGCGCTCGCCGTCCACCGGAAGCTGCCGTGGAACAAAGTGCTGCCGTACACCGTCGCGCAGGTTGCCGGCGCGTTCGTCGCATCGGCGGTTGTGTTCCTGACCTACCACGAGGCGCTCAATGCGTTCGACGGGGGCGTCAGACAGGTGCTGGGCGACCAGGGTACCGCCGGCATCTGGGCGACGTATCCACGGCCGTACTTGAGCACGTTCCCCGGCGGCTTCATCGATCAGGTCGTCGGCACGGCGCTGCTGGTCGGCGTCATCTTCGGGATCACCGACAGCCGCAATTCTCCGGCGCCGGCCGGCCTCGCGCCGGTCGTGGTCGGCCTGCTGGTGCTGTTGATTGGAGCGACGTTCGGCTACAACGCGGGATACGCCATCAACCCGGCTCGCGACTTCGGCCCGCGGTTGTTCACGTTCGTCGCCGGCTGGGGCGGAGAAGTGTTTCGCGCCGGCAATGCCTGGTGGTGGGTGCCGATTGTGGCGCCATGCGTCGGCGGCGTGATCGGCGGATGGGCCTACGACGCGTTCGTCGGTCACCGATTCCCGGCGGCGGGTTAGGCCTGCCTATCTCTCGTCAGTCGTTCTTGACGTATTCGTTGGTGTAAATCTGCGCCAGGTCGATCCTGGCGTCGCGAACCTTGGCGCTGGAGAGCGCCACGTACTTCAGGACCTGCTCGGGCGCACCAGCGGAGATCGCGCCGTCCACCGACAGGACGCGCTGCGCGTCTTGAATGGCGCTCAGATCGGCCGCGGCGTCGGGCATCCGGAGATCCTCCGGCATCAAGGCGCGCACCTGCTCGGCCGGCTGGCGGCGCATCCAATCCATACTTTTCTTCAATGCGCGGACGAAGCGGCGCGGCACGTCGCCGCTCTGCGTGAGCCACCGGTCCCGCGCCACCAGGCCCGTGTTCGGAAAGGTGTCGGTCCCGAACACCAGACGGGCGCCTTCAGGTGTCCGTGTATCGGCAAGCAACAGGATGGCGGGATTTCGCTGCTTCACCATCGGGATCGCGCTGCCGACCAAGACCGCGGCATCCACCTTGTTGCGCTCCAGCGCCGCGATCGAGGTCGCCGCGGTTCCGACGGGCACCGCGCTCACCTCGTCTGGCGACAGGCCGTTGGCGACGAGGAAGGCGTTCAGGAACTGGTGGGTGGCTGAGCCCGGTGTCGACACGCCGACCGAATGTCCTTTCAGATCGCGGCCTTGCCGTATCGTGCCCGTCATGGCGGGAGCCACCGCGATCGCCTGGATCGGCCGCGAATAGAAGTTGATGAACAGGCGTGTCGCCGCTCCTTCGCTTGCCGCCTGAATGGTTTGAGCCAGCGCTCCGGCCGTCACCTCGACGCTGCCGCCCATCAGCGCTTCGACGCCCTTGCTCATGCCCGCGACCTCTGACAGCACGAACTCCAGCCCTTCCTCGTGGTCGTAGCCGAGCGCGTGCGCGAGCAGCACCGGCAGCCAGGTGATCCCATCGCGCGTCAGGGCGACGCGAACTTCCGTCAAGCCCGCCGCCGGAGTGTGACACGCGATCAGCGCACACAGCACGGCTGCCGGGGCCACGCGGACGAGGCTCTGCATCTGACGCGCACTCTAGCACGCGTGAACGGCGGCTTGTCGACTAGCATTGCCGGTCATGAGAGATGCACTCCTCGGTCTGATCGGCGGGTTCCGGTTGTCGCAGATGATCGCGGTCGCCGCGCGGCTGCGGATTGCCGATCATCTGCGCGACGGCCCGAGAACGGCGCGCGCGCTCGCGCAGCTGACCGGCAGCCATCCGGATGCGCTCTACCGCGTCCTCCGTACGTTGGCGAGCCTGGGTGTGTTCGCCGAAGACTAACCCGGCCTCTTTCGGTTGACGCCGATGAGCGAGTGGCTGCGCAGCGATGTGGAGGGGAATGTTCGCATCTCCGCCGAAGTGGTGGGCGAGGAGTGGATGTGGCGGCCATGGGGCGCACTCGCGCACACGGTCAGCACCGGAGAGACCGCCTTTGACGCGCTGTACGGCCAGGACACATGGACGTGGTTCGGCGACCACCCGGAGGCGGCGAGGTTGTTCGACAGCCTGATGGACGAAATCACGCTCGCCGATGCGAAGGCGATCGTGGCCGGCGTGGATTTCAGTGCGTACCGCACGATTGTCGACGTGGCCGGCGGGCGGGGCGTGCTGCTGGCGGAGATTCTTCAGCGGCATCCCGGTGCTCGCGGTCTGCTTTTCAATGTGCCGGCTGTCATTGCATCCGCCCGCCAGACGGTTCCGTCCGGGCTCATCGACCGAATCGAGTTCACTTCAGGAGATTTTTTTCAGGCGGTTCCAGCGGGCGGGGATCTGTACATCATGAAGAACATCCTGCACGACTGGTCCGACCCCGACGCGACGAGGATTCTGACGACATGCCGGCGGGCTATGCCGCCCCGCGCGACACTGCTGATCATCGAACGTCTCGTCGGTCCGCCGAACGAGCGCGTTGCCGGGAAAGTGGGAGACGTGCAGATGATGGTCCGGACCGGCGGACGAAACCGATCGACCGCCGAGTTGAGCGGGCTGCTGACCGCCACTGGCTTTCAAGAGCCGGTCGCGCATCCGACCACAACAGGCCCCGACGTGCTCTTTGCGGCGCTGGCCGGGCAGGCGGGGTAACTGCGGCTCGCTAGAACGATTCTCTTCCCGTCGGAATCACCGGCGCGACGCCCGTGGTCTTGTGGCGCAGCGCGGAGCTGTCTTCGTACACGTTCCGCCGCGCGCGGTTGATTCCGCCCAGGGGCATGTGCTCGGGCAGCGCGTTCCACGGATTCCAGGACAGGCTTTCGAAGAAGGCCATCTGTTCGGGCCGGTCGAATTTCTGCGGGTAGATCGAAATCGTGGCCAGGCGCACGGGAGGCGACTTCCACTCCACCGTCGGATCTTCGATCGGCATCTTCTCCGCATCGGTTTGCGGGTTCACGCAGAGATCGAACTGCGCGCCGATCTTGCGGATGGTCAGTTGTTCGAGGAGAGCCTCGCGCAAGCAGTCCGGCGACTGGCCGATCGGGACAGCGGGTTCTTCACCGGCCGACGGAGTGACCAGATACTTCACGGCGCCATCGCCCAGCTTGTACGGCGTCTGGCTCCAATAGGTCATGCCGAGCAGGCTGCTGGTCGCGATGCTTGAAAAGTGCGCCACTTCCGGATAGTCGGTCGCGGCCAGCTGCGCCACCGGCGTCCCTTTGACCGTGGCCGCAAGAAACCCGAAGACATGTTCGACGTTCCGCGCAAAGAACACCGGGTGGTCCGCGACGATGAAGTCCTGGATGCGCGGCGAACCGGAGCCGTCCGGGACGATCACCTTGACGGCCATGGCGTGCACTTCCGGTTTGGTGTCGTCCTGCCCGCGTCCATTGGAAAAGCGAACGAGCGCGGTGTAGCTCCGCGGCGTGGCGAAGAGCCCCACCCGCATCGCTTCAGGGATCCCGTCGTTCACGCGGAACGTGGCCCACAAGCCCGCGTGCTGCTTGGGATGTTCGCCGCGGTGGGAAGGCCCCGGTTGCACCTGATGGACTTTCAGGTGCAGCCCGCGAAGCTGGTCGATGACTGCGCTCTCGCCTTCCGGTGGATATTCCTTGCCGATCTCGAGTGCCGTGCCAGCCATTCGGGCTCCTACAGGGTCTTGAGATATTCGATGAGCGCGGCCAGATCGCTTTTGTGTTCCTCGCCGGCCCAATCCAAACGGACGCGCAGCTCACCCGGGCGCGCGTCGCCATCCCAGCCCTTCTTGACGATGTTTCCCTTCGCGTCGATCGTGAGGTTGGTGTCGTGCCCGAGCCGCGACGCCCCGTCCCACGAGGTGTCGAAGATCGCCGCGGTGGGATACGTTGCACGATACGCGTCACGTTTCGCGGAGTCCCAGTCGAACCCGATGTTGGTCTTGTCGTAGGACACGGCCCCGCGCACGAACGTCGCCGGCCGTGACGAAGGGACCAGCACGTGGTAGACGGTCGGCACCGCGCCGTTGTGCAGATAGGGCGCGCGCGCCCACAAGCCCTCGAGGCCATTGGTGACGTAGCCCTGATTCTCGGGCTTGCTGCGGTCATAGAGAATGTCGGACGCCGCCATCTCGCGAGGCTTGCTCTTGACGCCTTTCGCATCGGTCGTTTCGTAGCTTTCGGGCACGCTGCCGACGAAGTGCCGGAGGAAGAGCGCCAGCCCATCGGCGTTCAGCACCTGCGAGCGATTGGCGTCGGTGCCGATCAGGTCCGTCTTGTAGACGATGTCGTTGTACTCGCGGTGGCAGGCCGCGCAGTTCTTCGTGAAGATGTCCTTGCCGCGATTGGCCGCCGCGGCGTCGATCGCGAACGGATACAGCGGCGGCGGCAATTGGCTGATGAACTTCGCCGTGACCTCGGCATTGCTGACGTTCACCATCTTCGGATCGCCGGCGACCGCCAGGCTGGCCGCGATGTTGCGGAAGAACGGCGATTTTACGCTGCCGTCCACCTGGGCGATGTTCTGCGTCCCCTGCTTCCACGTGCTGCTGATGTCGGTGAACGTCGCGAGCTTGTCGGGCAGGGCCTTGAACGGCATCGCCATGAAGCCCTCCATCGTCTTGGCCGGACCGATGCTCATCACGGTGTCGAGGAGCAGCAGGCGGGGCAGCAGATCGCCGCTGCCGTCGGACTGGCCGGGGCTGCCGCCGTCGAGCGGCGGCGCATTGGGCTTGCTGTAGCTGCTGGCCTTCTGCTTGTTGGTCGCCTGCTCGCCCAGGAGAATCTTTCCGGCAAAGCCGGTGAGAATCGCCGCGGCGTTGGCGGCGACGTACTGCCGTTCGCCGGCCTCCACTTCGTTCGTGACGCCGCGCCAGTTGCGATAGAAATAGTTCGGCGGTTTTTCCGAGACGATCGTCTTCAGCCGTGCGGCCGCGGCCGCCACGTCGGCAGGCGTCGCGAGATGCTGGTGCACCATCGACTCGAAGGCCTTGCGCCACATGCGGACGTCGAACTCGGTATTCGGACCGCCGACCAGCGTCATCGACGTGCCGGCGTCGAGCTTCACGCGGCCGATGTGGCAGGCGCCGCAGGTGAGGGCGACCGGATGGAGCGGCTGCGGCTTGACGGTGGAATCCATCGAGTCCCAGGACAGGCCGAGCGGCAGCGGTCCATCTGGATTCGGCAGGTAGCCGAACCTGGCGAACTGTTCGTCCGGCTTGCCCCAGATCTCGGGCGCCAGGTCCGGGAGCGAGCGCAGCAGGATGAGCGGAACGCCGCCGTAGCCATCCGCGGCGTTCGCGAACCAGTCGTACCCGGACGCGTTGTCTTTGAGGTAGGCGGCGTGCGTGTCGGTCCTGACCAGCGGCTGGGGCTTGGGCGCCTCGGCCGGAGCGCTGCAAGCTGCAGCGATCGTGGCCGCCGGCAACCACGCCAGCATCGCGTGCTTCAACTTCATGACGATCTCCTCTGCGGCTGACTAGCGCGACTTGAGGTATTCGATGATCGCCATGCGGTCATCCGGTGAGAGGAGCGGTCCAATCACACCTTTGCCGCGGGGGCCGTCCTTGAATTCGTGGCCGACGTTGCTGTTGCCGGGTTTCGACGTGTCGAACACCGTGGCGCCGCTGATCTCGGCCGGGTCGTACCCGACCTTGACCGGATCGAACTGCTTGCTGCCGGTCCAGAACGTCTGGGGTCTTTCCGACTGCGGCGACAGCAGCAGGTAGAGATTGGGCACGGAGCCGTTGTGAAGGAACGGCGCCACCGCCCAGATGCCGTTGAGCGGACGCGCCTTGTAGATCAGTTCATCGCGGACGGCGACGTCCTTGGGATCGCGGCCCCCCGCCCAGGCGGCCCGCTCTTCCAGCGGGATGTTGTTTTTCTCGAAATACCGGGTGCCGATGCCTCGCGTCACCAGATCGAGGCCCGCTTGCGCTGAAACCACGCCTTTCTTGAGATCGCCGGTATCGGCGCGGCGGGTGTTGAAGTCCTTGGCCTCGTTCGGATCCGTTCCGATGTACTCGATCTTGACGTCGGTGACGTTGATGAACCAGTTGCCCAGATCGTTCTTCCACCAGTGTTTCGGCGGCGGTCCGTTCTTGTAGGCGGCATCGAGATCGGCGACGAGCTCGTCGATCGGCGGCAGATGGCACGCCTGGCAGTGCTGTTTGTACAGCTCGCCGCCTCGCGCCACCTTCTGCTGGTCGAGCGCCGGAAACACCGACGGCCATTTCGGCGACGCCAGCCCCTTCAACGGTCCGGGCCCCGCGAGCAGTTCTTCGAGCGTGCGGAGCCCCTTGACGTTGATGGAATTCTCGAACTGCGCCGCATCGGGACCGTACAGCTTCACCACCGCGCGGACACCGAGCGCTTCGCCGATGTTGCGGACCAGCGGGTCGGCGATCGAGGAATTGTACTGCACCCAGTTGAACCACGAGGCGTCCCAGATTTGCGGAAAGCGAACCGGCGCCGTCGACACCGTGTAGTTGGCGTCGTTCTTCATGTCGGCGCCGAAGACCTGGTTGCCGATGCGGGCGAGCGCATCCGTGCGCCTGAATCCGGCCGCGTTGTCGTAAATGTGCCGATCGTCGATGACCTTTTTCTCGGCCAGCGCCGCGGTGAGAAAGGCGTCGAAGCGCGCCTTCAGGTCGGCCTTCTGCTCCGCGGTCGCGTTCGGTCCGAGCACGCGCTCCTCGAATCGCGGATAGCGGCCGATCCTGAACGGAAATGACGTGTTGAAGGCCAGCGCCAGGCCGAGCGCCTTCTGAAATGCCGTGACCTCGATCGTCGCCGGTGCGCCTTCGACCTGCACGGCGTACTTGCCGTAGTAGAGCTCGTTGGAATGGCAGGCGGCGCAATTGAGCCCGACGACTGGATAGGTTTTCTTGTTCGTCGGATCGACGAACTCCCGATCGACGGCAAAGCCGACCGGCAGGCCGTCCGGGTTCAGCTCGGGGTCGGCTTCGCTGGGAATGAAGCCGAAACGGTCGAGGTAGGACGGGTCGGAGAACATGCCGCACGGGCGCAGAGACAGACACGGCTGTTCCAGCGCCTTGAACCATTCATAGGGCACGAGACGGGTGCCCTGCGGAGTGTGGTGGAAACGTTTGCGCTGCGCGGCCGTCCAGTTCTGCTCGAGCCTGACCACTTCGGGCGGCCTTTGGTACTCGGGCACATGCACGCGGAGCTCTTCGAGCTTGTCGTGAAGCAGCGGATAGAGAAGAGCAGCGACGACGACCAGCCCCACCGCGATGATCAGAAGGGCGACAGACTTGCCTTTCACACCAACCTCCGTTGCCGCAAGACTGTACTCGATTCCCCGGCATTCAGGATCGCGATGTGGCCGGTCGTTAATTCTTAATTCTTAATTCCTAATTCTTAATTCTTGATTCCTATCTCACCGGAGGCAGGCCGGCGGCAATCGTCGTCGCGGCGGCGCTGCACACAGGATGGCCCCAGCCGCTCGCGCTGACGCCGGGCAT
>Ga0105242_10002078_pt1 | contig 15773 bp, 18 predicted proteins | sample KBSM24metaG_FD_81521 | JGI IMG/M metagenome (GOLD analysis project Ga0105242, IMG submission 81521) | Miscanthus rhizosphere microbial communities from Kellogg Biological Station, Michigan, USA - KBS M2-4 metaG | ecosystem: Host-associated > Plants > Roots > Rhizosphere > Soil | place... | reverse complement strand
GGTGAGATACCAACCTTCGTTCTGTCCGAGCCGGACATACTTGAGGGAATCCAGCCAATCCTTCGGGCTGGTCTGGTTTCGCAAGCTGCTCCAGTCTTCTTCGTACCGCAGTAGCTTATACTCCGGCGGCGTGTCAACGCTCTGCGCCAGGATGATTCCCGAAGAAAACAGTAGAACAAAGCTCTCAAGATAAAACACAGGCCCGCGACATCAGAATGCGAAGCAGTCGCACCCTGTCCAACCCGGCCAAAGAGCGAAACCTCCGCGTTCGTGCCGCGCGCACGAGTGAGCCGTAATCCGACCGGTAGCGGGCACAGCGTGCTCTTCCCGGTAATACCCGCCGTAGTGGCGAGCAGGTGACCAGTCATTGCTGATCGGTGGTAGCGGCGGACTAAGCGTGGAAAACTCCTCCGCGCCATAGACGACCTTGCCGCCCACTACAGTCAGCACGGACTCGATGTGCTTGACGGCTTCGTGCGGCACCGAGAAATAGTCGGCCGACAGGGCGGCAAAGTCCGCCAGTTGGCCCGCAGAGATCGTGCCCTTTCGATCCTGCTCGGAGCTGAACCAGCCGGACCCCTGTGTATATAGACGGAGCGCTTCCTCGCGTGAGAGAAGATTCGATTCGCTGTAGAGGGACATGCCTCCGACAGTCCGCCCCGTGGTCAGCCAATAGAGCGCCACCCATGGGTTATAGCTGGCGACGCGTGTCGCATCGCTGCCCGCGCCAACGGGCACACCCATCTCCAGCATCCGCCGAACTGGAGGCGTACGGCGTGCTGCGGCTGCGCCGTAGCGGTCCACGAAGTACTCGCCCTGGTAGGCCATGCGATGTTGAATCGCAATACCGCCACCGAGCTTGCCAACCCGTTCGATATTGCGATCGTCGATTGTCTCCGCATGATCGAAGAACCAGTGCAGTCCGTCGAAGGGAATGTCGTTGTTGATGGACTCAAAGACGTTCAGCATGCGCGTGATCGACTCGTTGTAAGTCGCGTGGAGGCGAAATGGCCATCGGTTCCCGACCAACGTCCCAACCACGAGCTTCAGCTCCGCTTCCATGCTTGCTCCGAGATCGGGCCGGGGCTCCAGGAAGTCCTCGAAGTCCGCGGCAGAGAAGACGAGCATCTCCCCGGCGCCATTCATACGGTAGTAGTCGTTCCCGGCTCCGGGCTTCGTCATCTTCACCCACTTGTTGAAATCGTCGAGTTCCTGTTTTGGCCGCTGCGTGAAGAGGTTGTACGCGAGGCGCACCGTAGCGTCGCCTTTGCTCACAAGCTGCTCAATGACGCCGTAATCGTCCGGATAGTTCTGAAACCCTCCGCCTGCGTCGATCGCCGACGTAAGGCCAAGGCGGTTCATCTCGCGCATAAAGTGACGCGTGGAGTTGGAAGCGTCATCCGGGTTCAGCTTGGGTGCCTTCGCCAAGGTTGAATACAGGATGTTGGCATTCGGACGAGCGAAAAGCAGTCCCGTAAGCCCGTTTGAATCGCGTTGAATCTCGCCACCCGGCGGATTTGGGGTGTCCTTGGTATAACCACACACTCTCAGTGCAGCGGCATTCAGCCAGGCCCGGTCATACAGATGAAGGATGAAACACGGGGTTTCGCCTGTCGCTTCGTTGATCTCTTCGAGCGTCGGCATGCGGCGTTCCGCGAACTGCTGCTCGGTCCATCCGCCGACCACGCGCACCCATTGCGGCGGCGGCGTTCTCCGTGCTTGCTCCTTCAGCATGCGCAAGGCATCGGCTAGCGACGGAACTCCATCCCAGCGGAGCTCCATGTTGTAGTTCAGTCCTCCACGGATCAGGTGGAGGTGACTGTCATTCAAGCCGGGGATCACGCAACGTCCGTTGAGATTGACGACTTGAGTGGCTGCTCCCCGGAAGCGCTGTACATCTGCGTCGGAACCGACAGCTAAGAATTTGCCGGCCTGTACTGCGACGGCCGATGCGTGCGGCCGGTCGGAGTCCAGTGTGGTGAGCTTGCCGTTCTGGAAAATGAAGTCTGCCGAAGACGATTCCATCGTTACCCTCCTTCGTGTGCAGGGAAAAGCCACTTTTCGAATACCCGCGTCAGGGCGGGCATGATGATCCAGGTGAGTGAGGCCACAATCAGAGCTGCGATTACCGCGCCTTGAATCCAATGAGGCCACGACGGTGTCATAGGGATGACAAGCATAGGAAAGAGCATGCTCAGCGGGTACACGCCAACGAAAGTCAGAAGCGCCATCTTGATCTTTATCGGCGGCTTCCGTGGCGGCCGGCCAGGGATGGTGAACCAGAAGGCCAGCCCTCCCATTTCGTCAATCTCAGGATCCCCTTCTGATACCTCGCGAAGCCTGCTCATCCAGTTGCGGTACTCCGGCGATCCAGTAAATCTACGCCGATCGTCCTCAGAGGCAAATCGATCGAGCACTGTGTACTCCTGAGAGCCCGGCGACAGTCGAATGACGTTGATACCGAGATGTCCCGGCTGCCGCAGCACGAACGGCAGGAACTCCTGCATGAGGGACTCGAATCTTGCCTCTGAGCCGGACTTGATCCGCCGTCGGACCACTGCGGTCACGTGATCTGCGAGACCTCACTAGGCATGCCTGACTCCTGATAATCACGTGGGCAGCGTTACTTGTGCGCCGTGGCGGCCATGGGGGCCGCATATTCAGGAAACTTGGTTGCCGGCGCGCCGTGCACCATCGTGTAGGCGTACTCGACACCGACTCCATACGCTCCAAAGTGGTTCTTGACCAGATCGAGGACCGCGTCGTAAGTGTCCTTCTGTGCCCAGTCGCGCTGCCATTCGAGCAGGACGGAAAGGGCCATCACCGGTTTCGCCCCTACCTGAATCATTCGGCGCATCGCATTGTCATGCGCGAGTTGGCTCACGTCGCCACAGCAGTCTTCGGCGATGTAAACCTCGTAGCCGTCATGTGTGGCCTGAATCGTGGGTAGCGCGATACAGGTCTCCGTCCAAAGGCCGGAGAAAATGATCTTTTTCTTGCCGCTCTTCTGGATCGCGGCGACGAAGTTGGTGTCATCCCAGGCGTTCATCGTCGAGCGCTCGATCGGCTCCTGCCCCGGAAAAACCGCCTGAATCTGCGGCCAGATAGCGCCGCTGAAGGATTTGGTTTCGACCGTCGTCAGGACGGCGGGCACATCAAAGATTCGAGTTGCCTTCGCGAGCGCCACCGTATTGTTGATGATCGACTGCCGATCGAAGTTCGATGCTCCGAAGAGCATCTGGGGTTGGTGGTCGATGAACGCCACGACACAGTTTTCCGGCGTCAACAGACCTTTTTCGCTACGCTTCGCGCGACCATTGTTACGAGGCATAAGTGTCCTTCCTTCCCGCAACTGCTACAACAGTGCGGCGCGTTTCCGCTGCACGGACACGTTTGTTCTGAGTGTCCGGTCAGTTACATGTCCGCTACAAAACGCGAACAATCAGCCTGATGATGAAGGCAGCCTCTGCGCGACTTATTAATTGTTTTCGATTTTGAACCACGCCCGAACCGGTGGACGAGCGGCCCGGCGTTCGGAATAATCGCACAGTGGACATCACAAAGGGGAGACGCCATCAGTGAGGCGAGTCTCGATGACGATCTCCGACTCGAGCGTGCGGTGAACCGGGCATTTGGTCGCAATCTCCAGCAGGCGCGAGCGTTGTTCTTGACTGAGTGGGCCGCTGAGTTCCACGTCTCGATGGATGTGGTCGAGCCAACCTTCTGGCGTCTCGCACGCCTCGCAGTCGGCGGCGTGGATTTTCGAGTGGCGAAGCCTCACCGTCACGGACTCGAGCGGCCAGCGCTTGCGTCGCGCGTACATCGCTAACGTCATCGAAGTGCAGGATCCCAGTGCAGCCAGGAGCAGGTCATACGGACCAGGGCCGGTATCGGTTCCACCAACCGACGCTGGCTCGTCGGCTGTAAGCCGATACGATCCGACGAGGATTGTCTGTGCGAGGCCGGCTGCGCTGCCGTGCACGACGATCAACGCCGGGGCGTCGGCCTCTTGCCCGTTTCGTTTCGTCGATGTGATCGTGTTCATGGCATCGCCTCCAAGTTCTCGCTCGCCGTGTCTCGAGTCGCGAGGGTTTGTTGGCCCTATGGCCACATTACGGCATACTGTCACGTTCACCGCAAAACACGGCCGCATAGTCGTGAGCGAATTCGCCAAAGGTACGTGCCGGGCGGCCTGTGAGATCAGCGACGGTGTTGGTGATCGTCACTGTTTTTCCACCCGCGCGTTGGTATGCAGCGATCGCCAGAATGCTTTCGATAACAACAGGCGGCACGCCCTCTCGCATGCGCCGCGCCCGCGCTTCTTCTGGTGTTTCGTCGACGAATCGTAGTTGTTTGCCGATCGTGGCGCCGATAATCTCCGTCGCTTGCCGATAGGAAATCGCTTCGCCGCCGGTAAGCACATATTTCTTGCCGAAGTGTCCGGGCTGAGTGAGTGTGACAACGGCGACTGGAGCAATGTCACGCGCATCGATGTATGGTATCTTGCCGTCGCCTGACGCCGAATAGACGACGCTGTCATTAATGATGTACTCGGCCTGGGAAAGCAGGTTTTGCATAAAGTGGTGAGGTCGCAAGATGGTCCAATCCATCCCAGATTCCTGCAGCTCTTTCTCAACCTGGTAGTGCCACCGGCCGATCGGGGCATTGGAGTGGTCCGAGGCGGCAAATGCCGACACCTTCACGATGTGCGTAACGCCGGAGGCGCGTGCTGCAGCAATGGCATTGTGTTGCAACGTAATCATGTCTTCGAAATAGCTCGTGAGAAGAAACAAAGTCCTGGCGCCATTGAAAGCCGTTGGCAACGTTTCTGCTCTGGCCAGATCGCCAACAAGCCATGTAATGCCCGGTAGTTTCTGTGCTCTTTGCGGGTTGCGGACCAGCGCGCGTGCTGCCACGCCTTCTCGCGACAGTAATCGCAGGACTTCACTCCCAATGCTGCCAGTCCCTCCAATCACGAGAATCATAATCGCCTCATTCTTGAGATTTGGATTTTCAGCTTGAGATCTATTTTCATTGCGAGGTAGTGAGCGGATCGCAACGCACACGGACCAGCGCTATTCACTTTTGCTAAGCTGACCCGATTCAATGCCGCCAGACAGCTTCGGGCGGGGCTCGGAACATGACTTGCGAAATACCTGACCGGTCAATCTGGATGCCCAGACGGTCGAGAATTGCCGGTGAGAACTTCGAATAAATCTGGTAGTTCTCGTAAAACCGCCCACGGAAGCCACATGGGCGAGAGTCTTTGATGATATGCCTCTGAGCGCATCACGCGCCACTCGGAGATTGTATGGTGCGGTAAAGTGCAGGGGCCTGGGCTGAGCGCGGCCGAGGATCGCGCCCGTGAAACGCCGATCTAAGTAGTTCAGGGGCTCTTCGACCGATATGTCCGGATAACGGGCCTTGTTTCTCGAAGTCCGATATCCCTGAGCCCTCCCAACTCAGCTGAGATCAACCTGATTCCCAGACCTTTGCCAAGGCCTCGATTCTAAACTAGACGTCTTTCGGCGGTTGCGCAACGCTTTGAAACACCAGCAGTGTACACTTGCGGTGTCTGATGCGTATCGCCACCTGGAATCTCAACAACCGCGTAGGCAAAGTTCGCTTTCGACCCGAGGCAGCCGCGGCGGCAATCGCGTTGGGAGTAGACGTACTGGTCTTTACCGAATTTTTCCCGAGGCAGCACGGAGATAAGTTCCGTGCCACGCTAGCGAGTGCCGGTTGGACTGGACAACTCATGTCCGCGCAGCCAAGCGAAGTTGCGAACCGCGTGCTCATTGCGTCAAAGTTGCCGCTGGCGCCACTGAATCTTAGTCTCCCCACTTTTGACCAACAGTTCCCGGCCAACCTGCTCGGGGTTAAGTTGCCCACTCTTGGCGTCTCCGTGCTGGGCGTGCGAGTCCCTTGGTACCAGGACCAGACGCCCTATTTGCTCCATTCTGCGTGGGAGTGGCTTGAAGGTGCGAGCGACTTTCTCAAAACCAGCCCTTCAGTTGTCATTGGTGATCTGAACGTTCAAACGTCGTCGGCAGCTTCAGTCGCAAGTGCCCACTTCCGCCGCATTCTTTTGGGTGGGTGGCAACGCGCAGCACCTTCTGGTGGAGCAACCTACTTTGGCCGTGGCGGAAAGAAATCCGAAATAGATCACGTCCTTGCAACCGACCATTGCGTCATCAGCGATGCAGCTTGCGTTCAAGAGGCGGGAGGCTTTGTGTTCGCGGGTTCACCGAGCGCAATCTCGGATCATGCAGCCTTGGTGTGCCAAGTGGGGCTGGTCACCGACAGCCGGAAGACAAACGATACCGATATCTCGTCATAACTGGCTGGATTATTTCACTCAGCCGCCTGGACGGTTTTCACGAATTCTTGCAATGCCTTGCCAATTTCATCGGGAGAGTCTTCCTGTAGAAAGTGGACTCCACTGACTGTGACCTCTCTCTGATTCGGCCAGGTCCGGCAGAAGTCGAGCGCGCGACCCTTCACGATGGCTCCAGGTTCCGCCACAATGAGGAGCTTTGGAAGATCGCTCTGAGACATTGCTTTCCCGTAGGCCGCCACGATGGCCGCCACATCTGCCGGCTCGCCGTCGATTGGAATTTGCCGTGGCCACACCAACGTTGGCAGCCGGCTCTCTCGCTCCAGGAACGGTGCGCGATAGGCGTCCATCTCCTGGTCGCTTAGCTTACGAAGAATGGCGCGGGGCAAGACTGTCTCCACGAAGAAATTCTGATCGAAAATGAGGTGCTCGCCCTTCTCTGAGCGAAGGCCCCGGAAGATGTCGCCAGCTTCGCCAAATTCTTCCAAGCACATCGGCAGGACGATAGCCTCCATGTATGCGATCGCCTTGAACTGCTGTGGGTAGCGGGTAGCTCTGTGGAATCCCAGCGCTGAGCCCCAATCGTGGACCACCAGTGTGACCTTATCAGTCAGGTTCAGGGCTTCGAACCAGGCATCGACATAGCGTGCGTGATCGACAAAACAATAGCCTTGAGACAGCATCTTCCCCGACTTGCCCATTCCGACTAGATCGGGGGCCAGGCAACGTCCGTATCCGCTGACATAGGGAATAATGTTCCGCCACAGGTAGGAAGAAGTCGGGTTTCCGTGCAGAAATACGATCGGATCACCTTGGCCGATGTCCAGGTAGCTCATCTCCGTATCGAGAACCTTGACTCTCTGTCTCGGATGAGGATCGGTCGCATAGAAATGATTATTTGTCATAGTTAGGCGGCCCTTCGGGTTACAAAAGAACCCACGGTGTCCTCAGGTGGAGCTGAAGACGCGAGCGCCTCGCCGCGTCTGGAGTAGAGTTGCCAGACGATCAGAACGAGGCTGACCATCAGCAGAGGAACATAGAAGCCGAGCGTCAGCCACATGACGCCACCCGCGGCTCCCATCAAGTGTTCTTGAATTCCGCCGCGTATGTTGAGGAACGTATCGTAGATGGTTTCGCCAACCAGGAGCCATGCGACAGGAATTGCGACGCGAATGCGACGGCGCAACAGCACGATCGCAGCCAAGGCAAGAGCCATACCGGTGAGGTCGCCCACTACTATCTCCATCAGTCCGCCATCGGAGATGGGAAAGCCGTCTCGTTGAGCCGAGAACGCCTGCAGGGCCATATATCGAAAAACGTGAACCCACAGAAGGGCTGTCAGGGCTTCCGCTCGTCCCCGCGTCCTGAGCCACGGTGCGACATACCACACCGCCATGGTTCCGAAAACAACCAAACTTAGAAACTGGGCCGATCTCTGCGCCGGCATCAAGTAATTCATGGTGTGATTCTCCTCTCTATCGCTCCACGACCGCTCTGCGTGAATCAGCTCCTCGGGATTCCTGGGCTCCTGTGTGACTGACCCTGCGGAACGGCACGAGCGCTCTAAGCTCACCGTGCCGGAGGTAAGCGCTCGCGAACATCCAAGTGCCGACCACCAACGGAGGCGCGATGTTCTCCCGGCCAATGATATGAGTCACGATGGCTCCTCCAACGAATCCTGTAAGGAGGAAGGTGCCCAAGATCGAAGTTCGAGGATATAAGTAGAGCGCCAGACAGGTCAGCTCGAGAATCCCGATCGGCACGATGGCCCCATCAGGCAAGCCAAAGTGAGTGAGCTGCTCAATTACCTGGGGCACGCGAACAATCTTTGAAATTCCGCTGCCCAGAAATGCGAGCGATATGAGTGTTCCCAGGATTCTCCCAGCCCACATTTGGGTGTTCGAGACAGGTTGCGTGTTGGTTGTTGCCATGGTGCTTCTCTCCTTCTTGATTTCTTCTGTCCAAGGCGCGCCTCACCAATCGATCACTCAAGCTCCACAGGAGAGCCCCCATCCCGGGGTCGAGCGTATTCGCGCCTGGCTCGATTCGCCTGAACTTCCTGATCTTCAGGAATAGAGCACCGCTCGAGCCTTCCAGATCTTCGGCCAGCAGCAGCTTCAGCGCGGAGCGTGCAGCCTCCACTGGAGTCTGTGCGAGGAATGGATCGAGCAACGGCACCAACAGCCGCATCCACCAAGGAAACTCTCTGCGGATATTCGTTTTGACGACGCCAACCTTAAGGGAAGTAATGGTGACATGGGGACTTCCGTCTGCAGCAGCAAGGCGTCGTCCAAGTTCGACAGTGAACACATCATTGGCCTGGCAGAACTGCCCGACCGCCCGCAGCGTGCGGAAGTTTGAGGTGAGGTTCACATCTTCGAAATGGATGGTGCCATTCAGCGCTGCTCCCCCGATGATGACGATGCGGGCAGAATGGTCAGGTTGGCCAGCCGCTTCGAGAAGCGGAAGGAGTCGCGCCGTCAGGGCAAACCGGCCGAGGTAGTTGATCGCGAAGTTCGATTCGACTCCCTCAATCGTCAACTCGCGGCGACCTCGGACGACGCCGGCGCTGTGCACCAAGTAGTCGAGCGATAACCAGCGCCGGGAAATTTCGCGGGCCAGGCGGTCGGCCTCCTTTATCAGGCTCAAGTCCGCTTGCAGGAACTCGACGTGCGGGTTCCGTGTCGATTCGCACAAGTCCCCCCGCGCTCGTGCGCCCTTATCGGAGTCACGTCCCACCAGGAGCACGTTCGCACCCTGTCCCGCGAGACCGCGGGCGATTTCCTTCCCGATACCATCCGTACCACCAGTAACAAGTGCTGTTTTTCCCACCAAACGTCGCATCATATTGTTGGGACCGGTTGCAGTGAAATGCGATTGCGCGGAGCGACGCAATCGCGGTGCCAGGAACGGATCGTCTCCGCCACCAGATCGGGGGCGTCACACATGGGGAAATGGTTTCCCTTGGGTACGACAACTTGACGAACGTTCGGAAAAAGAGCCCTCCACTGCTGCTGAAAACCGAACGGGTCATTGCGCTCGCCAAATATGGTGAGCAGAGGAAGGCCGGAGAATGGGCCGGCCAGCGCGCGTGCGATCTCGTCATACAACGCATCGCACCGCCGTGCATCGCGAATATAGTTGTGGAAGGCGCGGCGGCCGCGCGTGTCCATACCAGTGAAGAATGCCCGGCGGCTGGCTCCGTCCAGGTGCCGGCCGACACCGAAGGAAGTTGTTGTCAGCCGGGGAACGAAGCCGGCCAGCACATCGAGTTCCCGCGTGAATCCGTTGCCAATCACCGCCAGCATGGTTCGGAGCGCTGCGCCTGTAGGCTTCCAACCGAGCGCATTCATCCCGACGATCCCGCGAATTCGCTCAGGGGTCCGGGCAGCGCCCGCCACGCCCGCAAGCCCGCCGAGGTCGTGCGCTACAAGCGTTACGTCCTCTAGCTCGAGTTGTTCGATGACTCCCGTGACTGCGCGGGAGGCCTTCTCCAAGCTGATCACGGCTCCAGCAGCATCCCGAGTGCGGCCGTTTCCGGGAGCATCGAAGCATATGCAGCGGAAGTCGGAGGAAAGCCTGGCGATCAGATCGCGCCATATAAAAGACCATGTTCCGGCATGTACAAGCAGCAACACGGGGCCACGTCCGACATCGGTTACGGCTAGTACGGAGTCATCGACCTCGAGTCCAGAGGTGACGAACGGCCACACACTTTGGTGCAGCCATGTGGGACGGGCTAGGGGTATGACACGAGCGTTCGTGTCGCGACTACTGGTCATATCGATCTCCTGACAGCCTTCGCAATGGAAGACCGGGAAGGTGCGCGCTTTGTGACAGACTCGATGAATGACCCTACACACAGCAGCGCGAGAGGTTGTGGACGAACGCAACCAGGCCGACTGCTTTCGCCTCTAAAACGAGCTTCTTGTCCGCCTGCAGAAGTATCGCAACGTCATCGACTGACAGCTTCTCGAAAACCAGCAGAAGAAGGGCACACCGTGGGAAGAGATCGATTCCGAGTAACACCCTCTCGAGTTGCAGCGTGGGCGCGTTCGAGTCAAGATTCCAGATGAGGAGCGGTACTCTATCTTGTGCCGGTGAACGCTCGGCATGACACAATCCGATCCGGAGCATCGAGGCTTGCATCTCGACATGAACAGCGCCGAGCGCCTGCGCGATCACCAGCTTCTTTGCCCAGGTAGCCATCCAGTCCTCGAAAAACGGATTAGCCGAATCCTTCCGATCCAGGACTTCTATGACGGCCTCAACGCTGAGTGTCCGATCCTCTGTGATAAGAAAAGCAAGCCAGTAGAGCCGCGATGCCTGGTCTCTGTAAACTCGAGCCAGGGTCTCTTCGTTCTCCGGCTTGGTTGCGTGCCATCTCACTATCCACCTCTTTCGGCCAGCGCTGACACGCGGTCTTGCAATAGGAGACCACCCCACCGGGCGTTCCGTGACAGCCCCTCAGTTGTCAGGGGAGCGGCAAGGCGGCCAAATGAGAAAGCTTTTCGGGATTGGTGATGATGTAAATACTCCGGACGACTCCGTCCGCGATGTCCATTGTGAGCACGGCATGCGGACGGCCATTCAAAAAACCGACGACTCCGGGCTCTCCGTTGATTTCGGCAGTGCGAATCGCCAGATTCTGAAGTGCTAGTTTCTTGAGGCTGCCGAGGACGGCCCGAGCCACGCGGTCGGGGCCGTAAACAAGATTCGGCAGAGCTGCTGCTTTTCCGCCTCCGTCGGAGTGGAGCACAACTTCGCTGGAAAGAAGTGCCAACAATCCCTCTAGATTCCCATTCGAGGTGGCCTCCAGAAATTGGCGCAGCAGCTGTTCACGCTGCTGCGGGGACGCATCAAAACGCGGGCGGACTTCCGTGACGTGTTGCTTGGCGCGGCGGAGAATCTGTCTGCAGTTGGCCTCGTTCTGGCCCAGCGTTTGGGCTATGTCGGAGTATTCGTACTCGAACACCTCACGAAGCAGAAAAATGGCGCGTTCCATTGGAGTGAGCCGTTCCAGGAGCACCAGGAAGGCCATCGATAGGGACTCATCGACCTGAGAAGTCTCAAATGGATCGCTTCCTGCTCCGGTCAACAAAGGCTCCGGGAGCCATTGGCCGACATACTCTTCACGCCGCACGCGTGCTGACTGCAAATGATTGACGCACAGACGGCTGAGGATGGTCACCAGAAAAGCCCTTGGCGATCGAATCTCTTCTTCCGTGGATTGCTGCCACCGGATGAATGTTTCCTGCAGCATATCCTCGGCATCTGCCACGCTTCCCAGCATGCGATAGGCGATGGAAAACAGCAGGCCGCGGTATCGATCGAAATCTGCCAGTCGATCAGCAGGGCTTCCGGTTTCCGCTTCGGCATCGCCGCGGAACGGAGTCCCAGGGCCCGGATTATTGTGGTGTTGCATTGGTCACTGGTTGCCGATCAAGGGGATCTGGACTCTCCATCACTCGGAGCCCCAGCTGCTGCATCTCTGGCTCCCCTAAACGAGACCGGTCACGGGGCCATTTCGTGACACCTTCGAGAGAAATCCCTCGAGGCTGACGCCCAGGGGAGGTCCTCCCGGGCCCAAGCATGACACATATCAAGCAGGCGGACTAGTGGCGGCGCCTGCCCGTCCACCGGCACAGCGGCCCCGTCGGCATAATTACTTCGATGGTGACCGGCCAGGGTTGCGCTGCGCGGCGCGGACGTCGTCCAGACGGAAGGCTTTCCCACCAATCCCCCAGGCGCCGCTCCTCACTTCCTCCACGACGATCCACGTCGATTCCCTCAGGCCTTCGCCAACGAATGGAAGGACGGCCTCCGTGACGTCGTGAATCAGTTCAGATGTCTGCTCCTGGGACAATTCTTTTTCAAATACTTTGATGGCAATAAATGGCATGATTTTCTGCTCCACGCGGCCCGGCGATTCAGGACGCCGTTAGACCTGTCCCACTCCTCCTCCAACTTCGATTTCGACCCCCGTAATGTAGGACGCCGCTGAGCTGGCCAGGAAAGCCACTACTGCCGCCACCTCCTCCGGCTGCCCGAAACGCTGCATGGGCACCTGCGCCAGGATGCTTTGCGCCAGCGCGTCTACTGCTTCCTTCGGCAGGCCCAGGCGGTCGTAGATTGGCGTCGCGATCGGTCCGGGACTGACGGCGTTCACTCGAATGCCGCGCCCAGCCAACTCAGCCGCAGTCGTCCGCACAAATGAACGAATCGCTGCTTTGCTGGCCGAATAGACACTGGTCGCCGGCGTTCCCTTCAGGTTGACGAAGGACGTGTTGAGCACAATCGAGGCACCGTCGTTCAAGTGTGCCAGCGCCTTCTGGATGGTGAAGAAGGTTCCTCTTACGTTGATGTCGAACACTTCGTCATACAACGCCTCCGTGGTATCCGCGAGCGGCGCGAATTTCGCCACGCCCGCATTGGCGAAAAGCACGTCGATGTTGCCCGCGTGTTTCTTCACTGCCGTGAAGAGCGCCGTCAGATCGGCGGGCTCGCTCACGTCACTGCGCACCGCCAGCGTGCCTGCGCCGATAGCGGCTGCCGCACTGTTCAAGGTTCCCTGATCGCGTCCGGAAACGATGACCTTGGCGCCCTGTCTGTGAAGCAGCATGGCCGTAGCCAGCCCGATCCCACTGTTGCCGCCTGTAATAAGCGCGACTTTGTTCTCGAATGCTTTCGAATTCATAGGGGTGTTCATGGTTTGTCCTTTGGTTTAACGAACGTTGTGAGCCAGGAACGCCAGCATCCGGCTGGCGATCATATCTAGGTCTTCTTCCAGCGCAAAGTGCCCCGAGTCGACGAAGGCAATCTCGGTCTTGGGAACATCGCGCCGGAAAGCCTCCGCGCCGGCTGCGGTAAAGATCGGATCGTTCTTTCCCCACACGCACAGCACCGGAGGTTGCACGCGGCGCAGCGCCTCGTGCCACTGCGGATACTGCTGGACGTTGGTCTGGTAGTCGTAAAACAACGCCAGTTGGATTTCCGCATTCCCGGGGCGATCCAACGTCATCTGGTCGAACATGTAGCTGTCCGGGTTGACGCGCTCCGGATGTCGAAACCCCTTGGTGTATTGGAATTTGGTGGTCTCAAGCGCCACAAGACCGCGCACCTTGGCCTCCGTATCGGCATTGCGCTCCTTCCAATACGGCTCCAGAAACTCAGCCCAAAAGGGACTCAAGCCATCTTCATAGGCGTTGCCGTTCTGCGAGATGATCGCCTGGATCCGCTCGGGGTGTTTCACAAAAAGGCGGAACCCCACCGGCGCGCCGTAGTCCATGACGTAGATGCTGTACTTTTGAACGCCGATGGCATCCAGGAAATCGTTCATCACATCCGTCAGGTGCGCGAAGGTGTATTCAAACTTGTCAGGTGCAAATTGATCGCTGTATCCGAATCCGGGCATGTCCGCGGCGATGACGTGATAACGTTCCGCCAGCTTCGGAATCAGTTCGCGATACATGTGGGAGGAAGACGGGAAGCCGTGCAGAAGAACGACCGTGGGTCGCGACGGCGATCCTGCCTCGCGGTAGAAGATGTTCACGTCGCCGACTTTCTTGTTCCCGTAGTTGATTCCCGGCTGTCCGCTTTCGGCGTCTGCCGGTAACCGGGACCCGATCAAAATCAACAAGGCAGCTATGGCCAATGCTCTCAGTGTGTTGTTCATGAGAAGTCTCCTTGCGCTTAGCGCGCCACCGTCGCCTTGACCATGGGGAAGTCGATTTCCGTGCCGGCAAGGTGATTGAAGTAGTTCGTGAAGATGTTGAGCGCCACGGCCGCGACGATCTCGGTGACTTCGCCGTCGCTGTAACCCGCCATACGGAGGGTTACAACTTCTGAAGCAGGCAGCAGGCCGCGCTTACGAACCACTTCCACGGCGAAACGCAAGGCCGCAGTGGTTCTTTCATCAACGGCTTCGGCATGCTGGGCCAGAGCAAGATCGTCGGTGTTTAGCCCGGCGAGCTTGCCCAAGGCGTTGTGCGCCGAGAGGCAATAGTCGCAGGAATTCGCGTTCGCCACGGCGATGGCAATCTGTTCGCGAGTCGTGGCGGATAGTTTACCCTCGCCAAGAGCTCCCCTGAAGCTCATGTAGGCGGTCAGTGCCGCCGGAGAGGTGGCGAGTGTGCGCATCAGGTTGGGAACGGTACCCAAGTTCTTCTGCAGGCCGTCGAAGATCTGTTTAGTCTTGCCAGTCGCGCTGGCGGGATCGATGTTTTTGAGTATTTGCATGTTCCGTGCTCCTTGCACACTAACCAGATGAAGCTAACCTGTAAAAGGATTCAATAACGGTGTGTTATACTGAAAGAAATTTGCGAAGGGCACAGACGGAGTAGTTATGAATAAGGACTGGCGCGACGGATTTCTGTTTGTGGGGAACCAGTTGAGCCTGAATTTCTTGAACACCCGGCCAGTGATGGAAGGCAAGCCGGTGGAATTGCTGGCGGATTGCGCCTCGCTGGCGCGTTGGCTGAGGGCCGCTGGGTTGGTAAGCGCACGAACAGCTAGACAACTCGCGAGCGCCTGGTCCGCGCGGCCAGCGTATGCAGGGATGCTGGGCGAACTTCGGGAATTCCGTGAGCAACTGAGGCAAGCGGTTCTTCAGATGGAAGCGGGCTCTGCACCCTCCCCGGCATTCCTCGCTTTGGTTAACGAGCTGCTCGCCGCCCATCCTCAGATCGGCCAGGTAATCCACAGGAACTCAGGCCTAGGCCGCGGAACGCGGTTCGATCCCCAAGCGCCTAGAGAAGTCTTCGCACCCATCGTGGACAACGTCGCGAACCTGTTGACGATACCTGACAAATCCCGCCTTCGGAAGTGCGGGAACTGCATCTTGCATTTCTACGACACCAGTAAGAAGGGAACCCGCCGGTGGTGCAGCATGAATTTGTGCGGAAACCGCTCAAAGGTCGCTGCCTACGCGAGCCGAAAGCGGACCTGACTTTCCGGCAATTGAGATTCTCCAGGCCAGAAGGAATTCGCGTTTAGATTGAGCCAGTCTGGATTGCAAACGCGCCAGCCCCAATGAACTGGATTCAGCACGTGCGGCCTTCAGGGCACCTGCGAACATCAGTGCTTGTCAGTCGATCTCGACAAGTTATTCGCCGTGATTGCGATAAGACCACTGATTCCGCTTGATGTATCCAGCTGCCAGAGGTAATGTCCAAATGGCTACCGATAACACCCAATAACGGTAGCTATCGGGTAAACCCGTGGCGGGAGCCCTTCAAGTATCTGCGCAAGGTGCATTTTTGTACTCCGTTTGTACTCCGTTAACAGGAGTCCGGAGCACAGGATTGGAAATTCAGTGATTTGCTGTCGCTTGAAATCGCTGCCAGAGACGCTAAAGTTTGTATTTACAACTTCTGCTCAATTTCCCAAGCTGGACGTCGCCGGTTCGACCCCGGTCTCCCGCTCCAAAAACTTCAAG
>Ga0105242_10002077_pt1 | contig 15784 bp, 8 predicted proteins | sample KBSM24metaG_FD_81521 | JGI IMG/M metagenome (GOLD analysis project Ga0105242, IMG submission 81521) | Miscanthus rhizosphere microbial communities from Kellogg Biological Station, Michigan, USA - KBS M2-4 metaG | ecosystem: Host-associated > Plants > Roots > Rhizosphere > Soil | place: Michigan... | reverse complement strand
GCCCACCGGCACGGGATCATCCATCGGGACATCAAGCCCGAGAACATCCTGCTGATCGACGGCCAGGCGATCGTCGCCGACTTCGGGATCGCCCGGGCGCTCGGCGGCGCCGGCGAGTCGCTCACCAGCACCGGCATGATCATTGGCACGCCGGGCTACATGAGCCCCGAGCAGGCGGCGGGTGACAAGGCAATCGACGCGCGCACGGACATCTATTCGTTAGGGTCCGTGCTGTACGAGATGTTGGCCGGAGAACCGCCATTCACGGCTGCCACGGCACAGGCGGTGATCGCTCGGCTGATGACCGAGTCGGCGCGCCCACTCACCACCATTCGGTCAACGGTATCGCGGCAGCTGGCCGGCGCGGTCGAGCAGGCGATGGCGAAATCGCCCGCCGACCGCCCCACGACCGCCGGGGACTTCGCACGACTGCTCGAGACCACGGCAACCATGCCGGCGGCGGCACCGCCGGCGTCGCCCCGGCGACTGTCGTGGTGGGCGGCCGTGGGCGCGGCGGTCGCGATCGTGGGAGTAGTCGGCGGTGCCCTTGGAGTCCTGTGGTCGCGTACCCACACCGCATCCACCGGCGACCGCAAGATCGCCGTGCTTCCGTTCGAGAACGCCGGAAGCTCGGAGGACGAGTACTTCGCCGACGGCATGACCGACGAGGTCCGAAGCCGCCTCTCGACGATCCACGGCATTCGCGTCACGGCGCGCGCGAGCAGCGCGCAGTACCGCCGATCCAAGAAGCTCCCGCGCGAGATCGGCCGTGAGCTCGAGGTCCAGTACCTGCTGACGGGCACGGTGCGCTGGTCGAAGGCGAACGGGGTGAACCGCGTTCGCGTGACGCCGGAACTCATCGAGGTCGCGAACGCAGATACTCGATGGAGTCAGCCGTACGACACGGTGCTCTCGGACGTCTTCGCCGTTCAGGCGAGCATCGCGAGCAAGGTCGCCGAAGCGCTGAACGTGGCGCTCGCGCCGCCAGTCGAGGCACAGATGGCCGAGCGTCCGACGTCCAGCCTCGATGCCTACGACGAGTTTCTGAAGGGCGAGCAGATCACGAGCTCCTTCGGCAACACAAACCCGCCGACGCTGCTGAAGGGACTAGAGCATTACGAGCAAGCGGCCCGTCTCGATAGCACGTTCGCGCGCGCGTGGAGCGCGATTGCGCGCGCGCACTCGATGCTCAGCTTCACCAGTCCGACGAAAGAGTCGGTCGACCGGGCGCGGGTCGCCGCGGAACGGACGCTCCAACTGGCGCCTGACCGCTCCGAGGCTCGGTTGGCGATGGGGTCATATCTGCTCAACATCAAGCTGGACTACGAGGGGGCGCGCCAACAATACGTCGAGGGGCTACAGCGCGACCCGAACAACGCCGATCTCCTCGGCGCGCTCGCGGGCGTAGAATCCAGCCTCGGGAAATTCGACGACGCGTTGGCGCACAGGAAGCAGGCCGCACTCCTGGACCCGCGGTCGGTGACCACCACCCGGCGGCTCGCCCAATCGTACCACGATCTGCGACTCTTTGCCGAAGAGCAGCCGGCGTGGGATCGCGCGCTCGCGCTCGCGCCCGACAACCTGCCAATCATCCAGTCGAAGGCGATTGGCCTCGTGGCGCTCGGGCGGCTCGACAGCGTCCACGCGCTCGTCCATGCGAAGCTCGCGACGATCGACACGACGGCACTGCTCGTTCGCTTCTCGCTGTTTCAGGAGATGATGTGGACGCTGCCACCGGAGCTCTGGCCGAGGATCCTGAACCTCACGGTCAAGGATTTCAACAACGACAAAGGCCACTGGGGACTCAAGCTCGGGCACACGTACCTGCTCCTCGGCGACACAGTGCGCGGTCGCATGTTCGGCGACTCGGCGCGGCTCGACTTCGAGGCACGACTGAGGGAATTCCCCGACCGTGCGCAGTTGCACGAGCTCCTCGGACGCGCGCTCGCGTTAGGCGGCCATCGGGCCGAGGCCATCGCGGAGGCGGAGCGATCCCTGGCGCTCCGGGAGACGACGCTGGACGCAAGCCTCCGGCCATACGTCCACTTCCAGGTGGCGCGCATCCTGGTGCAGAGTGGCGAGTACGACAAGGCGCTGGATCTCATCGAGCCGCTGCTGACCATGAACGCATCGGACGTCACGCCCGCGGTTCTCAGGTTGGATCCGACGTTCAAGCCGCTCATGGGAAATCCTCGCTTCCAGCGACTGTTGCGTTAGGCGATCGACGGCAGTGCCCCACACCGGCCACGTTTACGTTGCTGTCTCGGGTTACGGCAAGCGCGTCGTGCCCGTTGCGACTCCGTTCGAGTTTGGTCGCGCGGAAGATGACGCTCTAGTTGCGACCGCGACGTGGGGTGATTCGCCACAGCGCCGGCGGATTGCGACGGATGCGAGCAGCGATCGCGGTATGACCAACCCGGTCGCGACCGTCGTCGACGGCCCCGAGCGCCGGGAATGGTGGCTCGACACAGCGGGCGTGTACTCCGTGCCGTTCCCTCCAGGTTGGACGGCGATCGTCAGTGGCGAGGTGTCTCCCGCCTTTTACCTCGTTCGAGAACCGGATCGCGCCATCTTCGTGCAAATTGCGCGAAACCGGCCAGCCCTCGAGGATCTTCCGGCGCCCGGCCAGACGGTCGCCGCGCGCGGCGGCGACGAGGTCGCCGACTGGGTCGAGCTGTCGTACGTTCACGAGGGTCGCCTCTGGCGACAACGACACGAGCTCCTGCGCACCGACGCAGCCGCGATGATCACCGGCCAGAGTACGGCCGAGGACTTCGCCCGCGTTCGCGCGACACAGCATGAGCTCACTCGTCGCGTCGTATTCGGAAGAACGATCTAGCGGAATGAGGTGCCTCGCATGCTTGCACGTCGTGTCCCGGTCTTTGCGCTCGCAACGGTCCTAACGAGCGCCGGCTGGATGCCGTCATTCCTGCATGCACAGGACTCGAGCGCACGCGCCCCCGTTCTCGCCACACCGCGCACCCTCCGCTTCACGACCGACGAGGGCACGTGGATGTCGCTGGATGTCTCGCCCGACGGGAAGACGATCGTCTTCGACCTGCTCGGCGACCTCTACACGCTTCCCATTGCCGGCGGCACGGCCACGCGCATCGCGGACGGCCCGACATGGGATTCCCATCCCAGGTTCTCGCCTGACGGCAAACGCATTGCGTTCGTCAGCGATCGCACCGGAGCCGAGAACGTGTGGATCGCCGACGCGGACGGGAAAAATCCGCGAGCGGTCACTCGCGGCGATCGTGCCTGGTACGTCGCGCCCGCGTGGACTCCAGATGGGAGCGCGATCATCGCGACGCGCCGGAATGGGCTGCTGGTCAACGAGTCGGAGCTCTGGATGTATCCCGTCGATGGCGGCGCGGGTGTGAAGCTCACTGTGCCAGGCCGCTTCGCCCATGGGCCCGCGTTCGGCGGCGACGATCGCATGCTGTATTTCGCCGCCATCCCGGGCCCGACGGGTGCCGCGGGCGAAGCGGCGCCGCAGGGCATCATTCAGCATCAGCTTTTCGCGCTGGATCGCACGACCGGACGCGTCTCGCTGCGCAGCGGGCACGTTGGCGGGGCGATCCGCCCGACGCTGAGCCGCGACGGACGCTGGCTCGCGTACGTCGGGGGCAACGGCGAGAACGGCTCGGCGATCTTCCTCCGCGATCTCGCGAGCGGCGATGAGCGCGTGCTCGCCGAACACGCTCCGTGGGCCGGGAGTGGACGCACGAGCGACTATATGCCCGGCTCGGCATTCACGCCCGACGGGCGCTCGCTCGTGACGTCCCTCGATGGCAAGCTCTGGTCGATCGACGTGATGACGGGGCGACGTACCGCCATTCCGTTCACCGCCCAGGTGGAACAGCAGCTCGCAGAGCTCGTGCGAACCGAGCACCGAATCCCGGATTCCGTGCTGACCGTCCGTCAGATCCGCGATCCGCGCGTGTCCCCGGACAATCGTCGCGTGGTGTTCTCCGCGCTCGACCGACTGTGGATCGCCGACCTGCCTTCCGAGGCGCCGAAGGGATCGGCGCCGCCGAAGGTCGTGCCGCGACGCCTCACGACGAGCGACGTCGGCGAGTTCTCGCCGAGCTGGTCGCCGGACGGGCGGTCGATCGTGTACGTCACGTGGACTGATTCGTTAGGCGGTGAGCTGATGCGCGTCCGGCCGATGGTCGGTAGCACGCCCGAGCGCGTCTCGCCGACACGAGCGTACTACGACAAGCCCGTCTACACGGCGGACGGCGCACGCATCGCGGTCGAGCGGGGAACCCGCCAACAGCGCGTCAACAGCCGCGACGAGCTACTGCGCACGCAGTACAAGGACGTGGATGTCGTCTGGCTCCCGTCGGATTGTGTGGCCACGCGCCCGGCGTGCGCCACGCCGCGTCTGATTTCGGCGATCACGTTTCCGTCGAACTACGACGGTCTGCCGGGTGGCGCGCAGTTCGTCGCCGGTGCCGATCGCGTATACGCGTACGACGGCGTCGACGGCCTGATCTCGATGGCGTGGGATGGGTCGGACCGACGGAGTCTGCTCAAGGTGACCGGGTGGGCGTGGACGAGGGCAGCGGAGGAGTCCGCCGACGAGATCGTCATCGCGCCTAACGGGAAGCGCGCGCTCGCGAACGTGCGGACCACCCTCTATCTCGTCGACCTGATTCCCTCCGGCAGCGATGTGCCCACCATCTCGACGACGAAGCTCGCCCAGTCGCCGCTCCCCACGGCGCGGCTCACGGAGGTTGGCGGCAGCTTCCCGAGCTTCAGCGTGGATGGGACGCGTGCCGTGTGGGCCCTGGGGCCATCGCTATTCGTGCGTGATCTCGGCCGGCGTACGACGGCGCAGTACGATATCGCGCTCACGGTGCCCAGGGATCGCCCGCAGGGCGCCATCGTGCTCAAGAACGCGCGCGTCGTGACGATGAAGGCGAACGAGATCATCGACCGCGCCGACGTGCTCGTCGTGGACGACCGCATCGCCGCGGTCGGACCCAGCGGGACGCTCAATGTCCCGGCGGGCGCACGCAGCATCGACGCGAGCGGCAAAACGATTCTTCCCGGCTACGTCGACATCCACGCCCACATGTGGACGGCGTGGGGCGTGCACCGCACGCAGCCGTGGGAGTATCTCGTCAACCTCGCGTACGGCGTGACGACGACGCGCGACCCGCAGACCATGACCACCGACGTGCTGACGCTGGGCGACATGGTGGACGCGGGGATGATGGTCGGTCCGCGCATTCTCAGCACGGCGCGTGGCATCTTCCCGAGCGAGGACATCTCGAGCTACACGGACGCGCGCAACATCGTCCGTCGCTATGGGGAGTTCTACCACACCGGGATGATCAAGCAGTACCAGACCGGCGACCGGAAGCACCGCCAGTGGCTCAACATGGCGGCCAAGGAGTTCGGCCTGAACACGACGACCGAAGCCGGCGATTTCCGGATGACCATGACGCTCGCGCTCGACGGCTACTCCGGCACCGAGCACACGATCATCCCGTTTCCGCTGTACAAGGATGTCGCGAAGCTGATGGCGGCAAGCGGCATCACGTACACGCCCACGCTGATCGTTACGGCCGATCTCGAGGGGTACTTCAACACGCGCACGAACCCGTATGCGGATTCGGTGCTCACGCGATTCACACCGCGTTGGGAGCTCGACGACCGCCTGCAGCGGGTGACGAGCTGGTTGCGCGACAGTCAGCTCCGGTTCCCGCATGCTGCCGCGTCGGCGACGACGCTCGTGCGCGAGGGCGCGCACGTTGGACTGGGATCACACGGGAACCGTCAGGGGCTCGGCGTGCACTGGGAGCTTTGGGGCTACGGGATGGGAGGGATGCCGAATCACGATATCCTGCGCGCCGCAACGATCGTCTCCGCGGAGGCAATCGGTGTCGCGGCGGACGTCGGGTCGATCGAGGTGGGCAAGAAGGCGGATCTGCAGGTGCTCGATCGCGATCCGCTGAGCGACATCCGCAACACGACGAGCATCCGGTGGGTGATGAAGAACGGCCGGCTGTACGAGGCGGCGACGCTGACGGAGATCTGGCCGCGACAGAAACCCCTGGCGCGGCTCTGGTGGGAGAGTCCGGTCGTCAGCGCGGGCACGCCCTGACGAGTAGAGTCCGGCGTAGCACTCGAGCGGGTCGCGGCGGCGCGACCGAAGTCCTACTAGGGGGCCCGCGGGCTCATCCGGAGCTCGTTGTTCTCGATGACAATGTCGTAGCGCTTTCCACGAAGGCTGAAGCCGCGGAGCTCGAGCCGCGTGATGGCCGAGGGCAAGAGCGGAGGGAAGGCGCGCGACACGCCGTCGTCGCCGAGGCGAAGGCCGGAGTACCCGTAGATCACCTGCTGCAGAAACCCTCCCGCGCCGGTCAGGAAGTTCACCGCGTCGTTGTTAGGCGTCTCCGCCAGCATGCGGAACGGTCCGCGAAGATAGCCCCGATACGTCTGCGGAAAGAGTGAATCGATCAGAGACCGATCGCGCAGCTCGGCCGCCACCACGGGGTAGAGCGTCGCCGTCATCATCGCACCGGGCCCTTCGGCCGCCAGCCGGCGCACGGCGTGATCGAGATCGGTGCGCTTGGCGCGCTCGTTCATCGGAACCGTGAGCGGGTAGGCCAGCAGCGGGACCACGGAGCCGAGCGTCGCGGGTGGGGCACGCTCGTACGTGGGGTGGTAGTCGCCTGCGGAGTCGAATGGGATGTACAGTCGCGCGGCGACCTGCTGCCACTGCGGGCTTGATTCACGCCCGAGTACCCGGCTCGCCGCGACGGCGGCCTGAAGGTTCTTTCGCGCCACGGCGTTCGTGTAGGCATCGTTGGCGATCCCCACCATCCCTTCGTCGACCGACACGACGTTGCGGATGTCGCAGCGCGCGGCACCGCAGCTCGCGCGGCTTACCCAGAAGTTCGCGGTCTCGGTGATGACGGGATAGCCGTACCGAGCGAGCCAGACCGAGTCACCCGTCGCCTGGTAGTACTGCCACTGCGCGACGCCGACGTCGCCCGTGACGTGAATCTCCGAGCTCGCGTTTTGTGCCGCGAATCGCGGCGTGGTCTCGTCTCCGAGCTCGTCGGCCTCCCACGGATACATCGCGCCGCGAAACCCGTTGGCTCGCGCGTTCCGCTTTGCCGCATCCAATGTCCGATAGCGGAACATCACCATGGACCGCGCGATGTCGGGGTGTGTGAGGAGCAGCGCGGGGAACATCCACGTGTCGGCATCCCAGAACACGTGGCCGTAGTATCCGGCGCTCGTCAGGCCCATGGGCGGAATGCTCCAGGTCGCACCGGCGCGCGCGCTGCCCAGGAGGTGGAACAGCATCGCCCGCACCGCACGCTGGAGGGCGGTGTCGCCCGCAATGCGGATGTCGGTCGCCCAGAGGGCATGCCAGGCCGCGACATGGTCCCGCCGGAGGGCATCGAATCCGCGACCACGATTCCGGTCGAGATCGTGCAGGGTACGCTCGAGTGGGTCGGGCGTTTCCGGCGACGACTCGACGCGGACAATCTTGTCGAACGTGTAGGTAACGCCGGGCGACGCGTCGAACGCCACGGTTATGATCGCCGCGCTGTCGGCGGCGCTGGCGCGCGGCTCGACGTTAGGCAGCGTGGCGGGCCAGAGCGCCGCGACGGCCTGCGCGACAGTGCTGCTGGCGCCCTGAGCCCGCGACCTCACCCACAGCAAGCCGCCCCATGGCCGTTGCTCGGCCCGACGCGATTGGGGCGTCATCTGGCCGGGGTACCACAGATCGGCGTTCTTCACTGACGTGTCGAGGCGCGCGATCTCCGCCAGCGCGAGCCGGCGCGGGGGCGGCCACGGACGCAGCGAGAACGATGTCCGCACGCGACCCGCAAAGTGCGGCGTCACCTCGAGCCGCACGGCGGCGAGCGCCGAATCCGCACGAGAGACAAACGCGTGAACTCGAACGGACGTGCGCCTGCCGCCATCGACCCACTCGTACGACGTGGTCACCACGCCGTCGTACATGTCGACCGTCTGCCGGTACGAGCGGAGCACCGAATCGGCGAGCGTCGCGCCGCCGAGCCACGCGTCACCGTCGAAGAAATCGAGCCCGTTCCACGCCGGAAGCGCGGCGAGCCGTGGGACGTCACCGCGGGCGTGCTCGTAGAGCCCGGCGAGGAACGAGAGCGTCGGGCTCACGCCCCGCGGCGACGTCAGCATGCTGAACCGCCCGTTGCCTAACGCCGTCGGGAATTCAGGCGTGGGGCGGCTGGCAATCAACAGGAAGGTCGAATCCTGCGCGGCGGCCGGCGGGGCCGCGAGGAGGAGCATGCCTCCGAGGAACGCTCCGCGAGACAGGCTCCTCCTCATTCGCCGCTCCAGCCGTCGTCAGTAGTCGTAGCGCAACCCGACCTGGAGGCGCCGTGGCAGGATCGGGCGAGCGAGGAACAGGTCGCTCGTTCGGCCACCCGCAAGCAGCGCCAGTCGTGGATTGCCCTCCTCGAGGCCGATCGACTGGAACGCGTTGAGCAGGTCGGCGGTGAGGCTCACCCGATTCTTCGGCAGCAAGTATCCCAGCCCGAAGTTGAAGTAGTTGTATTGCGGCAGCTTCGTCCCCGCCTTCACGTCCGAGAAGCGGCTCCCAACGTAATGCCAGTCGCCGGTCAGCCGGAACCCGGAGAGGGCGTAGGTCGCCGCGGCGTTGCCGATCAGCTGGGGAACTCCGTTGATCCAGCTGCCGATGTCCGCGCCGGCTCCTGAACCCAGTTCGGCCTTGAGCCACGTCCCGGTCGCGTCCAATCGCAGTCCGTTTACGGGAACGCCGGATAGCTCGACCTCCGCACCGTACGACTTGTTCTCGGGGCTCGTGAGGATGATCCAGGTCGTTCGCCCCGTCAGGGTGTCCGTCACCGCGCCCTGCCCCACGATGTTCTTGAGCAGCATGTAGAACCCGTCGAGCGTGGCACCGAATCGCGCGGACGCGAACTTGACGCCGCCTTCGACGTTCCGCACTTCGCGCGAGTCGAACAGCGCCACCTGTTCCGGCGACTGCGCGTTCAGGAACTCATCGAGCGCCGGCATCTTGTACGCCCGCCCGCCCAGCGCATACAGCGCGACCTTGTTGGTCAGTCGGTAGTTGAGCCCGAGCGAGCCCGCCCAGTCGGTCAGGCTGCGGCTGAAGTGCCGGAAGGTCGAGTTCCCCCATGGCTCAATGTCATACGTCGTCGCCGGATTGCCGTCGAGATCCACCGGCGATGTGTTCTCCGAGCTCTGGGAGAAGCTGTTGGACTCCCACCGGCCCCCGGCGTCCACGCGCAGGCGATCGCCGATCCGGAACTCCCCACCGAGCGACCCGGAGAGGATCGTTGCCTGCCCCGTCCCGTTCACGTAATTCGAGATGAAGTGGCGGAATCCGTTCTTCGTGATGTCGATCTGTTTGCCCCCGCTGGACACGGTGAGGTCGAGGAACGAGGGATTGTTCGCGACATCGGTCAGGATGTCGGTGAAATACCACTCGTTGGTTTGCGAGTAGTTCGCGAAGTACACGCCTAACGCGATGTTCTGCTGGCCGAACGCCTTCTTCAGCTGGAACTGATCCTGGAACGCCGAAATCGGCTTGTTGATGTGCCACTCGCCACCGGGCGCAACCAGCCCGTTGGGCGTGCTGAACGCCATCGGTTTCCCGGTGTCGTCGAGGCGATTGGTGTAGGTGTAGGTGAACGGAGTTCCGGCCGGGAATCCGAGGCCGCCCTGATCGACTGGCCTGGTCACGAAGTCACTGGCCGGCATGACGTCGCTCGGCACGATGGCGTTCCACTGCTGCGCATTGCGCATCGCCTGGCCGGCGTTCTGCAGGCGCCAGCCGTTCGCCAGGTCGAAGGCGAAGTCGGCGGTGATCCACCCGGCATTGGTCCGGAGCCCGTTGTCGAGCGGGAGCTCGAGTTGCCCGTTAGGCGTCGGCACGCGGATGTGATTCCCCTCGATCGTGTTCATCGAGCCGTAGTGGCCGAATCCCGGGACGTAGGTTGGGTCGCTCGGGTTCTGAAACGGCAGGTCGAGGATGAACTGGTTGCGATCGTCGATGTACTTGCCACTCACACGCAGGTAGCCGTTGGACAGGAGGCGGGTGACATTCGCCTTGAGTTGCCCGCCGCCGATCCCGGGGAAGCCAGGGTACCGAACGCCGCGGTCATAGCGATAGAACCCGCCGACGTTGAATCGCCAGTCGTCGCCGAGCGGGCCGTTGGTGTTGAAGTCGTAGCGCGCGAGCCCCTCCGTCGCGCCCGACACCTTCAATGACCCGTGGAGCTCGGGGCCACCGGTCTTGTTGATGAAGTTCGCGATCGCGCCCGGCGTGTTCGACCCGTACAGCGCCGAGCTGCCGCCGCGCACGACCTCCATCTGATCGATGTTCTCGTCCGGCCGGAACAGGTTGTCGGCGTTCATGAAGAACGTGTGCATCGTGGGGAAAACGGGCAGCCCGTCTTCCATGAACATCACGTACTCGACACCCAGGATTCCGCGCATCGTGATGTTCTCGTTGACCTCGCCACCGGAGCTCTCGACTCGCGTGAAGCCGGGAACGTAGCGGAGCATCTCGGTCGTGCTCCTGGGCGCCGCCTGCTCGATGAGCTCCGGCGTGAGTGTGGTGATGGCGACGCTCGCTTCCTCGTTCACGCGCGGCGTCACCGTCCCCGTGACGACGACGGAGGAGAGGCTCAACGGGTCCTCGACCATCCTGAAATTGTGCGTGGCGCGCTGGTCCGCGCCGACGGTGATCGGGACCACCTGCGGTCGGAAGCCGACGAATCGCGCGCGGATCGTTCGGGTTCCCACTGGCACGTGCGTGATCACGAACTCGCCATTGTCGTGGCTCACGGCCCCCAGGCCGGTGCCTTCAACGGTGACCTGAACGCCGGCGAGCGGGGCCCCCTGGTCGTTGGTTACGGTACCGGTCACCGTGCCGGTTGGTCCAGCCTCCTGGGCGCGCGCTCGCGCCGGTGGCAGCGTTAGGCAGAGCGTGAGCGCGAGGGCGAAGGCGAAGTGAAGCGGTGGGACATGGGCTGACTGTGGTTTCCGCAGCATACGGAGGCTCCTGCGTTGACGAGATCTGGTTGAGAGTGCACCTCATGAGTGTTCGGCGTCGTATCGCCGGTGGACATGCTGGGGGAGCGCGACATCGGGATGTGACAGGAACGGCCCGAGCGGTAGTCGGCTGCGGGGAGAGTACCGACATAGGGGATCCACCCGGTGTACCCGCGGCACACTGGTGGAGCGTCGACGTTCAATGTCGGTGTGGCCACCGCGCAGGAGGGATTCGTGCGCGAGGCGGCGCGCCGCACTGGGCTCATGCGTCGAGCGGGATCTGTTCCGAGCGGGCGCTACCGAGTACGCCAGGCACCGTGGCGCTCGACGGAGCGCGCACCGGTGCTCCCGAGATCGCCAGAGACCCGCGTCCATCTGCCTTCATTCGAGTCCCAACTGCTGCAGTTCAAACCGCTGCTCGTTCCGGACCGGACAACCACTGGCGCGAAGCCGGACCACGGGTGGGCTATCGCGTGTCGCAGGCCAGTCGTCACCGGCGCTGACATCGCCAGGGTGTCATGGCGTGCACACCGCGCGCAAGCACAACGCTGCGACCGGATCACGTGGTGCGATGAGCGGTCGGCAGACGGACCAGTTGCATCGCGGCACCGCGCCTAACGCGGCTTCGCAGCCGCGGTGACTACCGGTGGCGCGCGGGCCGTCGGGCCGCAGCCGTGCCGCCGGGCGAGGTCACGTGACGCGACTCGCGGGGCGCCAGCCCGGGACAGGTGAATGACCATGCGTGGATCCGCCCATGGTCTTCTGCTCAGTCTGGCGCCAAGATATATCGGTTGTCCACGCGGCCCTGCACCCGTTCACTCGAACGCACGAGCCCGATGCCCAACCCGATTCGGCAATTTGTCGCCTCCTCGTTGTTCGTCCTGCCCACCATGCTCGCGGCCCAGGCAAAGCCCGATCCCCGCATCGCCCGCCTCAAGACCGAGCTCGCCACCGCCATCGATGCCAGGGCGAAGCTCGCCCAGCAGATGGTCGATCAGGTCTTCTCCTTCGGCGAGCTCGGCATGCAGGAGTTCGAGACCTCCAAGTATCTGACGGGGATTCTCGAGCAGAACGGCTTCAAGGTCGAGCGCGGCGTGGCCGGCATCCCCACGGCGTGGGTGGCGAAATGGGGCAGCGGCTCGCCCGTCATCGCGTTAGGCTCGGACATCGACGGCATCCCGCAGTCCAGCCAGAAGCCGGGCGTCGCCGGTCGCGCGCGGATGATCTTCGGCGCCCCCGCCCATGGCGAGGGGCACAACAGCGGCGTTCCGCTCAACATCATCGCCGCCCTCGCCGTGAAGGACATCATGACGCGCGAGAAGCTTTCCGGCACGATCATGCTCTGGCCCGGCGTGGCCGAGGAGCAGCTCGGGAGCAAGGCGTTCCTCGTGCGGGCAGGTGTCTTCAACGGCGTGGACGCGAACCTCTTCGCCCACGTGAGCAGCGAGTTCGGGATCTCGTACGGCGACGAGTCGGCGCTCTCGCTCATTTCCGCGATCTTCAAGTTCACCGGCCAGAGCGCGCATGCGGCCGGCGCCCCCTGGCGCGGCAAGAGCGCGCTCGATGCGGTCATGAACATGGCGAACGCGTGGGAATACCACCGGGAGCACATGGAGCTCGCCCAGCGGTCGCACTACGTCATCACGGATGGCGGCGACCAGCCTAACGTGGTGCCCAGCACGGCGGCCATTTGGTTCTACTTCCGCGAGCGCGACTACGACCGCGTCACCAAGATGTTCGAGGACGCGAAGCAGATCGCCCGCGCTGCCGCGCAGGCAACCTTTACGACCCTCGATACGGTCCAGGTCATCGGCTCGGCCTGGCGCCCGCACTTCAACAAGCCGATCGCCGAAGCCATGCACGAGAACGCGGTCCGCGTGGGGATGCCCAAATGGGACGACAAGGACATCGCGATGGCCAAGGCAGTCCAGCGCATGATGGGCCAGCCCGACAGCGGACTCGCGACGAAGGTGCCGCCACTGCGCACGCCCGAGGAAGCGGCCAAGGCGAGCGCGGGCACGGGGAGCGACGACATCGGCGACGTCACGTGGACGGTCCCGTCGGTCACGCTCTACTACCCGTCGAACATCCCGGGCACGCCGGGGCACAACTGGGCCGACGCGATCGCCATGGCGACGCCGATCGCGCACAAGGGCGTGGTCGCGGGCGCGAAGGTGCAGGCGATGACGCTGCTCGACCTCATGATGCAGCCCCGTCTCGTGGCCGACGCGAAGCGCTACTTCAGCGACGTGCAAACAAAGACCATCAAGTACAAGCCGCTCATGGCGCCGAGCGACCAACCCGCCATATGGTTGAATGCGGAGAAAATGGCGCGGTACCGCGACGAGATGCGGAAGTACTACTACGACCCGACGAAGTACGCGACGTATCTGGAGCAGCTCGGGATCACGTACCCCACGATTCCTCCGGTACCGTAAGGGGACTAGGGACTGGGGACTGGGGACTCGGCGAGGATGCTTATAGCACTGAGGAGACGTCCTTGGCGGTAGAAGGCTCCCTGCCGAGTCCCCAGTCCCCAGTCCCTAGTCCCCGGCGCACCACGTTCGCGTCATAGAACCGACGGATGTTCGTTGCGATGTAGTCGAGATGATCCTCCACGGCGAAATGCCCGGCCTGCAGCCGATGCATCTCCGCCGACGGCAGATCCGCCAGGTAGGCCTCACCGCCTTCGCGCGTGAAGAAGATGTCGTCCTGCCCCCAGAAGATGATCGTCTTCGGCTGCCGCTCGCGAAGGAAACGCTGCCACTTCGGATACAGCGGGACGTTCGTCCGGTAGTCGTAGAAGAGGTCGAGATGCAGCCGGGCCGCGTTAGGCCGCTGGAGGAGCGCGATGTCCGATTCCCACGCGTCGGGACTCACGAGCTCCGGTTGCCTGGCGCCGTGGAGATAGATCGTCTTGACGGTCTCCCGCGTCAGAAATCCGAGCAGCGGCTGCTCCGTCTCCGGCGAGCGCGTCTTCCACAGCGCGTTGCGCAGCCCGTCCCACGCGGCGGTGAAGCCCACTTCGTAGGCATTCGAGTTCTGGATGACGAGCCACTCGAGCGCATCCGGCTGGCGATCCACGAGACGGAACCCGACCGGGCCACCGTAGTCCTGCACGAACAGGCCGTATTTCCCAAATCCCTTGATCGCGAGAAAGCGCTCGACGACGTCGGCGATCCGATCGAACGTGTACGCGAACGTCTCCGGGTCCGGCGTGTCGCTCAGCCCGAAGCCCGGATAGTCCGGCGCGATCACGTGGAATCGGTCGGCCAGCGAGCGAACGAGATCGCGGTACTGATGTGACGACGACGGAAAGCCGTGTAGCAGCACGAGCTTGGGATTCGCCCGACTCCCTGCTTCGCGAAAGGCGATGTTCAGTCCGTCGACCTGGATACTCCCGTAAGTCACGGACGTAGACGCATTGGACATCTGAAGCTCCTGACATGGCCACGGATGAGCCGCCAGTCATCCGACGCAGCGTTAGGGGCCAGAGTCCGGCGCGGCCGCCCCGAGAAACCTGCTTCTCGAGTTAGCGGCGCGAACGAGCCAGATCTTACCGACTCGTATTCCGATGCTCCTGCTCGCGGACGACGCCGAGCAGACCTTCAGTATCCTCGCGGCACGCTCGACAGTTGCCGAGGTGGGTGAGAAAATCGGCGAATCGCTCGGGAACCGGATCGCCGCGCGCGATGATCTCACAGTACTCGTCGATGAAATCGAGTCCGGCGTCGCACCCGGGATCCCGATCGGTCGTGCCGAGGATTTCGTCGAGTCGATGATCAGTCATTGAGCTGGTCCGCGTAGCCTGCGTCGGTCAATGCGCGGCGGAGCTTCGCGCGCGCATCGTGAAGGGTCTTGTAGATCGCCCCGCGCGTCGCGCCAAGTCGCTCCGCGAGAACGTCGATGGGAACGTCGTCCATGGTCACACTCTGAAAGATCAGCCGTTGGCGCTCCGTGAGGTGGGCGTCGACGGCACGGTGGAGTGCTCCGATCAACTGCGCGTCCTCGAGCCGTTTGAGAACCGGAGGGGCCTGATCGGAGAGACGATCCCAGATCGTGTCGTCGAGCTCCACTCTTCGCTCGCGCCAAGCGTGTCGTCTCAGACGGGCCGATGCCTCGAGGATCACGAACTTGCAGGCCCAGGTCGTGAACCGGGCGGTGCCTCGATAGGTGCCCAGCTTGGAGAGAATCGCCATGAGCGCATCGCTCGCCGCCTGAACGCACAGGTCATCCACCTCCTCGGCCGCTCGCGCTGGCAGCGTCGCACGGCGTCGCCCCGCTTCCCCTCGCGCCACCCTAACGAGCAGCGCATGGAGCCGCCCGATGGCATCGTCTCGCGCCCCGCCTGCGTCCTGCAGGTCGCGTAGCCAGTCTGCCGATTCGGTGTCGAGCGCGAGCGCATCCATGATCCCAATCTAGCGGCCCAAACCGGCGAGACAGCAGTGATCAGCATTGCCCCGAGTGGCAACGGAATATCATCATTCCGGACACGGTGCAATGCATCCCGGTGTCTCACCGAACGACAGTGGTATCGAGGAGACCTCCATGGCCGACTGGTTTCTCGAGGCCCTAGCCGACGCGCGCATCGCCATCCGATCGTACCGGCGACAGCCGCGCTTCACGGTCGTCGCCGTCCTCACCCTCGCACTCGGCATCGGCGGCACGACGGCCATGTTCAGCGTCGTGAACGCCGTCCTGCTTCGGCCTCCACCGCCCCCGGCCCCCG
>Ga0105242_10002072_pt1 | contig 15818 bp, 14 predicted proteins | sample KBSM24metaG_FD_81521 | JGI IMG/M metagenome (GOLD analysis project Ga0105242, IMG submission 81521) | Miscanthus rhizosphere microbial communities from Kellogg Biological Station, Michigan, USA - KBS M2-4 metaG | ecosystem: Host-associated > Plants > Roots > Rhizosphere > Soil | place... | reverse complement strand
TTTACCATTCATCCCTCGCGAAATCTGTTTAACAAAAGCTTAACCCACAATCGTCAAAAAGAAGAAATCACGATTCGTAAGAGCAAATTATTTTTTCAATCCACTTTTTAAATGCTTCAGTAGACAGTAACCATTCTGAGCGATCCCATATCGTTGAGCAGTCGCTACCAATGGTAGAGAAGTGCTTGACCTGGCGCCACAATCCGGTTAATTTAGTTCAGTCATTATTTATTAGCCATTTAAAAGCCTGGTGCCATGAAAAAAACAATCTTCGCCTTCTTAGCTTTTATTTCGTTCTCCGCCATTGCGGCAGGACCCCGCCCGGAAATTAACCAGCAAATATTAAATTCGTTCACGCAAACCTTTTCGTATGCGGAAGATGTCGTTTGGCGAGAAGACAATCACCTGTACCAGGCAAACTTCTGGCAGGGCGGCATTAATATCCGTGCCCGTTATGATGATCAGGGAAATTTGTTGGAAACCATCCGGTATTATTTTGAAAAGCAATTGCCACCGGTGGTACTGGCAAAAGTGAAAAAGAAATATACCGGTAAATCCATATTCGGTATCACAGAGATTTCATCCGATGAAAACACGACTTATTATATCACGTTGCAGGATGAGAAGAACTGGTATACCGTCAAATCGGATATCTATGGCAATCTGCAGCGATTTGATAATTTCAAAAAAGCAGAATAATTTATTTAAGATCTCGGTAGTAGTGGTAAACCGATGACAACAATACCCGTCTTTCAGGTAAAGACGGGTTTGTTCTTTTATAGATAAAGCCCCGCCATTAAATACCTCCAGTCATAATTTTCAGTATCATAAGCAGGAGCGGGTTTGATATCTTTCGCCAGTGCAGTGGGCTGCAGTATTTTTTCAGTCACCAATTTTTTTTTAGCCTCCTGTATCACTTCCTGTATTTTCTTGTCTTGCATCCATTCTTGCTGAGGCGGCTCAAAGCCTACCTTATTTTTTCGCCAGACGATTTCTGCCGGCAGTTTCTTTTCAGTTGTTTTACGTAAAAGCCATTTTGTCCAGCCCTCCCGAATCTTAAAATGAGACGGTAATGAGAAGACAAGCTCTACCAGTTTGTGATCTAAAAACGGCAGCCTTACTTCGCAGCCATGCGCCATTGAATTTCTGTCTGCATAACGTAATAATTCTTCCAGTCCGTGGGTAAACGTGTTAAAATATAAAACACCATTTAGTCCCGGCGTCGACGGACTAGAATAATAGGCTTCCTTGCTTTGCGATTGGACAAATTCCCGGGTGAGATGTTCATGTTGCAGGGCGTATAATAAATATTGATGTTCCAGGAAAACCGAAGCCAGTTCGGGTAAAAGCGAGGCGATAATATTATTGAATCCAAATTTTTCCCTGATTCCCAATTCTCTGGCATATTTCAGTTCTTTACTACGAAGAAGTCTTCTTTTGTTAAACAATTCCTGCCAGTACCATTTATAGTATTTTGGATAGCCCGCCAATATTTCATCGGCTCCCTGACCGTCCAGCAGCGACTTTAAACCATGTTGTTTGGCAAGTTCAACCACTTTGTATTGAGCATAAATACTGGATGAACCAAAGGGTTCTTCCTGGTGGAACATCAGCTTCTCAAGATCATCCGTCAGATTGGTAGCTGACATGGTAGTGGTGAAATGCTGAAGGTTAAAGTGACCGGCTATCCTTGCCGAAAATTCCGTTTCATCTTTTTCAAACCCCGGGAAGACGGCGGTAAAACATTTATGGCTATTGCGGGGGGCTTTTATTTCATCACTAAAAGCAACTACCGATGAACTATCCAGGCCACCACTTAAACTGGTGCCGATCATTACATCGCTCCGGAACCGGTTTCTCACAGAGATGGTGAAGAGATCATGAAACTGTTCGATTGCCTGCGTGTCGGTAATTAGTTTATTTTCTGCCGCTGGTTCTATCCGCCAGTACTTCTCTATCGTCACATCAGAACTGGATGGTGTATAATATAATCGTGAAGCTGCCGGAAGTTTAAGAATATTATCAAAAAAGGTCTCAGCTGGGTTGGCAGGGTTCCCCGTATACCCAATCGTAATAAAATTGAACAGCATTTTCAGGTTGGCCTTTCTTGTAACCCCGGCCGCCCATAACGCTTTCATTTCCGACCCGAATATGAAATTGCCGTCAAAACACGAATAGAAGAAAGGTTTTTCGCCGAACCGGTCCCTTGCAGCAAACAATTCCTTTTCCCGGTCATCCCAAATAGCGAATGCGAACATACCGTCAAAATATTCTACACATTCGTCGGCATAAAAGTCATAAGCAGCCAGTATTACTTCCGTGTCTGATTGTGTATGAAAATGGTATCCTTTTTTTTCCAGTTCCGCTCTTAATTCGATGTAATTGTAAATTTCACCATTATAAACTATGGTGTAACGGTCGATGTAAGACATGGGTTGCGCCGCGGTGCCGCTAAGGTCAATTACAGATAGACGACGGTGACCGAATAAAACATGGCCGGTTTCATTCTGCCACAGTCCTTCTCCATCCGGCCCCCGGTGGGCCAGTGACGAGATCATTTTCTTTAAATGATCTTTATTATAAAGGCCCGGGTCCCTTTGTAAAATACCTGCAATGCCGCACATGCTGTAAATATCCAAAATTAAATTGAGCGAAACCGGGGCGCAAAAATATTGTTGTTTGTCGCCAGTACGATACCGGCAGGGTTACCTTAATGGATAACCGTAATGCAATTCTACGGAGACTATTAACGGGTGTTGCTGATAGCTGCCGATCACTGGAAAGTTAAATGCAGGCGAGCCTCAACATTGTCCCAGGCCATTAAAAGATTGGCTCCCGCACCTGCTTTTTCAAAAACCATGGTGAAGTATTCAATACGGTTGTCGGTTTTTTTAACCGGCACCTCAAAGCGATAAGCATCCTGGGTAGCGTCCGGTTTTAGACCCCATGTATCGATGTTTTTATTGAAGACAATTGTCCAGGTCGATTCGTGGGGTATGCAGTATAATATGTAACGGCCCTGAATTACATTTTTGTGCTGGATAGTCAGGTCCCTGAAAAGTTGAATTTCCGTTGATTCATTAGCGCCAAGTCTCCAGGGTTCATTATAATTTAATAAACCATGAAACAGTTCGCGGCCCTGTAAATGCGGTCGGCTGTATATAACCCTGACAACAGGGGCTTCTTTAATAGAGCCCGTCATTTTCAATTTTGTATAATCAACGGGATAGTAACTCATATCCATCGGCGAAACGTCGATCGGCGAGTAGGGGTTCCTGCGCGTTTCTCCCTGTGCAAGACTTGTATCTTTTATTTGAATCCGGGGCGGGCCCGCTTCTTTCTTTGCAGAATCGTTGCAGGAGACCGCAATAAGAAAAATAAAGGCAATGATGGCCGGTCTTATTGTATTCATACAATTATTTGAGTACAATGGGTAATTTGACTTCTACGGTATCCCACGCAATAACAAGATTAAAACCGGTATTGAATTTATCAAATGTCATTGATAACGTCTCTACCGGATTATCGATTATCGTAACCGGAACAGTCACACGGGCAACATCATTTGTTGAATCATATTTAAAAGCTCCCCAGATGTCGGTATCCTTATTGAGAATCATTGTCCAGTCATTTTTACCGGGAATAGCATACAAGGTGTACCGCCCTTTTTTGATTTTTTTGCTATCCACGCTCACATCCTTGTAAAATTCGATTTCGGTTGCTTCATTGGCCCCCAGGCGCCATACTTTTCCATATTCGACAAGATCGCCAAAGATCGCCCTGCCATTTTTATTGGGTCTTCCATAGATGACCCGAATGAAAGGAGACCCTGTCACCTTTTCGCTGATTTTGAGAACCGGAAAGTTGACGGGACAGTAACTCATATCCATGGGCGATTTGTCCACCTCCGGAAAAACGATCGAATCCGTTTGTGCATAGCTTCCTGATATCAGGAAGATGACAAACAACGATGTACCGAGGATCTTTTTCATTTTAACGATTTCAGGATGGCAAAAATAGACGTTTAATACTTTTACAAAAGGCCTTTTATAAAATACCTGCTATTATAACGCTAAAAGCTCTTGCAGTCGTTGCTTAGCATAAGGTTTAATTTCAATAATCAACTGCCCATAACAGGCCTTCAGCAAATCATAATGCAGCTCAAATAAAACAAAGGCCGTGTTACTTTCTGTTAGAAAAGCCGACCGGCGTACAAGACCCCGAAGACTTTTATCAATACCCCCCCTTGTATGGTAATTATACAGCCAGTTCTGACTCCTCATATAGGGGAACATTCCGGCGAATTGAGATGGCAGCCAGGAATGATATTTTTCCAGCACAACATACACCTCCTGTGAAAATGGTAAAAGCGAGCCCTCCGGAAATTCATTTTCGTCATTAGCAAGAAAATGATCGTAAATAATATCCGTTATAGCGCCGCTGTATAAGCGGTAGGCCGGTCGGAATACTTCTTTGGCAATCCGGGTAGCCTCGCTGCTGTCGGTGAACGTGTCAATATTCCTGTGCAAGGTTATCCCCCTTTGAATTCCAGGCGGGTAATCATATTGCTTTTTGCCTTTTACAAAATCACTGATAAGGTTGCCTACAATGATTTCAGGCTGACCAAATGAGAGGTATGCGTGTGCGAGCAGGTTCAAGCTTTCGTTTTAACGATTATGGATTGAAGTTACTATTCTGCCTTTAACTGACCGGCCCCTTAACATTTCTTTAGCGGATGGATCCGGTACCGGGGATACTTACTAAGGTGATAAGTAGAATGAGACAGTAAGACACGTTTGATTCTGCAATAAGGAATCGTTATTCAAACCCGGAATTTCCCTGTTACAATTACCAACATGCAATTATTGCAGCATCGGAAAACAAATTCTTAAAAAAAACCAGAAAATTTTTACTGTATCATATCAGGACGAACGGTGTATCAAATGCGGACAACTGCGGTGCCAATGGCGGTTGGCCCTGTTGAGTGGTGTTCTTTTTATAGCGTCTGTTAACTGGGTTTAACACTGCACACCACTGGTCATAATATCCTTGCGATGGCCTGTAACCTATTATACATTTGTTCCGTCATACTGATCAAATGAAACTTAATTAAAACTTTAAAAACTTAAAAAAATAATTTATGAAAAAGTTGATGATCGCCGTAGCACTTCTCGTTTCGCTCGGCGCCTTTGCAGGAAAAGAAAAAGAAAAAGTAAATGAAAAAGTGTTAAATGCATTTAACTCCGAGTTCACCAACGTACACGAAGTGGAATGGACAGCCAGTGCAGACTATTTTAAAGCCTCTTTTGCATTGAATGGACAGATGGTCTCCGCCTTCTTTAATACCGATGGCGAGTTGATGGGAATGACTCGCAATATCCCTTCATCACAACTGCCCATGACACTTCAAACCAGCCTGAAAAGAAACTATGGAAGTTTTTGGATATCGAATCTATTTGAAGTGTCCAATAGTAATGGAACCAGTTATTATATAACATTGGAAAACGGAGACAACAAAGTGATTTTAAAATCATCCGGCAACAGTGACTGGGCCACCTATAAAAAAGACAGAAAGATTTAGAAGATATGACTGGTCTTTCCAGACCGGTTAGTGTGTGGTAAAATAACCCGGGCATGGGAGGCATGTCTGATCATCACCCGGGTTTTTGATTCAAGTTCTCTGAAAAATTAAAATAGTTTGTCCGTAACCGTTAATTTTTTTAACAAGGGGTACCGCCAATCATTAAATCATTGATCCGGGTTGAGCGTGCCATTATCTTTACATTCATAATTAGAAATATTAAACATTAAACCTTATCGCCATGAAAAGAATTATTATTACACTGTCCATGTTAATGACAGTAGCCGTTACATCTGTTTTTGCAAAAGAAGGAACAGATATCAATCAAAAAGTACTGACAGCATTTGAAAAAGATTTTACCGCTGCCAAAAATGTAAAATGGATACGGGACGGAGAATACCTGAAAGCCACCTTTACGCTGTCTGACATGCTTACCGATGCATATTATACAGAAGAGGGAGAACTGCTGGGATCTGCCCGTAATCTTTTATTTGAACAATTGCCGCTTTCCGTTATTCATGAATTTAATAAGCGTTTTGATGAATCGGCTGTTCTGAATATTCTGGAAATAACCAATGTAGAAGGTACGTCTTATCGCCTGTTGGTTCAAGAAGGCAATAAAAAATTAAAGATCAGAGCAAACGGTTCTGGTGAACTTACTGTGATAGAAAAATCAAAAAAATAATTCAGGGACAACCCGTCAAGGTAGGCCTCCGATAAACGGAGGCTTTTTTATTTTTTAAAAACGTCTATTTTTGGGCCACTTTCCGCATAGTCTCGCCTCCTGCACAATGTGGGACGATCTGAAGGCGGGCAAAAAAAATTATAAAATGAATAAAGGCCCGATTTCTCAATTCATACAGCATCACTATCGTCACTTTAATTCGGCTGCCCTGGTTGACGCGGCCAAAGGCTACGAAACCCATTTGCTCGAGGGAGGTAAGATGATGGTGACACTCGCCGGCGCCATGAGTACGGCGGAACTTGGAATTTCATTCGCAGAAATGATCCGCCAGGGAAAAGTGGATATAATCAGTTGTACCGGAGCTAACCTGGAAGAGGATGTGATGAACCTGGTTGCTCATTCACACTATAAAAGAGTGCCGGGTTACCGGGATCTTACACCGGAAGATGAATGGAAGTTATTAGAGAGCCATTATAACCGGGTTACCGATACCTGCATCCCGGAAGAAGAAGCTTTTCGCCGGCTTCAAAAACATCTGGTGAAACAATGGAAAGATGCTGAGTCAAAAGGCGAGCGTTATTTTCCACATGAGTTCTTATATAAAACGGTACTCAGTGGTGATCTGAAGCAGTATTATGAAATTGATCCAAAAGATAGCTGGATCGTAGCGGCAGCGGAAAAAAATATTCCGATTGTAGTCCCGGGATGGGAAGACAGCACAACCGGAAACATTTTCGCGAGTTATATCGTTAAAGGAGAGCTAAAAGCGTCAACCGTAAAAAGCGGAATAGAATACATGGTGTGGCTTACGGATTGGTACCGCAACAACTCATCGGGTAAAGGGGTTGGATTTTTTCAGATTGGAGGAGGGATTGCCGGAGATTTCCCGATTTGTGTTGTTCCCATGATGTACCAGGACCTCGAATGGCACGACGTTCCATTCTGGAGTTATTTCTGCCAGATCAGCGATTCAACCACTTCGTATGGTTCTTACTCAGGTGCTGTGCCAAATGAAAAGATTACCTGGGGAAAACTAGATATTCATACCCCCAAGTTCATCGTCGAAAGCGATGCGACGATCGTGGCGCCATTGATCTTTGCATGGGTGCTTGGCTGGTAAAATGATACCAGGACATTCATCGTCGGCCGCTGTATCAGAATCCGCGGGGCGTTTCCAGGGGGATATCCCGTTTCAACATTTGATCGCGGTTCGCCATTTCCCAGGCAGTATAGAATACCAATTGCGCTCTTTTACTCATTAGTTGGTAATTTATTTTTTCGGGAGTATCTGACGGTTTATGATAATCAGCGCCCAGCATTCCATCATAATAAAATATAATCGGAACGCCACTCTTTGCAAAATTATAATGATCGCTACGGAAATAAATTCGATGCGGATCTTTTGGATCATTAAACTTATAATCCAGTTCCAATCTGCTATATTTCTTATTAATGGATTCACTGATCGTTTTTAATTCGCTGCTTATTTTATCATCTCCTACAACATATACATAATTCAGCGAGTCGCCCTGTTTGCGGCTCGAATCGCTGCGGCCAATCATGTCGATATTTAGGTCTGCTGTCGTTTTATCTAAAGGAAATACAGGATGCTTTGTATAATAAGCCGATCCCCATAGTCCTTTTTCTTCACCACTTACCGTCATGAATACGATGCTGCGTCTCGGCCCTTTACCCGCTGCCTTTGCTTTTGCAAAAGCTTCTGCCATTTCCAGTACACTGACCGTACCACTTCCATCATCATCGGCACCATAGTATATGACAGTATCTCTTTTTCCGAGATGATCATAATGAGACGTAATAAAAACATACTCGTCCTTCAGATCACTGCCTTCCAGAACGCCAATAACGTCTGAGGCATAATCTGTAGTGGTTGACCTGGAATAGCTGAGATTGATATCGGACGGGTACAGTTTTTTAACCGGGGGAGAGGTTTTCATTTTAGTAAGAATATTCTTACCATCATCACCCAGGATGCTTTCAGCAACTTCTTCCGAGACAGAAAACATGAGAGGATACATCGTTTTCTGATATCCGTTAAGACTATACTGACTTGTCATGGCTGCCAGCTTGCGCGGAAATCCGGTTGAAACCAGGATTAATGCGGCAGCACCTTTTTTCTGTGCATTGTTGTATTTCCCAAACGAGGATGAGGGTGAACGAATGCCACTGACAGATGACTTATAACCGGCCGGTGCTCCATCGAGGATTAATACCGCTTTACCCGTTACATCAAGATCTTTATAATCATCAACTTCGCCGTCAACAATCCCGTATCCTGCAAATACGATTTCAGAAAAGCGCATGTCGGCAGTATAATTATAAAGACCGGCTGGTTGAAAGTCCCGGTTTATTTCAAGACTTTTTTCGTTCACTTTAATTGCGGCCGCCGTCATCGAATCTTTGTATAATGGATATGGCAGCCGGTAGCTTTCTTTATTTCCGGGGATTAACCCCAGAGAACGAAAATGACTTTCGATATAATCAGCTGCCCGATCAAGGCCCGGTGATGGGGTTCCTCGTCCTTCCATCTCCTTACCTGCAATTATGTAAAGATGTTTTTTCAGATCATCCGCTGTAATGGTTTTGGCAAATGAGGATGGGTTTGCCTTTTTCTGGGCCATGACCGGCAGGTACGAGAAAAAAAGAGCGACTACGAAAATTTTTTTCATAAAGTTTTTTGCGTATTATAATAACAGTCATGCTCAAACTTAAATTAATTAAGCTTGATTTTGCAAAAGGATTAGATGAATGGTAACTAAGGAGTTTTACCTTATACGCAGGCAATTTTTCCCACACGGGTTTCATGGCGTCCACCTTCAAAATCGGTTGACATGAACATGGCAACCATTTTTTCAGCATCGCCCTCCCGTACAAAGCGGGAAGGAATACAGATAATATTTGCATTATTATGTTCCCGGGCCAGTTTCGCCAGTTCTTCTCCCCAGCAAATAGCAGCCCTTATGCGTTGATGTTTGTTGGCGGTAATAGCTACGCCGTTACCGCTGCCACATACTAAAATTCCAAAAGCGGCGTCTCCGCGTTCCACCGCATCAGCTACTGGATGGGCATAGTCAGGATAGTCAGCTGATTCTTTGGAGTAGGTTCCGAAATCTTTATATGCAAAACCTCTGCCTTCGAGGAATGATATGAGGTCTTCCTTGTATTCAAATCCGGCATGATCACTGCCGATAGCGATAGGTTTGTTAAGATCAAAATCAGATTTCATAACCGATGAATTAAGTAAATGATAATTCAGTTTGGCATATCAAAGTTACAGAAGTAAACGGTAAGGTTAGCTCCATTCCTTCTCGTCAGCTTTTTTCCTGTCTTTTTCCACCTTTGAAGCCAGGAGTATGCTAGCTTCAAATAACACGTACAACGGAATGGTAACGAGCATGAGGCTGAATGGATCGGTCGACGGTGTAATGATCGCGGCTGCAATCAGCACCAGTACAATGGCATGCCGGCGGTACTTTCTCAAAAACCCCCCGGTGATTACACCCAGTTTGGCCAATACCATAACCAGCAAAGGCATCTGGAATAAAACGCCAATGCCTACCGTTGTATAGATCAGGTTTTCAAGATAATCTCCAAAAGTTGGTTTTATTTCGATGAGCGGACTAAGCGAATAAGAGAAATAAAAATTTACCATAAACGGGGTAAGTACATAATAACCGAAAGTAACCCCCAGAAAAAAAAGAAATGATACCCAGAAAATAACACCTTTTGTCCTTTTTAATTCTTTTTCTGTAAATGCCGGTTTGACAAACTTCCAGAATTCCCAGAACACGTACGGGAATGCAATAACAAATCCTCCAACGAACGCGATGGTAAAGGATGACATGAATTGTTCGGTCATGGCATTACTTAAGAAACTCACTTTTACGTTCGCAATACAAAGCGATTCTTTGAGGTGGAGATAATGGCCAATTTTGCAAAGTACTCCATAGGTAACAAAATCCGAATGGGCAGGTCCCAGCACAATCCTGTTAACAACATCGCCAACGTAAATAAATATAATAATAGCCCCGGCCAAGACGGCAACTACGGAACGCACAAGATGCCAGCGTAACTGTTCGAGATGATCAATAAAAGACATTTCTGCCGCATCGCCCTTACCCTTATTCCTTCTGTTAAAAAAATCCAGTAACGCCATACTATATATTAAAGAGGGGCAAAGATAACTACGGATTACACTGCCCGCTTTGTTTTTTGGAATATTACCAACAGCGCAATATAAAAAATCCGGCTGCTTTCCAAGCGATCCGGATTTGGTGAATCAGCTGTTTTTATTTGTTTTCCAATGCATTGTTAATCAGGAAAACGAGATTAGCCCGGTGGGCCTTTGTTTCTTCATTCACTGAAATGGCAGCCGACAATTCGGCTTTCAATTTTTTTAACGTATACAAAGAAGCGGCTTTAGCAACATCGTCGTAACCCGGACTTTTGGGATCCATGATATTGGCTGCTGCCTGCACAAACGAAGTCTGCAGATACTGACGATAAACATTCACATTTCCTTTAAGGTCCGCCTCGAAAATCCCTTTGACCAGGTCATTCATTACATCAGCGGTACTATATAGGTTGCCATACAGGCGGCTATTAGTAATCCGTTGCAGGGTGGCGGGGCTAAGGATATGCGCAATCGCGGCCATCTGGTTATTTAAAACAACCGTCGTTATTTTATAATCATCGCCCGCAAAATTCTGATTAAATCCACGGCGCTGCAGTTGCAAATAGGGAAATAGAGGTGAATCAGCATCAAAGGCAGTAGGTGCAAACACATATTTTATTAACAGGTTCATGGCTTTCTTCTGCGTGGCTAGAGCAACCGGTGTATAAGGCTTATCTGTAGGCGCCTGTTCCGGATAACTTCTGTCAATATAAACACCCCCTATATAACGGCTGACAGCTGAAATCATTTGGGAACGTTGCCCGTTGAGATAACCATACCTCGATCTTAACTGGGCATATGAGTTTCCCTCCTTTACATACTTGCTTTTCAATTTTCCCATTAATGAATTGATCAGCTTAAGACGGTCTTCCGCATATGAAATAGCGTCATTACTAAGATCAAAAACATTCACACGGGGATCCATGCCCTTTCCGGGAGAACGCATGTCGTCCGCATCATTACCAAAAGCGAGCTGTGGATCATTACTTCTTGAAAGAATCTTTTTCAGTCCATCCACTTCCTCTGTTTCACTAAACGGCGTGTAGCCATATTGTATAGCCCACAGATCATAAGGCCCTGCACGCGTGGTATAATAATCACCCTGCTTCGCCTTATCAAGCGCAATATTAATAGACGGATAATCCATGACTGAACCCAGCATTCCAATCTTTCTGGTAATTTCCTTATTGTTTATTTCAGCAGGTGAAAGCATCTGGCTCGATTTCATATTGTGGTTTAAACCGAGCGTATGCCCCATCTCATGCATAATCAAATACGTCAGAAATTGCTTATGCATTTCCTTTAACTCGACCGGACTCGCATCTGCTATTTCCAGCGCGGTAAGACCCGTGACAAACTGGGCCTTTAATTCCTGCGCAATTGTGCAACTTGCATAATTGTCATTGTTTATTGTTGTATTATCGGCTACCACGATTTTATTCTGCACAACAGAATTGTTGTATAGTTCATCGACCACCGGAATATATGAACCGCTTGCCCATTCGATCGTAATATCAGCGCCCAGTATCTGCCCCGTTTTGGGATTCACAAAGCTCGGACCGATTGCACCATAAGAAGGTTGCGCTGAAGCCACCCAGCGTATCACATTATACCGGATATCCGATGGATCCCAATCGGCGCTGTCGGGCATTATTTTCATTTGAATTGCATTTTTAAAACCGGCTTTTTCAAAAGCTTCATTCCATTTAAGACCTGCCTCCATAATGGTCTCCCGGTATTCCAGTGGGGTTGTATTTTCAATCCAGAATACAATTGGATTTTCTGGTTCGCTGACTGCCGCAGCAGGATCCTTTTTCTTTAGAGACCAACGGTTGATTTTATCTTTATAAGGTACCGGGCTTATGCTGGTCTGATCGGTTGTTTGTTGTGTGAAATAGCCCACCCTTGCATCATCCCGTCGGGAAACAAAATCATTAACGGGCATTTCAATAAACGAGTGTTGTACACGTACGCGGACATAACGGGGATCTGTAACGTCGGGAGCGCTGATAACCGCGGAAGGATTATCATAGGCCATGTCGACCAGGATATCGGTGTTTTTTGGAAAGCTACGTACTTCGAAATACTTTGACTTTGCCGTGTTTAATGTACCTAAACTGAATGTCGGCAATGTAAAAAACCCGGGGGGTGAAACGGGTTTTACCGGATCCATCTTTTCACTGATAAATAAAGGATCAGCATTGATCAGGAATCCGAGGGAGTCCTCAGCATTCACTTTATCCGAATAAAAAACAGCCTCGGCTTTGTCTACATCCTTGGTTTTACTGACCGGGTTGCCCGGATCATAATAAAATGACGTGTTGACCCGCGAAAATTCCAGTTTATCAAATGACTTTGAAATTTTAAAAACGAAATTCATCCGGTGCATGCTCTGATTAAGAAAAAGGGCCACCGGACCGTTCAATGAAAAACTCTGATAAATATACTCTTTCCCCAGTTGGTCTTTTTTTATGTACAGCTGAAGATTGCCCGTCGCTGTATCCTGATATAAAACAAACAGGCCTTCCTTTTTTTTACTGCCTTTTATTTTGTCGGCGATGCCGGCAGCCGGTCTTTTTTGTTTTAACGTATCCGCCGTATGGGAAAAAGAGACAGACCCTTTTCTATCCTGGGCATAAAGGGTGCCGGTCAACGTTATCACACAAAACAAAACCAGCAAAACACAATTTTTCATTTTTTGTAATTTATGTTTTTAATAAAAGCCTTTGGTATTGGTCCAGATCGCCTATTCCACGATGACCCGTTGATGAAATTTTCGCAATGAAATAAATATACATCAAAAGGCCCTGCCGGGTGCATAGATAATTGATGAATGTATTATTTCCGGGATAAGAATATTTCCATCTGGCCGACGATTCTATTTTAATACTTTGAGTTTGACCATTTCGATCCTGGTATCCGTTACGCTGAGTACATCGAATTCGTAATCGTCAATGATAATCCTTTCTTTCTGACGGGGGATCGTTTCGTGATAATTGATTATGTAGCCGGATAAAGTCTCCGTCTCACTAACCGGGAATTCAAAATTATATTTCTCATTCAAATAATCCACTTCCAGTCGTCCTGAAAAAATATACTCGTTTTCTGAAATCTGCTTTTCTACAAACTCTTCCGTATCATATTCGTCCTGGATTTCACCAAATATCTCTTCCAGCAGATCTTCCATGGTAATAATACCGGCAGTACCTCCAAATTCGTCAACCACCCAGGCAATACTTTTTCGTTCACGCGTAAACTTGTTTATAAGATCGGTCGCACTCATACTTTCAGGCACCGCCGGAATGGGAAGCAGGATGGCCTGAATCGATGCGGGATTCTTAAATAAGTCAAGCTGGTGTACGTAACCCAGGATATGATCTATGTTATTGTCATAAATGAGCAACCTGCTGAGATGCGTTTCGATAAATTTATTTTTCAAATTGTCAATGGAAGACCGGATGTCAATGCCAGTAATCTCTTTTCTCGGTACCAGACACTGCCTGATTTTTATCTTTGGCAGCTCAAGCGCATTTTCAAATAGCTCCGTATTCAGTTCATGGTTTTCTTCATGATCATTTTTGGATTGCTGGAACAGATTTTCCAGGTCTCCTCGGCCGAGTACCTCTTTTTGGTCATCTACCCGTACATTAAAAACATATTTCAGTATCCACTCGGCTAATTTGATAAAACCGGATGCCACGGGATGAAACATCTGGTAAAAGAAATCAATCACTCTGGCCAGGCCGGCAAGATAAATATTACTGCGCGCCCGGAATATGGCCCTGGGTATCAATTCCGCAAATACCAATACAATAAATGTGGACAGAATAATTTCAACGAACAGGCGTATAAAATAAGAGGCAACATGGGCAAACTCCCACATGGGACGCATTACATTGCTGGCTTGTAATCCGAAAAAGACGAGGAATATATTGAAGCCGATAAGAGTAGAACCTAGAAAACGCACCGGGGACTCGGTAAACTCACCCAGCAACTGACCCGTTGTGCCACCCTGTTTTTTTCTAAGTTCAATGGCAAGCCGGTTGGCACTGTAAAATGCCATTTCAATACCGGCAAAAAACCCCATCAGTAACAGCGTTAATACAAACCAGATAACTGTTTTCAGGTCGATCATACACAGCAAAGATAGACTTCCCCCCACAGGGATAAAAACCCGGCCGTATTTATTTATTCCACGAATTTCCGCACGATATTTTCAGCCTCCAGGCAGGCCCGTTCCAGTATATCGTTGACGATGCAGTTGTCAAATTGATCCTTAAAAGAGATTTCGTAAGAGGCCTTATTGATTCTTGTCTCCAGACTTTCCAAAGTTTCGGTTCCCCTGGATTTCAGCCTGTGTTTTAGTTCTTTCAGGGAGGGAGGCTCAATAAAAAGTAAAAGAGAAGAAGAGGGGAATTGTTGCTGTACATGGATAGCTCCCTTAACGTCAATATCCAGCAGCGGTATCTTTTTTTGTTTCCAGCTTCGCTGCAATTCGCTTTTCAGGGTACCATAGTATTTGCCGTCATAAACCATTTCCCATTCTACGAACTCATCATGTTGGATTTTTTGTTTGAATTCATCCATGGTAAGGAAATAATAGTCCACGCCATTCCTTTCATTCGATCTTGGCTCACGGGTAGCCGCAGAAATTGAAAAATCCAGTTTGTCTGGAAATACCTTTAATAAGTGCCGGGTGATCGATGTTTTACCGGCACCAGACGGTGCCGTTATAATAATCAGTTTATCAGCAGTAGCTTGCATAGGCAAAGAAAAGAAGAAAATTGCAAAACTACAGAACACTCATCATCAGGTACTATAAGGACTGGTAATCGAATAAAATAAACCGAATCACAACGTTAACCAATTAAATCAACGCATTTTTGCTTTCAGCGATTGTCTCACAGTTCCAAACCATTCATCCCTGAGAATACTCAATACAATACTATTTCTGCGGCCACCACCAAATGTACGCGCGTGACTACGAAGAATGCCCTCAACCGTACATCCTATCGCTATCATGGCATCAACCGATTTTTTATTATTCGCATCGGCCCGGAATTCGACCCTTTCCAATTCCCATTGTTCAAATGCGAATTCCAATAATAAGTATTTACAGTGGCGATTGAGGCCGGTTTGCTGAAACTGTTTGCCATACCACGTATAACCCAACTGGGCTGTTTGATTGTCCTTCTGGATATCATAAAAGCGCGTACTGCCAGCCCAGCATTTATTCAATTTATCAAATACAATAAAAGGATATTCGGTTTGGGCTTTCTTATTCCTTAGTGCGGCCTCAATATATTCCTTCATGCCATCAGCACCTGCGGGGCTGACCATCGAATATTTCCATAATT